>LFCJ01003133.1_pt1 | contig 12067 bp, 12 predicted proteins | sample 643141 | NCBI WGS metagenome assembly LFCJ01 (sample SAMN03766243, study PRJNA286221) | soda lake metagenome | biome: soda lake; feature: Kulunda steppe; material: water; isolation source: sample B1-Br-g2 brine of Lake Bitter-1 | place: Russia: Kulunda steppe | collected 2010-07 | reverse complement strand
GGGGGGGGGCCTATTGCTTTGAGTTAAAGCATTATAGCTGCATGCCGCCTGGAGCCAAAAAAGTTTTTAGAGCTAAGAGATTTTGATTCTAATCATCTGCTGACTTATTGAAGATGAGTTTTAAGCTCAAATAACATATGTTTGCCAAGCCTCAGACTTTTTCTAAAGGTTTTTAAGCTATGATGGTCGCAAACAAATTTCACTTATCCCGAAGTACTATGTCTGAAGATTATTTGTCCAAGTATTTTTTCATCATGTTTTGCGCACTTGCCAGTGTGTCTACTTTTCCTCATCTGATGCAGGGGGTGTTGCACCACCCACATCTGTCTTTGCACACTTTTGCATTTGAAATATTTCTACTTAACACTGGAACTGTGTGACATGTGCTGCTTACACGACCGATGCTGTTTATTTGTTTGTTTGTTACACGACGCAAGCGGACACAGCAATGTTTTTAAGGCAGGAAAGGCAGAAGAGCTGAAAAACGCTAGGAAAAGGAGAACTGCTAGAAAAGCCAACAAGCTAAGAGTTCGCCCCCAAGGCTATGAGGACAGCTCAGGCTAGGGCTACCAGTTGCTGTACTAAAAGTTCAAACCCCCTTGAACTTCAATTCAAAACAAAGGCAAGTATTGGTTCTTTACAGAATTCACTCGTCCCAGGGTCTGTACAGTCTCCATCAAATAAAGTGGCTGCCAGTCAGTAACAGACAGACAGACAGAGAGTCTTTCTTTCAAAGAATATGCCAGTGGATTTCATCCTGATCAACTTAGAGATTGTCAGTGAAATTTTGTCTGGTCACAGGACATTTCGAAGACTATGCACTATGCCAGTAAGTTTGAGAGCGAGCGAAATCAAAGACAGTCTGACTTGGCAAGGCATGCAAAATATTATCGACTTTTTGTGAATCAAGGCTGAGACACCAGAGAAACAAAAGTGTGAGGAATGTAAATCACACCCCCTACACCTAAGAGAATGACATGAAGAAGATGGTCTCTTGCAGTGCAATGCTGTGTCAAAGGCTACCGTGCTGAGCATGGGCAGCTTGGACCTGCTGCTCAGGGCGAGTGTCTTCACAGTACTTGATCTCAATGAGATGGGTGGTACGACGCTGCCAAGGGAGGTTCTCGGGACGAGTCTGTCTGGGCTGGTAAGCTGTGGCTGGTGTTGAGGGTCTGCCTCCAGCTGCGGTGTCTCCTACTATATTAGTGTTGAATGAACCCTGCCCCCCACCCCAAACCACCCTCCTTCCACTCATTTAAGTAAGGCCTTGACCATTGGGATGGCTCTGATGATTTGGGAATTTATCTTGCGTGTTTTCTTTGGAGTCACTAAAATGGCATCAGGGCAAGAAGTGAGTCTGTCTCTTTGATTGTGGTTCAGAGCAAAAATCCAAGCCGGAGGAACTCTGGATTCTGCTGTCACAGGTATTTGAAGATCTTGCATACGATGCTTGTCAGCGCTGCCCACATCTGTGGATACAAAACAGGAGCCTAAAGAAACTTTACTTGTTGCTTTTGTGATAAGTCTGCCTGCAATATTGTGGCTTTCGGTAACCATGTTCCTTATGGTGGAATGCTGGCACCCTGCGAGGATGTGGAGTGCATTGTCTTGGCAGGAGCAGATGGGGCAAGTAAGGCTGTTGGAAGTCACACTTCATGATTGAAGGCCTTTTGCTGTCAGGCCGCCGCTGCACACCAAACAGACTCGTGGCATGACCATAACTTGGTACTTGAGCAATGATGGTGTGCTGACTGGCTGCGGACAGTGACAGCGTACACCAAGCAGACAGCAGGTTGCCCGCAATTCTAATCTCATTAGTGAGACTGGAGAGTCTCTGATACCCTTAAACTTTCCTAAGCATTCTCTCTCTATTCAGCCTGCGCATAGGCAAGGTCAGCGCAGCATACAGCTGCTGTCGGACGCACTCACACTGGACTGGACTGGATGGCGCTGCCCCGCCTATTGCCCTCCAAGGGCTTGAGGTGTCTACTACCTGGCAATCATCTTACAAGGTCGCTTGTAGCAAACAGAGTATTACCTCAAGTTCGTCTTTGACGTGCTCAACTACAGCTATAGCTAAACTGACAAGAGGAACAAATACTCCACCAACTGACTCAACAAACCTCCGGGTCACAATGCAGCATAAATCTAGCACTGCACTAATCTGGCGTGACATCTTGTAAACCCCTTGTAAACTTTTGACTGAAACCAGCAACAAACCAAACAGCGGGCGGGTAATTGTAACTTGTATTTCTGGCTCCAGCCAAGCTCCCCTTGTTGGCAGGTACGCACACAGTAGCATTCAGCAGAAAATTGGGGTCATCATTAAGATGGCAACAGGACATTGACCCCAAAGGGCAACATCCCATGTCAATAGCAAATCGTCCATTTGGAACAGACAGTTGCTACGAATAAGATACAGTGCACGTTCCCCTTGTTGGTTGGTTTTGCAGCAGAATAAGTGGCGATCAAAATAATTGCCTTGGGTGAGACACAATGCAGCCACCCTTCCATTTTGCTTGACAAGCAAATTCAATGCTTGCTTTGGCTGTTGCTGCCTATATCAGCATTGCAGTGATTGCCATTGTGCAGGCCTGCCCCTCCCTTCTCCTCTGATGGCGCAACACTACCGTTCACGTCATCAAGTGGCTGGCTTGGCAACTGCTTTGCCTGCCGCTGCTGCAGGGCCATTGCCACAGTGACAGCCGTGTAAGAAAATAACTTGGTCAATCCTGGCACCAGCTCTTCGTAAAGTGTCCACACCAGTGCTGTCTGAGCAGTACGCTTCAGGACGCGGGGAGCAAAGCCTGCATGCACACACACACATACCAGACAAGTGGCTACTCCCATTTCTTTTGAGGCAAGACGTTGCCTGAAGAGCCATCATGAGCATCAGCAATTCTAAACCCAAGCACATGGCCGACAGTTGGACTACATATTGTGGCAAGGACAGCTTGTATACAATGCCTGCTGTCCTAGATTGTCCTCCAGCTTGGCAAAAATTACCACTGAGCATCTGAAACGATGTTCCTTGGGAAGGTGATAGGGAGTGCAATGCATTGTAAGTCCTGGCTGATGTTTCAATGTACATAATTTGGCAACCCAGCATATCAGCAATGCTCTTGATAGCCCCAATCATATTATTGCACTGTGACAGGCTAATTGGCAGGGCTGTCACCATAATAGGCAGGGCCGCCATGCTACAATGCCAAGGCAGCAAACAGCTGCCAGGAGACATGGGCTCAGGGCAAAAGCATTTACAAGATGTGAGCACACCTGTAAGCAATGCAGCTGGTCCTTGGTTCTTGGTCACGGCAGCCAGCGTCTCCAAGCTGCTCATGGAGGCAGCCATGCCTGAAAGGCCGAGCTACGCAAGCAGCGGGCAAGCCAGTCCAGGCATGGAGGCGAGGATTAAATAAGGGGCAAGGCAGGCAAAAAAGGGCAGTATAACATACAGTAGGAGTTGACAAGTAGCAGTCCAGGTGAGGGTTGGGAGGCAGGCGGAAGCACCTGCCAGTGGGGCGCTTGCCCGCGCGTCCTCTTGTAGCCTCCTAGCAAATTGCTTCCCACATGCTTGACAGCATTCAGGGCCATGCTTGAGCTCTTACTTGAGCTCGTGATCAACTTTTTGGTTGAGGTCTTGGTTGGAATCTCGCATTCAATGCTCAAGCACGTTAAACCATGGCTGATGCAGCATGCGTGACAGCTCGCTGCTTCAGTGATGATTGTTGAAAGAAACACTGTTTCATTTCCATTTTGGAAGGAGCCGCTAAAGTGCATGGCCACCTCCAGGCATTTGCAGGACACGTCAAGTTCACCCTCTTATTGGGCTGATGTGGCAAACAACATATTCCAAACCCCCCTGGGCCCTAATCTATGCCAGAAGTGTACTTATCAGTCTGATGCTATGCGCTTGTGATGGGTACAAAGCAAACTTTGGCAGGCTCCACACTGGTATGGTGCAGGGCAGGACTGGAGAGGTGAACTATCAAGTCGGCCCCCTCTGTGAGCGAGGGTCTGCGCATACCATATGCACATCATCGTTCCTCAGCAAAACTTGAGAGCAATGCCTGATGCTGAGATGGGACGTTAACAAAGAGCAGCAAACAGGTAATATCAGAATGATTCATCAAACTTCTGAACCTGGTGTTAAGAGGCATAGGCGTATAGTTTGCATGCCCAGGCAATGGCAACGCTGCAAGCACTGCACACTGAACCCTTAGCAGCCAGTTTTGTTTGCTTCTGTATCACATGTTGTTTTAACCGAAGAATTTATGGAAGAATGTTTATGGAGCTAACAGCATCTGGCTCTGAACCATCTTACCTGCATGCGCGTGCGCACTACGTCAGCGGGCTGTGTGAGCACTGTTGCTGCCACTGCAGCCACTGTGCCTGACGTAAAGTTGACCACTGCTTGGGGTCGTTCTTGGCTGCTCAAGCGATCTTTCAAGTTTGAGTAGAACATATAGTAGAGCGCTGCAATGCATGACATTAACAAGAACGCACACATTTTTCAACACCAGGTAGGATGCGTGCCTGCGCTCAATATCCATGGCATCGGTCCCTGTACAAACCATTAAAGTGCCACGCAGGACCAGGTGCTTATGCAGCTCAAAACTGACAAGCCATTAATCTTTTGCAGCTGGAGAGGCTCCTGCTGATGATAAGGAAGCAGCATGCTATGCTTGCCATAGTTTTACAAGCATAATCAGGGTTGAAAATAGAATGTTTAATGCAGAAAAACACTGCACCACATAATTGAGTTGTCAAGGTGTCTGTGTAGGAGTTGGTGTTGCGCTGTTCTGCAGGCTCAGAAGTGCCAATATGCACACACAAAAGAACTCCTAGAGCACATTTTTGTGGATCAGTAGGTGCCAAACATACAACACTGTCAAAGACATAGACTACCATTCATGATTGCAAACCAGGCCACACCAGAAAAGGGTGCGTTGGTAAGCACTGTGGGCAGCAGGCCTTTGAAGAGACCCCGCAGACCCTCAGTGCGGTTGATGGTCATAAACGCGTCCAACGTGTTGCGGTATTGGTGCCGCCTGCAGGAGGTTTTGCAAGCCTGGCAAGATGGATAGTGCTGTAGGCTGCTGATAGATCAGGCACACCTGAACTCGACCAGGCTAAAACACAATGCAGCCATGGTCAAATTGTTGTGAGCTTGCAAAAGCACATCTTGGCAGTCACGGATCAGTTGCACTCTTTACAGGTTCCATCAGACAATACTTCGCATCTGAGGCATGTGTAAGGATTGATCTGCGATCTTGCCATGCCCAACTAGTACTCCCTGCGCTGAGGGTTGGGGGTACGTTAACTTGCCTGGGGTCCGATGTTGTGTATTCCATGCGCGTTTTGATGACAGTGAGGGGACACAGAACCATGGCTGCTACAGCTCGAGACAAGCCTGCGCCCATGGTGCAGCATCACACAGAACCAACATGCAGCACCACACAAAACCATCAGCAGGAGGCACAAGGCTCCTTAAGACACAAGCTGTGCTGTTTTGTAAATGTGTTCATCATCGGACCTCCTTATGATTCACGAATGCCTGGAATCTCTTCTGCAACATGCACTCCTTTAGGGCTCATGCAGGATAGCCACAACAAAGGTGCAGGACAGTCCATGACATGCCAAAAAAATTGGTGCTATGCGCGTGAAACCACAAGCTACAACAATGATCAAAATCAAGTCCCATCTCCAACAGCGACAGACAAGCTTTGCAAGAAGTGGCCTAAAAGATGTCTCCATACATGTGCTATCACCCCATGGCAAGTCCATGCTCTAAAGAGAATGAAATGATTAAACACCTTTGCGGACATGTCCTCAGCCAGACCAATCAGTCATGGGACCTCGTCATTTATTTCAAATGATTCATGTGGAGAGGGCATAACACAGCACACACCATCCAAAAATTGTGGTTAATCTGGTTAATTACTTAAGCCACCCCCTCTCTCTCAGCAAACATTCCTCATCTTGACATAACAGACCCTACTCCTAGCATGAAAGTCAACAGCATTTGTCAAACAGTAGCGGTTCCAATTAGAAAATTAAGGGATTTTAATAAACACCGGTTCGAATTGAAAACCGGAGTTTGCAAACCCGTTGCGTTTACAACACTAACCATTTCTCTTCTCCCTACTTACTTACTTTCCAAACCTTCTAAGGCCACAGGATCATTGCCAAAAGCCATAAGAAGCTTTTCCTGGCTTCCCCCAACCACGGGGAATAGAACACTGGTCCCTTTATTTTTAACGACCCCGGTGGTACTTTGCAAATGTGCTTTAAACTGGTAAAAAAACCCAGTGTTGTAAACACAAACCGATGTTTTATTGTTCCATTTAAAAACCACCACTTAAAAAAAACGGTGTTGCAAACACGCCGTAGGTGCGTGTTTGATCGAACACTTATTGTTTTTCGATTACGAGGTACTGCTTTGCTATCACAGCTGAGCCATGGCCATGATACTTGTGTGCCAGCAAATTGGAATTGCTGCGTAGCTGAAACCACCAGTGTTGGTCTGAAATCGTCTTGAAACGCGCAGGCACGCCAACCAAAACGCACCTCCTGACAAGGCGGCCCCAGTTGCCGTCAGCTGCTGGCGACCCTCTGGGCTTGTCTGCGACAATAGCCCTTTGAGCTGCTCCAAGAGCACAAAGTGCAGGCCGGCACCAAGTCCAACACGCAGCACTGAGGGGCCTGTGCCCTACAATTGGAACAATCAAGAAAAGCCACATTACCGCGCACCTTACTGTGACCAGAAAAATTTAGGCGTTGGAAGTCAAGTCCACCCTTAAGGATCCAGACTCAAGTTGTCCTTGCCATACTTGCTCAACACGCTCAATTATCAGCAAACCATCGTTGTTTTGACCTGGCAAGTCTATCTTACGCCGCCAGTGCCTGCACAGAGCTGAACTGTGCCAAGCCTACTTTCCTGTTGATTCATTGGCGAACTTGGAGTGCCAGGACAGTTGTAAACCTCACATGAATGTCCAAGCACACTAACATGCATGTATCTGCTGCATTTCCCCACGCATCTGGAGTGTTTGCAAGGCGTGATGACATCTAGAGCATCCAGGACTTACACTTGTGGACTTGCAGCAAGTGCGGTACGACGCAAGCAAGGAGTGCCGGGCCTAACCCACCTGCCATAATCCCCGTGCGCCATTCTTCTTTACTATATCGACCACTGTACGGACGGAAGTCCTGCAGAGCGCAGGCAGCAATGTGCAGCAGTATGAGGCACATAAGCGTTTGGACACGAGCACCGGGCTTACCGGCGGGCATGTAGCAGAATCTCAGGCCTCCATGCAATTCCAGTGGCTGCCCCTCAGATGAATGCAGTCATTGACGTGCCTATGCTTCATTAAACTGAACCTACTAAGCCACTTGCTCTCAACTTTAAAACAAGACTTCTGCCAAAAACTTCTGTAACAGTAATTGTTACATGGCAACCCTATATCAGCAAGGGACTTGAGCCCAATGCAGGAAAGCTCAGAATGTATTGGCCATGCAACACCAGACATACACCGTATAATACAATGCAAAGTGGACACATCATTAAAGTATACCCGGCAACCCTCTTCTAAAGCAGGCACAGGGTGTGGAGGCAAGGGCTTTGTAGGATGAGACAAGAGGCACAACTGCTCTCTAACAGAGAAACAATGCTTGCCTAAACTGTAAGCAAAGCACAGCCGTTACACTACATGGACGGCCCTCACTTGTGCACTCCTCGCGCTGCATCGCCCTGCATTCTTGTCCGCACCACATCGAGGGGCTGCATGCAAACCAGGCATGCTTTTCCTCTTAAGGGTGCCCCCCAACAATGGTGGCAGAGGTATGTGGGTGTTATAAAGTTTTTAAGCCTACCCTTCCAACAAGCCATTCTGCCAGAGCAGACTGCTGTTCATTGAAAGAAATTTAGAGAACAGTACAAACACAGAACTTGTGCTCATGTTCCTCGTGCAGCCTGGAAATGTATCAGTGTACCCAGCATCTTGGACAGACCTTCTTAAAAGATAATACGCGCAATAACAGACATTGAGAAAGCACAGACCAGGCTGTGCCAACCTTACGTGCTATCACAGGTATTGAGATTGAGCCACATGAATCCTATGCCAGGAGATATTATGGCTGTGAGAGATCATATTGGGGTCCGACCCGCAGTGCCGCAGACATAACCTACCTGCACACAGGCACTGATAAGAGAGCCAGACATTGCACCAGAGGCAGCAGAAATGAATGGAGGGGGCTTGTGGTTGCTAGCCGCCCTAGTTGAGGCTGTATCTGTTATAAACCCCCCATTGCAGTCCTTGCGCTTTGGAGGAGATTCCTCAGGCTGGCCCATTTTTCAACAACCATAAATAGCAAATACTTGGTGGATATATGGATGAACAGTCTTTTGCAAGCCTAAAGCCTGATCTCTGAAATTCCTTAAAATAACATTCACGATTTGTTAGAAATTTTAATTCGTGCAATCGTTGGCGTGCGCAAGTTCAGTCATAAAATATCTTGGCTGATTGCTCTAAAAGCCAGAAAGACAAGCCATCTTTGCTGAAACAGACCATTGTATACACACTTATGCTTCTGAGCCAATCTTTGAATGGGCTCAATGGTGCGTGCGCTGCGGCACACCATCACCATCACCAACGAATACGCTCTACACCTGGCGCTCGCCAAAGCCTTTCACAATCAAGGTGCAGAGGACTTTCATGCAGCATTAGAAGATGCAGCGTACGCAGCAACCTGGGAGGGACCAGCCAGCTGCGATCGCTGCAAGGCGCACCTGTGAACGCGCTGCTCAACAAGGCGCTTTTTGTGAACCCTTTTATCACGCTGTCTGAGTGGCTGTCACGCCGCTTCCTGGCCTTGGATATGGGACTGGCAGGCTCTGCCGTTGATAGCCTTCCTGCCAGTGTGATCCTCTCGGCTGTGGCCGGGGCCCTTGTAGCTGCGGTAGGTGTACTACAAGTGGCAGATGAGCGCTTTTGCATGTGCCAAGAACAGAGTGCGTATAATTGGCCATGCCTGGCTAGCAAGAAGCGAAAAACTTTACGCAGAGATCCAGCACGAGGCACCATGCGGTGCATGTGTGAACATCAACGCTTGCCCGCTCTTGAATTGTGACAAATGCTTGCATTCCTTGCAGAAATTCGATGCGCTGTCCCTGATTTTAAGAGGAGCATCAGCCAGCCCAGCTGCATTGGCCCTCCAAGACGCTCTGGACCCGCTCCCTGCTAGCCTTGCTGTAGGGTCAATGGTGTGTGCTTCTGCACACTGCAGGATGTGCGTGTACGTCTGTGTGTGCTTGCAAGTGTTTTTTTCGCCATGGAAGAGTGATTGAGGAAGTTGAATGATAGGATGGCTGGCGTATATGTGCGCATGTATTTGTGTACATGCATGTGCATCCGCCCGCATGCCTCTCTGCGCATTTGGTACTTATGGGGTAATGCTAATGCGCACCTGTATGCTTCAAGCAAGGAAGAGTGTGTGCGCATGTCTGAATAGAGCCAAACGTGGTGGCTGACCCTTTGCTTGAACCCATGCACTGCATGTTATGCCTAGCCATGCCTGGTATGCTGGTTATGACTGGCAATGCCAGCCAGAGTCATGTATGAAGAGGCGCGGAGGGAGATGCGCGCTGCTCTTTGCCGCCGCTCAGCCTCCCTCTCTGCTGATGTCCACCCCGCTCTAGGCTCTTGCTGGCGCTCTTGGTGTGGTGTCAAATTCACAGCAGACTCCATCAAGGCCATCTGGGGCCCTTGCACTGTGCTTACATGCGCGCGCTGCGATGCCAAGCGCGACAAAAAGGGCTCCCGCGCCATCCTGTCCTCCTGGTGTGGTGGCTCAAATGCGCCCCTGGGCTTGGGAAGCCCTTTGGACTGACTGCCCATCACCTGAGCGGTGTGGATGGGCTGCCAGAGTCCGTCATAGGCGCGCCACTGTGCCCTTGCCCTGCTGCCCGCAACCCGGGCTCGTACAAACGCAAACTGGTCATCAGGTGGGGCACCTCTGTCATTCCCCTGACTCATATGCTGACACTCATCAGCAGACTCATGCTGACACTCATCAGCACTCATCAGCACTCATGCTGACACTCATCAGCACTCATCAGCACTCATCAGCACTCATGCTGACACTCATCAGCAGAGGACATTGCCGTGCCATTGCCCTTGCTGGACGCCACCCGAGCTTCCTTCTTTCCACCCTACCATCGCAGCATGCTTAAGGGTGCCTACTGGCGCCTGAGCAGCCTGCCTGGGCTAGAATCTCCCCCTGCGCCTTGGTCCCTGTGCCTAAAGCTACATCCCTGATGATTTGATGCACAAAGGCGCCCTCTCATGGCCACAGTGCGCCCTGTGAGTGGCTGTGTGGGCACGGCAAGGCCAAGAGCTCAAGCGCAGGTCACCAAGCGCCCAACACAGGCCTGCAAAAGCCATGCACATGGCCTCAAGCGTTGATGTGTGCGCGCGACGCCGTGCTGGGGTTGGCTGCAGGCGCTGGTGGCAGCCTTTGTGGGCCTGTGGCAGCTGCGGGCCTGGTGGGCGGCACAGATGCTCATGGCTTCCATGCCCTCACACAAGGCCGGCAGCAGCAGCGGCGGCGGCGGCGGCAGCAGCGGCAGCGTGTACGAGGCCGGTGTGCCTCACCCGTCGTGGCAGGGGACTGTTCTGGGCCTGGGTCGCGTGGCATGCCTTGTCTGGGCTGCCTCTGCCGCAGGTGGGTGTGCGCGCTGGTGTGCAATTCCTGGTGTGCGTGGAGCTTGCATTCAAGTTTGTGTGTGTGTGTGTGTGTCTGCGTGTGTGTGCGCGTGCGAGCGCTTGCTATTGCGTGTCTCATGTGTGCTGCAATGCCATGTGCCAGGCTCCATGCAACAGGAGGACATATTGGCATGCAGTGACATATTGGCATGCAGTGACCTCAGTGTGCTGTGTGGGTTGACTTTAGGGTACGCGTGCACATGCTATTCATGCCCAGCAGCACTGCATGTCACTCGCTCGCTCGCAGGGCGAGCTTGCCTCGTCACAGGTGCGGCCGCGTACAGTGCCTCCCTGCTGCTCCTGCCCCCGGTCGTCAACGTGCTGGCTGCTGCTGTCGCCCAGCTCACTGGCCGCACTGCCGGTAGCACTTTACCCCTTGCCGCTGCCCACGCACCACAACCATCTTCCCCACATCAGCAGCAGCAGCAGCAGCAGCAACGACAGGGGCATCAGAACGGGCAGGCTGTTGCGTCAGACAGTCAGGCGCAGCCTCAGGCCACAAAGTCCGCCACCTCTGCAGCCGCCTCATCACGGCCCTTGCCCCTGCCCGTGCTGGCGCTGCTCATAGCAGAGGCAGCGTTCCTGCTGCTGCAGCTCCCGCTGCAGCTTCCATGGCCGGCGGTGGCAGCGTGCGGCGCGGCAGTGGCTGTGCTGACAGGCGCGGCCCTGCAAACGAAGGACATGAGGGGGAGGCTGGAGCCCCACAGGGTGGGTGGCTGGCTAAATGGCGCGTGCTCCTTGGCTGGCTGGCTGTGAATGGCTAAATGGCGCATGCCCCTGCATATGTGCATATGTTTGTTTGTGCACGTGCTCGTGTGTTTGCATGTATGTGCGTGTGAGTGCGTGCGCACGCGCAGGTATCATATGCTACCAGATGCCTTACTGCGCAAGCGCAGCCCGTGGGTTGAAACGCAGCCCAAGTTATGGCACAGTGGGCCGAGCTGCAGCACCCAAAAAACATGCGTCTGTGCGTCTCATGTCCTTGACAGCTTGACGCGTGCTGCGCAGCCGGCGGTGCTGTGCTCGTTCGCCTCACGCGCATTTGCATTCTGCCCTGCTGCCGGCTTTACGCACCCGCAGGTCGCTGCCGGCGACTTTGTGGCTGTGCACATGGTGCTGGCGCTTGAGAATGGTACTGTCATGGACTCCACACATGGTGGTCCGCCGCTGCGCTTCCGCGTGGGCCATGCAAGCGAAAACCTGGGCCTTGCACCTGAAGCGCAGGGGGCAGAGCAGCCAGGTGTGTGGCGCAGCCAGTACAGCCGGTGCGGTGCACGCCTCTGCCACAGCAGTGCACGCCT
>LFCJ01003131.1_pt1 | contig 12071 bp, 10 predicted proteins | sample 643141 | NCBI WGS metagenome assembly LFCJ01 (sample SAMN03766243, study PRJNA286221) | soda lake metagenome | biome: soda lake; feature: Kulunda steppe; material: water; isolation source: sample B1-Br-g2 brine of Lake Bitter-1 | place: Russia: Kulunda steppe | collected 2010-07 | reverse complement strand
TCGTATTTATACGGTTTATAACCGTATATATACGGAGCAAACCGTATATACGGTTTGGGTGTACGGGTTATATAACTTGCCCCCTCCGTATACCTACGGTATATACCGTAGGTATAAATATACGGTTGTATATAATTATACGGTATTCAGCAACCCTAGCTATAATGCACAAAAGGCCAAGAGGAATTGTGTTTTCATGACAAGCAACAAAGGTATGGAAAGCGGCAGCTTTAGAATGGCAATTGCGCTTAAAATATCAACTTTTATTCATACAGGCCCATAAGATAATGGTCGTCCACACCACTGGACCCCCCCAAACATGGCCAATTAGCATTTCCGCCCACTTGCTGGCCCCATTTCCAGACCCAACCATGCACAAAATGTACATATGTCATAAAAGTCAGGCTGTGTGAGAAAATGCGAGGTGGGGGCGCGGCGTGTGCGCCTTTGGCCATTCTGGCACCGCTTTGCACCCTTTAGGCAGGCAGATGGTGTATCCCCAAACTTGCTCCAATCCTGCCGCTCTCCAAAACTTTAGCTGCTCTTGCATAATGATTTGATGGTGCGAAGCGGATTAGGGGGAGGTGGTCGGGAAGGTGTGTTCCGTGGGTGACCCTGTCGCGACCGGATAAGGGTCCAAACACAGGAAATGCGATAACTCTGCAACACATGCATGCTTTCAAGCTAGACCAAGTCTGAGGGTTGCAGGCAATTAAATCAAATCTAGGAAACTTAAAATGGAGCCGATCGAGGGTGTGAGTGGGAAGCGGCGGGCAAAAACGTTGCATTACATCTGCCTCGTTTGAGTGCACAGCTCAACGGGAGAGCTTCCCACGCCCAAATCCACACAGGATGTGCGGGCCATTTTAACACATCTGTAGTCATCTCAAGCTCGGAGTTTGGGGCTGTGTGTCGGATACAGCGCGCACTCTTCCAACCTTACATACCATTTTTCCGAAATTGCCTTCCACTTACCGCACCAATTTCAACCCCAAGACCCCCATCAGAACCAGAAAAATATAAGCTATCCAATGGTGTGAACAGATCAGGAAACGGTGCGGTGGATGCAAAGTTATGCCTTGAGAGGCCTATATGGCCACGTTTGCCTAAGAAAGGGGTGACCCAGTGGTGGGGACGACCTAATGGAAAATGTGAAGCATATATATATATAAAACTTATGTATATATAAACTTTTGTAAAACTTATGTATAAATATGATGAAAATCTGTTATGATTCAGTTATTTGGTGTGCCAAGACTCGCTGATGACTGCACTCGCCGAGATTCGGCGATTCTCTTTGGGGGATGAGGGGGACCCTCATCAATGAAGAGTGTAACCTTCTTGTGTTTTTTGCGATTTCTTCCGGAAGTCGCCAGAAATCTGCAAAAATGAGCCAACAACCAGCCCCGATCTCCCTTAAATGTAACAAATATGTTATGATCTTTCCTAGTAAGGGACGAGGTTGTGCAGAAGGGATGATGAGCTTAGACATGACTGATAGGGAAACAGACAGCCATACTTTCAGGGAGCTAGCACCCCTGTTGATGTTGCCCTTGGAAGTAAGAAATTGGAGAGAGATATCATGGAAGAAGAGAGTGGAGAACAGCTGCCCCACAACTCTGTGCGTCAACCTCTGGCCTGTGGGCTTCCGTGCAGCTGCCCTTGCCACAGTGCCCCTGCTACAGTGCGGCTGATGTGCCTGCTTTCCACAATTTATGCCGGTGAGCGAACGGGTCAGTTTGTCAACTCTACACAGAGCACCACAGCTGTACTTAGAGTACCCCAAGGCTCTGGAGCACGCACTGAAATTCATTTACATCTGCTGAGGCATCAATAGCCTGATTTGGGGATGTCCTGGAGCCTGAAGCTGCTTGCCAAGAAGATAGATAGATCATCTTGGAAAGAGCTGCTGGACAAAGAGAAGAGGAACAGGGAAGGGGAGAGGAAGAAACAGCTTTTGACTCATCCCAGCCTCCAGGAGGCCCATTCCAATGAGATTGAATCATTTCTGTCTAAAATTGATTGTTACAAAGTGAAACATTCCCAAATCAAACAGAGGCTTTTGTTAAAAGAAATTTTAAGAATGATCTCCCGTCAAGGCCTTTTCTACCAACGACAAGTCACGCCGAGTCTCGGCAAGTCTTTTTGGCAGACTAACCCACACGATACCCATCCTTAGCCTCATGAATTTTGACTCTCGAATTTACTTCGTCATTTCCCAGACATTCCCAATTGGGGTTGGTTGTTTGATTTATTCTGATCCGCCCGAGGGCCTGGAATAAGAAGCAGCAATCCAGGTACAACGCAAAAACGCACCATACCAGGACTCAGGGACAGAAGGGCCTAGGAGATTTACAAAGTTTGGAAGGTTGCTTGACTCAATTAGTCTCCCTCGAACAGGTATCAATTTTCAGGGCATCAAATTTGGACTTTATATGCATATATTTAATCCACATGTATTACAATTTGAATGGAATGTCCCAGTTCTTGTCGGGGGGTGGTCCCATTTCCACCCCTCAAAGACTTGGCCTTATGCGTAGGGCTGATTCAGCCAGAGTATGGCCCAAACACACACTCCTCCAACCTCCACTCTATCTTAATTCCCTCGATGCAAAAGTATTCACAATTTGATGCTAGTACACAGTCTGGTGCTGCTAGGGATCTGCAATGTCAAGACATAGTGCATTGTAGGTCGTAAGCTAGAAGGCAGCTAGAGCCACTGCTGTTCCTCCACCTATCCCTATCTTTGGTTTCGGTGGTTGAGCTAGGAGCTGTGCAATCATAAGGTGCATTGTGTGAGCAGCCAATCAGCCCTTGTCTTTCTTGCCTGCTTAGTGCACAACGTGTATTCAAGGTTTATCTGGCCCCACTTGCTCTGCTCCACTTTCCTTACTTACTTGCAAAAGGTAAAAATTGATACTGTGAATTCTAATTTTCGCAAGCAATTACGAAGTGAGAAGCTGGTCGACCTGATCATGAGCATATACAGGGAAACTGGAAATGCTGTCCTCTGCCTTGGCACGTTGCCAGCACTAAAAATGTCTTCAAAAGCCTCCTGAAAAAATAGATGGCAAATTCTTTCCACGAAAATATGCAATGCTTGGCGCCATGATCCTGCATCTCTAGTGAGTGCTCTTGCCCCTTTGTAATATGATTCAGTCTCCTCTGTGTATGCGACCTGTCGGACTGGTTGTTCACTGATGTATGCTTGATAATGTATGCCATGCAGGCTTTGCTTGCCGCCAGTTTTTTTGCTTCATCTGTCGCGTGTGGCTCCGCTCAAAACCAGGCCTCCACTTTGGCCCGAGTAGGTGCAAGCAGCACAGCTAATTTTCCTGTGCCCTTATGGCACTCAACACAAGTAGATGATTCTCATGAATTGCCCCAAAGCTTGATAACCTCGCTTTGCCAAGTTTCTTTCTATGTGTCGCCTTTATAAGCTTGTTTCAGACCAGCCCAGCAGAGGGAACAAAGGATAGAGAAAAAAGAAAGGCCGAGCCTTAAGGGATGACCCTGGTGGCATTGGAAGGGGGAGGCATGCATCCAGTGCAAGCACCAGGCATTTCTCCACCGTTAGAATGATATTCTCTAGTACAGATTCAGGATACACTATTGTTCAGGCGGATTCAAAAGATTGAACCCACTGGGCCGCAGTGGCACTGGACATTTTAAAGCAGTGATGAAGCCTATCATAGGCATATGATACGTTTGAACGTTTATCACTTATTGTACCAGTCCATGGACAAATTCGACTAAAAGAGCCCAGATCTGCCTCTGGAAGTTGCCCGTGACCTGGCACAAATGATTCAAGTTTTACCGTCAGGCTGGTCATTCAAAACCTTAATTAGGCAGATCGATTTGTGCCTGGTCATACCAAGCCAACAAGTAATTAATGATGTCTGAGAGGAAATAGCCAAGTTTGTTGTGCTGCTGAGAAAGGAAATGAAGGACAGTCTTGTAGGCAAGGTTTACAAGGTTTACAAGGATAAGGCCTTCAGTCAAGAATTGCGACTGCTAGCCTGCTCATAAAGAACGATTAATTCATGAAGAAAAAAAGGAAGTTTATTGTAGGCAAGGCACGCAAAACATGAGAGGCATCCACAAAACAGCTGGCAAAAAAGAAGAAGGAACACATTGTTCTTTCTGAGAGAGCATAAAAGTAAGTCTTGACACTATTACTGGCAGTAAAAAGAGCACGCACCTTATCTTGCACAGCAGCACAAGAGCACATGTTTCAGAATGTCCATGTCCGCTGTGCCAAAAGGAGGATTTCACTACAAAAGGAGCACACAAACAAAACCTGCCCACATTCCTCATAACAAGGGAGGTCAAGGAAAAAGTTAGCGAGATGGCAGCAGAAGAGCATACCCGTTGCGCGCACGAGTTTGTAATTCAGCTTGAAGATCCAGGATGGGAGGGTCACTTGGAGGCAAACCAAGAATAATAAGTTGAAAGTTTGTTGCTGCACTCCCAAGGGATCGTGCTAGCAATGTCCCTCTACACTTTCCCCATCCAAAACCTCAGATCAGCAGTAGATCTGAGTAAGGGTTGAGGTTTCAAGGTTGTATCCGCCGAACGAGGGTAGCTTAGCTGGTTGTGAGCCTCTGGTAAGATTCGCACCGCGAACACAGGTTGCGAGGGTGGACAGCCGACTTCCCAGCACAGGTGCCCCACCGCCTGCTCGAGTGTCCAGAGCTATATAGATCTGAGTAATGTATAGGGTGCCCCCGCAAGAAGTCTTGTGTATGTATGTCACGCTCCTCCAATCTCTTTAGAGCGCGCAAGATGTCAGAAGCCCAACATGTCTTAGCCCGAGGCTGAAGTGTGAGGTCAGCTTAAAGGAGCTGCTAAATGTGGAACAAATGGAGGGCAGCAAGTCATTACAGAGTTACAAGAAAAAGGCCTAGGCCTTCAGTCCAGAATTGCGACTGGCCTGCTCATAAAAAACTACTAGTGCATGAAGGAAGAAATAAAGCTTGTTTTCCTGGCTCAGAAAAGCAGGCACATTGTTGAAGCCTGCGGGACGAAATAGGGACGCATAAGTCCAAAGAGAGCCACGTGTGGATGGGTGTGTCACGCCGAGAGACTGCTCCATCCAAACTAGACTCGTGGCATGGCCACTGGCTATGGCATAACGGGTATTTGAGCAAATGTGGTGTAAGGACTGGCTGCGGACAGCGACAGTGTGACCAAGCGGACAACAGGTTGCCCGCGATGAGACTGAGGAGCCTCTGATACCCTTATCCTTCCCTACACATTCTCTCTCTTGCTTCAGCCTGCAATTACTAATTGCCTAGTACTACTGCAATTACTAATTGCCTAGTAGGCAAGGTCAGTGCTGCATGCAGCTGCTGTCGGTTGCACTCACTCTGGACGGTGGGCTGGGCTAGACTGGACTGGGCGCTGCCACGCCTGTTACCCCCCAAGGGCTGGAGGGGTCTACTCCCTGCCGGTGGCGTACATGTTACAAGGTTGCTAGGAGCAAACAAGGTATAACTGCAAGTTCGTCTTTGACGTGCTCAAATACAGCTGTAGCTGAACTGACCATGGGATCAAATACTCCACCAACTGACTCAACCAACCTCTGGGTCACAATGCGGCATAAATCTGGCACTGCATTAATCTGGTGACAGGTGCAGTGAAAAAGGACGTGTTGCTCATCGCCAAGATGTACATCATTCAATGTACATTACTAAGTTAGCATTGCACAAGTCACAAGTAGGGGAGGTATTGTGAGTCCAGGTCACAGTTTCAATTTGTAGGGTGTGGGCATGAAGCCTGAAGCAAGCCGGGCTGCGTATAACGTCACGAGGAAGATCAAGAAGCATTTATCTAGGAAGGGTGTACGGCGAATGTGTGACCAGGGCCCTCTTGGTAGGGAGGGCGCACCATTGATGGTAAGTGGAGCGTTTGCTGTTGCGCTCTCGTACAGATGCATATCAGAATAAGGTGTCCAATATGTCGTTAATTCTTACTTCTAAATCAATAAATCTGCAGAGGTTTGTGCCCACACTCACGCAGCACGGCCCAATTAGGCCCAGGCCGCTTCACACCTAAGGCTTCATGAAACTCAAATGGAACATCTGGAGGGAAGACCTGAATACGTCACCTTTGTTATCGCCAGCCTGCCAGGGTCGTAAGGCTGATTGCTTTTTGGCAGACGAAAACAAGGTACTATCTTAGTAAAGTTACAGCTCACTGAACAACAAAGATGACTGAAATGCACATCTTCAGAGCTTTGCCGCACAGTGAGCTTACATCATGATATTATTATGATTGAGTGATCGGGGCTATCTATGGATGTCATATAACTTAAAAGCAAACCCTCAGTCATGTCACACCAGCTTTGTGCAGCGCCAGATTTAAGCTGCATTGTAACCAAGAGGTTGGATGAGTCAGTTGGTGGAGTATTTGATAATGTTATTAGTCCAGATATCCAAATATAAGTGGACAGGGTAGTAAGGTTTAGATTTAAATTTCAAGCTGTATCCGCCAAACGAGGGCAGCTTAGCCGTTTGTGAGCCTCCAGTGAGATTCGAACCCTGAACCCACAGGTTGCGAGGGTGGACAGACGACTTCCCAGCGCAGGTCATGGCTGATAGGGTGTTGTGTGCCTACGGGAAGGGACGCGCCCCTTCTCAAGTTCAGGGGTCTGTTCTGTGGACCTGGGCAAGTCGATAAGACTGCGAGGCCTTGCTCCTAGGAGCATGCTTGGGGCCCTTGCAGAGGCTGTGCACAGTACCGGATCCACGAGCTTTATGCACAAGCCTGAATGAGTCGTCATGAATTGTTTTGGGGATGTGGAGCGGGAGCGAGGGCATGACCGAGCAGAGAAGCGGCTCAGAGAACAGGCTCTCATCCGTCGCAGAGTAGAGATATTTACGTGATTTTGTAAATTTTTTTCCAATAGATCCTCGCACGATGTATGCTCCAAGGCTGTTTAAGACTTGGAATAATGGTGATGGTCTGATGAGCCTGACTTTATCATGTCATGTCTGTTGGCACCCGCCAAAAAATCTCAGTACTGGCTCTGCTCATGAGTATGATCATACTTACATGCATTTGCTGACTCGGAGTCATTAGCTTTGGCATGTCCATTCTTAATATGGATGGAGCCATGACTTAACCGAGTACCTTATCAGTTTCAATAGACACGTCTTATATTTCTTTTCAATTTTCTTCAACTTTGCTCTTGGCTGCCCTCATTCAGCAGAGCTGCCCTCGTTCAGCAGAGCAGGTTCAGCTATGTAATGTAAGCTATACCCTTGTAACCCTTGTAACTTAAGCTATGTCTTGTAATCGAGCAAATGGTATTACCAAGGTACTTTAGGGGGTTTGTTCCATGGACTCCTGTTTGTTTTGCCTTATGTAGGATACCAATTCATTTCGGCCTTGGGACCAGATACCTGGAGGGCTGCCCAGTCTGCATATTGCCTTTGCAGAGACGTAGCTTTGAGAAAGAGTTGTGATCACGGCCAAGGTGATTTTTAATCTGGCGATATCAGTGCTGAGGAAGTGCATGTTTTTCCTTTCCGCATCTCAAACGAATATTCTCTCTTTTATTTGGGTGGCATGGATCTATTTCAGGCTAGCAATACCCAGCAAGCCAAGCAGTCAACCCATCTGGCTGATTGATCAACCCCATGGCCAATGTAAGCTCAAGACCTCATAACCCCATTTTTTGGGTCTTGTAGATCTTTACATTGCCACACATTGCCATGACAAATAACTGCAGACCATACCTTTTCTGTACTCACCATAACAAGCGGCAAGGTCACAAATTGAATGGTTAAAATAGATTGCTTTGAGATCAACAAGCAACGATGCTATCTAAAGAAACGATACCTGGAAATGTAACAATTGGAAAAGGAGGGTCAACGCAGCAGTTATCAACAATGTAACGGGAAAAGCATTAAGGGTCGTATCAAGACTCCAAAGTGACAATCTTAACAAAATGACGACCTCATTTCTACTGCTGACCATGACGTGGTACAACTCATTTTGCAGCAGAAACACGGGCAAACAAAGCAGTATGTAAAAGCAACGAAGATGTATAGCCGGTCTGTTTTGTGGTTTGAACTAGCCAGTCATACTGGCCATTCTTTGTGCATGCCAAAAATGCCAGAATGTGAGGAAAGACACCATTGCAGCAAACAGGAAGCTCACTACGAATTGGCAAATTGTTGTGAATGCAGAAAAGCAGGCGTTGGTAGGCTCGCTGTTCAGACTCTCAACCAGCCCTGGGTCTGAAATGCCATCTGGGCTGAGTCACCAATTATGTCAAATTGCAAATACTGACAATGCACACTGACATTTTAAGAACAATAGCGCGCTCTGAAAATCAATGCTCGAAGTGCACCGTTTTTAACCCTCCTGGTCTTTGGAGGATGGTATTGAGCTGTTTTCCTGTATGTCTTGAATCAACTATAAAGTATTGCCAAGCCATCAAGTGGAAACATTTCATATGAGCACACATGCCAGATCTTAGCCATCCAGGATAAAGTGTGCTTGCAACTTAAACTCAACATCAACCATCACGCCAAATGATTGGTGCAGGTCTGAGACGAAAACAAAAGGGTGGTTCATAAGGTGTGCTCAAGTTGCAGGGTAAATTTCAGAAGCCTGGGCATTAGCGCATCAACTCTTAAGTCATTCTCCCCTTACTTCTTGCTGCAGACCTGAGCTGCAACTGACGATCAGCCGCAGCTTGATCTACGTTGTCAGGAGAATATAGCAGGAACGTGTCCATATTTCCCTTCCCCTTGATGGAGCGTGTGCCCTGCAACACAATGGACATGTGCTGCACACTAAGGCCAACAGCAAGAAACGGGCAAGCAGTGAGTGTGGGGACATGATGGATGACAATGAAGTCAGTGTGGGAGAGACAGGCCTTATAAGTCGTGATAAGCAGCTATCCGCCTTTCTGCTCAAGCTTGGCAAGGATGCAGATCTAAAGGGATACCATCATTCATTTCTTGGCACCCCTTGTTTTGTCTGCTGGTGTCTGAGAAGATAACATTCCACGCAGCTACATGCTCCTGAATCCCCGCATTTTTGCAGTTCAACTGCATGTGAAGGTTTGAACGCCTGCAGAGAATGCACGCTTACACACCAGGGCAACAGCAAGCGCCGCGCTTTCAGGCCACTGTTCTTGCAGCAGACCCATAAAGGGGGCGCTGCACTGCACATGGTCCTTGATGCTTGTGCTTTCCATGCGGCTGGCCACCTGCAGGTATAACAAGCATTCATGCTTATCATTTAAAGAAAGGGGCTGGCAGCCCAGATGTCCTGACATGCTCATTATGCATAAAATCATAGAGCCTTAAAATATCAAGCACATGGAAATTTTGGAAACATTTGATGACCCTGTAATCCTGGTTGAGAGGGCAGCCTAAATGGGCATTTCTGGCTTTGTTATGTGAAGTCATGACCCACCCAGAGCCATGTTCACCTTCAAAGCACCACCAGAAAACTTAAAAAGGAAAAGAACAATGCTAGAATCTTAGCTATAAAGAGTAAAATTCTTGCCCCTGTCTGGCAAGACACGGATGGCAGATTGTTATGGAAAAGGGAAATGGCCTGAAAAATACTTTTCAACTATAACCAAAGGCTTCTTCACTCTGATTGACAAAAGCACAATTAAAAACCATGTGGTTTGGATTAAAACGATCTGGAATGGGCATATGGCTATGACATAACAATAAGTGTTCGTGCCAGGGTGGATTTGGTTGGTGCACACCAAGTTGCAAGTTTTGTACTTTCCTAAAGCTGGTGAGTAACATATCAATCGTTTTCTTATCAATTCAAGCAGGGCTCGGTTGTACCAATAAAAGCAATTTTAACACATTGCTATATTTGTCTGAAATTTGCACATGACAAACCTCAATGCGTCCAATGCGGCCCCCACCCCTGGCTTGTTCCTGTGTTCCTGCTCAGTCTTGCTCACAGCCTCCCTGCACTCCTTGGGAGTAACGAGGCAATGCTGGCAGTTGCTGCTGTACTTCTGTTGAGCTGGTGCTGCGCTGCTGCTGCCGCTGTTGCTGCCTTGCTCTGAGCATTGACAGGCCCTCATCTCATCTCATCCAGGACAGGCTGTAGGACTGTTTCATCCAATGCGCACTTTACTAACCCACAAGCTAGATCAATGTGCAGGGAGTTTTCCTTGATATACGTGCTTGCAGTACTTGCACTCCACCTTGTGCTGGCACGACTTGTCATTTAGCTCAATTATCTTGACATGATCCCATTCCTACCCCTTTTCTCTCGCCATTCTGATTACATGTACATCGTGTGTACACGATGTGAGACATATTGGGGTAACAGGTAGCTGGGAGGGCAGTTGCAGGTTCACAGGTCCCCTCCTAACCCCACCAACCTCTACCCTCAGAAACGACCCCTTAACGCGGACGAACTGACATAAAATACAAACATTGTTTGTCTCATGTACGTGTTGATCTGGGTAAATTGATGCACAACCCAATCCTGGATGAAGGTCAGCCTAGGGATCGGACCTTGTGCGGGGAGCTCGTATAAGGCATACCTAACGCGAATCTTGGCACAGTAAACCTGGATATCCATGTACCGTATATACCCTACATATACCGCTGTGGGTCAGACGGTATCCTTTGCATAAAGCCATGACACAAAAAATGGGGCTGTCTGCTGACCAAGGCGCCGTTTATTCATGAGCATGCATACATGCAGGTTTCATAGCATAGAGACATGAGATGGCAAGGGAGTCACTCACATTGACAGAGTCGCCAAACAAACCAAACCTGCGGGCACAGCCAGGGCAGTAGGACATGCACGCATGATGCATGGCCTCGGCAGGAGTGTTGGTAGGGGGGACTTGCTGCTATTGGCCTCAGGCAGGGGTGGCTGGCAGCAGGCAGGTTGATCACGCACAGAGGCCAGCTTCAAATGTTTCATTCAGCAGGCAGGTTGATCAAGCACAGGGGCAGCTTCAAGTGTTCCAAACAGAGAGTGCTTGGAAGGCAGATCGCAGGCATTCACAGTTTCAAAACAGGGTAGGACTTGTGTTCAATTGTTTGCATCTGGTTTGACAGGTACAAGGTCTAACCGACTATCATTTTGAGCGTCTACCTGCGGTTCAGTGTCCCCACAACTGCCCCCATGACCGGGCCACTGTGGAGGCCCACACGAATATGGATGTAGCCCAGCTCTGCACAATCAGCAGTTTTATATTTCATCGCATGACGGTTTGCAGCAAGGCCAGTAGGCACTGTTGAATGGTTAAATGTAATTACTGAAGCAGTTAGCTGTTTTAACCAAGCTTGGGTTGCCTGTGGGGGCATCCCCCTATAAGCATGGTGTGCTATGCTGTTTGGTCGTAAATGCACCCAGTTCCCCAAGTTATGCTACTGACTCACTCACACATGAATAAGGCACATCTGGCATGCTGCTGGCAAGTAGCCACTGCAAGTGTTGCAGCTGCAGGGACATCCCATTTCCACAGCACAATTCAGCTTGCCCTTCCTGGTTTTTTGCCTGCCTACATGTCAGGCATCATGATGTCTGGTGAGTTTTCGCCTACTCACCTGGCTTGTTGGGACAGATCAGCTCAGAGTTGGCTGCAGCAATGCACCCAAAAGCAAATTGGGCAATCAAACGAGCATGGCAGTCAGGCTGGGGATGCTTCAGGTTGGCTACTAACAAGTAGGCGTCGCCGACAGTCTCAACTGCGCAGAGCAAAATTTGAGCAGGAATGAGAAAACGAGGGCGTGTCCGGATATTAACTTTACAACTTGGGGTTGGGCCTATACCATCCTTACCTGCTATTACCAACCTATCCTTTAACTTTACTCTTTCCAAGGCGCGGGGACGGAGCGAAGCGGAGGGGGGCCCCAGCGCCGCCCCAGGCAGCGCGGGGTTACCTTAAATCTGTACCCCCCTGTTTTGAAGCTATGCAGGGACTTTTCAACTGCTGAGGAGCCTGCCTGCACCCTTCTTAAGCTCACAGCAAAACTGTGACGCGCAGCACGGTCACACTCTCACTTTGCAGCGCAGCACGCGGGCGCCCTGCAGGGAGCGCGCAATTTTGAAAGGCCTGA
>LFCJ01003130.1_pt1 | contig 12071 bp, 10 predicted proteins | sample 643141 | NCBI WGS metagenome assembly LFCJ01 (sample SAMN03766243, study PRJNA286221) | soda lake metagenome | biome: soda lake; feature: Kulunda steppe; material: water; isolation source: sample B1-Br-g2 brine of Lake Bitter-1 | place: Russia: Kulunda steppe | collected 2010-07 | reverse complement strand
GCTGTTCGCCGTCTTGCCGACGTATCCACGCTGGTTCGGCTCTGTGCAGGGGCCACAGTTCCTCACGATCGCGCTCACCTCGGCGATCAGCGGCGTCATCATCCTCTCGTACGCCTTCCGGCGGGCGTACGACTGGGCACATATCATCACCGACGACGTCTTCCGCGGGCTGACGCTGTGGCTCGGGTTCTTCTCATTGCTGTTCCTCTGGCTGCAGCTCCAGCAGATCACCACCGGGACGTTCTTCCCGCCCGTCGAGCTGGAGGTCGCCTGGCTCGCGACCCTCGGGCATCCCATCTACATCGTTTCGATGAGCCTGGTCGCGCTCGTGCTGGCGTACATCTTCGCCCAGACGATCCGCCCGGCGCTGTTCACGAAAGAACGCGCCGTCGTCAGCGGCCTGGCGATCCTCACCGCGACGCTCCTGGAGAAGGTGCTGTTCGTCGTCGAGGGGTTCCTGCACCCCTCCTTCGAGATCTACGCCGCAACGCCGGGGGTGTACGTGCCGAGTCTGATCGAACTCTCGTCGATCCTCGGGACGATCGGCATGGTGACGCTGTTTTTCCTCGGCGTGGCCAAGGTGTTCCCCGTGGTCGAACTGCACGCGATCGAGCACCTCCGCGGACACGAGGAAGATCACGAGGAACCGGGAGCGCACGACTAGCACTGCGGTTCTCGAACGATTTCGGTTCTGTATCGGATGCAAACACGCTCGAGCGTGGCCGATCAGTCCGGGATCGCCGTCGCGATCGAGCGGAGCCAGCCCTCCCTGTCGGCGGCTTCGACCGCGGCGGAGGCGGCGCCCGTCGCGTCGACGCCGCAGGCGAACGCCCGTTCGACGTCGTCGGCGGTTCGGACGCCGCCGCCGACGAACGTCGCCGTCCGGGGATTCTCGTCGGCGACGAACTCGACGAACCGCTCGATCCGCCCGGGGTCGGTCCGGACCATCCCCTCTTCGGAGGCGACGTCCGACGGGCGCTCGTAGAGCAGGCAGTCGGGGTCGAACGAGAGCGCCGCCCGCGCCGTCTCGCGGTCGGGCACCCAGACGATCGACTCGAGGCCCAGTTCCCGACAGCGGGCGATTCGCGGGCCGACGCCATCGAAGCCGACCTCGAGTCCGGGGTGGGTGACGAAGACGGCGTCCACGCCGGCGTCGGCGACGGCCTCGAGCGTCACGTCGCCCATCCCGGCGTCGGCCCGCGGGATGGCGGCCTGGGCGACTACCGGCAGGGAGGTCCGGTCGGTTAGCCACCGGAGGTCCGGCAGCTGTGGAGCGACGGCGAACCGGGCGCCGGTCGCCTCGCTCACGCGCTCGACGGTCTCGACGAACGCCAGGCCGTCGTCGCCGGCGGTCCCCTCGTAGCTCTTGAAATTGATCAAAAAGTGTGGGTACGCGAGGGCCATCCGTCGGCTACTCCGAGTAGCCTTCCTGGAGGAACGCGCCTTCGGTCTCGAAGATGGTGACCAGTTCCTCGAGGAACTCCTCGCGCGTCTCGTCGTCCTCCCGGTGGCTGTCGATGCGCTCCGCGAGTTCGTCGCTGATCTCGAGTGTCTGTGTCATGGATGAGGGTGACGGGGCTCCGTCGGTGTACCACTCGTGGTCGCTGCTCAAATACTCTGGGGGCGGTCGTCCTCGCCGACCCGTCGCCTGCCGGCCCACCGGGCGCTCGTCGGAGGGAGCGGTCGGCAGACAGCCGCCTGCCCGAGCGAGCGGCCCCCTTCGTGACCCCAAAAGATAGATTACGTGACCGTCCGTTGAGCGAGACATGTCACGGACGGCCCACTCCGTACCCGGAGGCTAGCCCGATGGAGATCGACATCCGCGCACTCGAGACGTACAACGAGCTCGCCAGAGACGGCGCCGAGTCGGCAGCCGAGGCCCTCTCGGCGCTGACGGGTATCGAGACGCGCGTCGAGGTGACCGACGTCTCGCTGCGGATGGGGTCGGACCTGCGTGCCGCGTTCGCCGACCGCGAGTTCGCGGGCGTCAGCGTCGCGCTCGGCGATCCGCTCTCGGGCGAGATGGTGCTGTCGTTCGACGAGCGCGGCCGCGAGGCGATCACGAACAGTCTGGTTCCAGCCGACGATCCCGAGCGCGCCGAAAGCGCCATCGTCGAGGTCGGCAACATCATGGCGAACGGCTTCGTCAGCGGCTGGGCGGATCACCTGGACGCGAAAGTCGAACTCACACCGCCGACGTACGTCGAGGGGACGGGCGCCGGCGCACTCCCGGAGACGGCCCCTGGAGACGACGGGTACGTGTTCGTCTTCCGAAGCCGCGTCGAGGCGTTCACCGAGGACGTCGATTTCGAACTGCTGCTGGTGCCAGCCGTCGAGTCGCTCGAGCGACTCCTCGAGCGCCGAACCGACGGCGGCGTCTCCCTCGAGAAACTCGCGGTGTTCAACGAGATGACCGAGCGCGGGGCCACGCGAGCAGCCGAGAACATCGCGACGATGACCGGCCTCGAGGCCGGCGTCGAGGTGAACCGACTGACGTTCACCTCGATCACGGACATCCCCGTCCACGTCGGTGACGACCAGCGAGTCGGCGCCGTCGTTCAGTTTTCGGGGACGCCGAGTGGCTACCTCGCGGTCCTGTTCGATCCCGACTCCGCCCGGGCGAGCGTCGCCCCCCTGTTGCCCGACTCGAGCGAGCGCGGCGTCGACTGGAGCGACACCGAGCGTGGAGCGCTCGAGGAACTCTGTAACGTGATCGTCAGCGGGTTCGTCGACGGCTGGGCGAACGTCCTGCAGACGTCGATCAAACACTCCCCGCCGTCGTTCGTCGCGGACATGGGCTCGTCGATCGTGAGCCCGATCGCCGCCGACGTCGGCCGCGAGGAGAACTACGCGTTCCTGCTCGATTCGACGATCGAGACCGCCGGCGCCGACACCGTCGGCTGTCAGCTGTTCGGTCTTCCGCGTCCGGCCGAACTCGAGACGGCACTCGACGAACTGCTCGTCGAGCGCGCCGACGAGACCAGGGCGGACCCCCGCGACGTCTTCTAGTGGCGGTCCACGCCCGAGCTACCGAGTGACATCGGTGGCGGATGCCCGAGTTAGCTCGTCAATCGACGCGTGGAACGGGACTAGTAGCACCGCCGTTCTCCGTTGGCAGTTTTGATCGAGAGCTCGCCGGTCGCCGGATCGAACGTCACCATACGACCGGCGTTGCCGCCGACGTCCGTCCCCCTGACGGGAATTCGGTAGTCCTCGAGGACCTCCAGTGCGGCCTCGGCGTTGCGGTCGCCGATCGGCCGATCGAAGGCCTCGAACTCGAGCATCTTCGCACCGCCCGCGAGTTTGGCCCACGCGCGTGCGGGGTTCCCGCCGGCCCCCTCGAACTCCGCCAGCATCGCCTCGATTCCCGTGTCGGCGTACTTCGCCGGCGGGTCGCGGTCGGATCGCGACTCCGCCCGCGGGAGCATGAAGTGCAAGAGGCCGCTGACGCCGGCACGCTCGTCGTGGAGCGCAACGACGACACAGGAGCCGACGCCGCTCGTCCGAAGCGGCCGCTCGTCGGTCGTCAGGGCGTACTCCGCGACGCCGACGGGTATCACCTCGAAGTCGTTGCCCTCCACCTGATCACCTCGAGCGCGATGAGTACGGGGACTGCCGGTCGCGCCCGGTCGTCGTCCACCGATTTCGACGCAGCAGTGATGAGTGTTGTTGCCGGGCGGACGGTCTCGACGGCCGAACCGTCAGAACGAACAGTCGACGACCCGTAGGATCGACCGATGGACCCGACAGCGATACGAGACGAAATGCCGGCGCTCGAGACCGGCGTCTACTGCAACTGGGGCGCAGGCGGCCCGAGCCCGCGTCGCGTCGTCGAGGCCGGCGAGGCGGCGCTCGAGGCCCACGAGTACGACGCGCCGACCGGCGACGGGATGTACGCCGCGGCGCTCGAGGGCTTCGAGGAGACCCGGGCGGCCGTCGCCGACCTCCTCGGGGCGTCGCCGACCGAGATCGCCCTGACAGAGAGCACGACCGACGGCATCAACCGCGTGGCGAGCGCGATATCGTGGGACGAGACCGACGTCGTCGTCCGTACCGACCTCGAGCACGCCGCCGGGATCCTGCCCTGGCAACGGCTCGAGCGCGAGCACGGGATCGACGTCCGGGTTCTCGAGACGGCGGGCGGTCGACTGGATCTCGAGGCCGTGAAAGCGGTCGCCTCGGAGGCGACGCTGTTCTGTGTGAGTTCGCTCACCTGGAGCCACGGGACCCGACTCCCCATCGCGGGCCTCGTCGACGTCGCCCACGACGCGGGCGCGCTCGTGCTGGTCGACGCCGTCCAGGAGCCGGGACAGGTGCCCGTCGACGTCGAGGAGTGGGGCGCCGACTTCGTCGTCGGTGCGGGTCACAAGTGGCTCTGTGGCCCCTTCGGATCGGGCTTTCTGTACGTCCGGGAGGGCGTCGAACGCGACCTCGTGCCCGCGGCGATCGGCTACCGCAGCGTCGAGGATGCGACCGCAGCCCAGTACGCGTACACACCCGGTGCCGGACGGTTCGAAGTCGGGACCTCGAGCCCGACGCCCTACGCCGGGCTTCGGGAGGCGATCGACCTGATCCAGGCCATCGGAGTCGAACGGATCGAAGCCCGGATCGAGTCGCTCACCGACCGATTCAAAACGGGACTGGGGGACGAGCGACTGCTCAGTCCCCGCGAGTTCGAATCGGGCCTCGTCACCGTCACCGCCGACGACCCCGAGGCGACCGTCGAACGACTCGCCGCTGAGGGAGTCGTTGTCCGGTCGCTGCCGTACCCCGACGCGGTTCGGATCTCGTTGCACGCGTTCAACACCGACGGCGACGTCGACGCGGTGCTCGAGGCGCTCGCGGACGAGTCGGCCGCGGGAACCCGCGCTTAAGTGTCCCCCCGGCGAAGACCGACCATGTTCGATCGGATTCTCGTGCCGACCGACGGGAGCGGGCCGGCCAACGCGGCGCTCGAGTACGCCGCCGAGATCGCAGCCCGCGAGGACCTCACCGTCTACGTGTTACACGTCGTCGGCCCCGACGACGATCCGGAGACGGACAGTGTCGAGGAGCTCCTCGAAGCGGGGCAGACGTGGGCTGCGGAGGCGAACGCGCCGATCATCGACGTGGTTCGGACCGGGACGCCGCGCGAGGCGATCCTCGAGTTCGCGGCCGACCACGACGTCGACGCGCTCGTCATGGGAACCCGTGGGCGACGCGGGATCGGCCGACTCCTGCTCGGCAGCGTCACGGAGGCCGTCGTTCGCGACGCCGACGTGCCGGTGCTCGTCGTTCGGGGCAGTGCTGACGTCAGGCGACGCTACCCCGTCGAGACCGTGCTCGTCCCGAGCGATGGGAGCGTCCACGCCGACATCGCCGTCGAGCACGCGCTCGCGATCGCAGACCACCTCGGAGCCGAGGTCCACGTGATGACGTCGGTCGACGTCTCGCCGGCCGAACTCGGCGAGGGAACGGACCTCCGACTCGACCGACTCGAGACACACGCCCGGTCGGTCGTCGACGACGCCGCCGACCGCGCCGCGGAGACCGGCCTCGAGGTCACGACGGCGGTCCGTCACGGCTCGATCCCTCGCACGGTCGAGGCGTACGCAGAGGAACACGACGTGGACCTGCTCGTCATGGGAACTCACGGTCGAAGCGGGATCGATCGGCTGCTGCTGGGCAGCGTCACCGAGCGCGTGCTTCGGACGGCCCCGGCGCCGGTCCTGACGGTCCGTGCGCCGGAGGCCGACCAGTAGCGACGTCGACCCTCGTCCCGTGCGCCGGAAGCCGACAGTAACGGTGCCGATTCTGACGATCGCCCGTGTCGTCCGTGGGTGACTCCTCGCCGAGCGAATCGACCCGGCGTCATGCGGATTCCTGTACCGATGTACCGGCGCAACCGGGACCCGGGCAGCGGTTGCGCCTGAACTGACGTACAGTAAACCGTATCAGTCGTCTTCGTCGTCGCCGGCCTCCGCGAGCGCCTCGAGGAGCGTCTGTCGCTCGGTGAAGTACGCCGGCGCGTCGTGGTCGATCTCGAAGTCGACGATCCGCTCGAGCGCTGTCGTTCCATCGTCGATGTCCTCGGAGAGATCCGTCGCGAGGTCGGCGTAGCCGGCCGCCAGTTCCTGGAAGGCCTCCATCCGAGCCTGTTTCGCCTCGACGAGCGTCTGTTTCTCCTCGAGGTCGGCCTGCAGTTCCTCGAGTTCGGCCACGTCCACGTCGGCGTTGTTCGCGGCCCCCGTCGGGCTCTCGGCGGTCGGGGGCCCGTCGGTCGCGGCCGCCCGGCCCTCCTCGAGTCGCTCGCGGATCTCGCCGACGCGCTCGTCGACCTCGGCGAGCAGTTCGTCGGCCTCCTCGCCCATCCGTTCGACCTGGCCGGAGAGGAGGCCGGCCTGGATCCGACAGTACTCGACGAACTCGTCGACCGACAACGTCGGCTCGGTGTCCTCGTCCATGCGACCACGTACACACTCACCCGCGAAGTCACTTTGGACCGTTTCGGTACCGACCGGCGACGTGAGTCGGCGCCGATCCGGATCGAGTGACACGCTACCACCGACCACGGTATGCTGCTTTCAGACCCGTTAAGTCGCTCGGGCCACTGACGCTATCACGATGAACCGGGCACCGAGTCGCGCGACGAACCCGTCACCACCCGCCACGAGACCATGAGCAAGGAGACCATCGAGGTACGGGGCGCAGAAGAGCACAACCTCAAGGACCTCGACGTGACGATTCCCCGCGAGTCGTTCACCGTCGTCACCGGCCTCTCGGGGTCGGGGAAGTCCTCGCTGGCGTTCGAAACCGTCTACGCCGAAGGGCAACGACGCTACATCGAGAGCCTCTCGGCGTACGCCCGAAACTTCCTCGGTCAGATGGACAAACCACAGGTCGAGACCGTCGAAGGGCTCTCACCGGCGATCTCGATCGATCAGAAAAACGCGGCGAACAACCCCCGCTCGACGGTGGGGACCGTCACCGAACTTCACGACTATCTCCGGCTCCTCTACGCCCGCGTCGGGACGCCTCACTGTCCCGACTGTGGCCGCGAAGTCGGCGAACAGTCCGCCCAGAACATGGTCGAGCGCATCCTCGAGTTGCCCGAGGGGACGAAAGCGAAACTCGCCGCGCCGGTCGTCCGCGACCAGAAAGGGGCCTTCGAGGACCTCTTCGACGAACTCGTCTCGGAGGGCTACTCCCGCGTCGAGGTCGACGGCGAGGAACACGACCTTACCCTCGAGAAACCCGACTTAGACGAGAACTTCGATCACACCATCGACGTGATCGTCGACCGCGTGAAAGTCTCGACCGACTCACGCCCGCGGATCATCGACAGCGTCGAGACCGCACTCGAGGAGGCAGAGGGCGTCCTGAAGCTCATCCTCCCGGACCCGCCCGACGGGGCCGCCGAGGAACTCGGCGAGGAAGCCCGACGAACCGGTGCCCTCGGTGACGAACGGGACGAAGACGACCGGTTCGTCGTCGAGTTCTCGAAGGACCTCGCGTGTACCCACTGTGGGATCGACGTCCCCGAGATCGAAACCCGCAGCTTCTCGTTTAACTCGCCCCACGGCGCCTGTCCGGCGTGTGAAGGGCTCGGCGAGACCAAAGAGGTCGACGAGGACCTCGTCATTCAGGACCCCTCGAAGCCGCTCAAACACGTCTTCGAGCCCTGGAGCTACAACCGCTCGTACTACCAGACGCGCCTCGACGCCGTCGCGGCGCACTTCGACGTCTCGCTGTCGACGCCCTTCGAGGACCTCGAGGAGTCGGTCCAGCGGGCGTTTCTCTACGGCACGAGCGAGCAGGTGACCTTCGAGCGCAGCACCAGAAACGGTACGCGACGCAAGCGCAAGCGCTTCGAGGGGGTCATCCCCAACCTCGACCGGCGGTACCTCGAGACCGACTCGGAGTCGACGCGCGAACACATCGAGGACTACATGTCGGTCACCGAGTGTCCGGCCTGTGACGGGACCCGGCTCAAACCCGCCTCTCGTGCGGTGCTCGTCGACGGCACCTCGATCACCGAGATCAACGCGATGAGTATCGGCGACGCCCTCGCACACTTCGAGTCGCTCGAGGCGAACTTCACCGAGCGCGAGAAGGTGATCGCCGAGGAGATTCTCAAGGAGATCCGCGCTCGCCTCGGCTTCATGTGCGAGGTCGGCCTCGAGTACCTCACGCTCGACCGCGAGGCCTCGACGCTGTCGGGTGGTGAGAGCCAGCGTATCCGGCTTGCAACCCAGATCGGCTCCGGGCTCGTGGGCGTGTTGTACGTCCTCGACGAACCGTCGATCGGGCTCCACCAGCGGGACAACGACCGCCTGCTCGACACGCTCGAGGAACTGCGCGACCTCGGCAACACGCTGCTCGTCGTCGAACACGACGAGGAGACGATGCGCCGGGCGGACAACGTCATCGACATGGGACCCGGTCCCGGAAAGCGCGGCGGCGAGGTCGTCGTCAACGGCCCCGTCGAGGAGGTCAAAGCCTGCGAGGGGTCCATTACGGGCGACTACCTCTCCGGACGACGCCAGATTCCGGTCCCGGAGAAGCGACGCGATCCCGACGGCGCGCTGACGATCCTCGGCGCCCGCCAGCACAACCTCGACGACGTCGACGTCGACGTTCCACTGGGCTGTTTCACGGCCATCACCGGCGTCTCTGGCTCGGGCAAGTCGACGCTCATGCACGAGGTCCTCTACAAGGGGCTGGCCCGCGAGATGAACGACAACACGAGCGTCATCCCGGGCGACCACGACAGCCTCGAGGGCCTCGAGGCGATCGAGACCGTCCGCCTGATCGACCAGTCGCCGATCGGTCGCACGCCGCGGTCGAATCCGGCCACCTACACCAACGTCTTCGACTACATCCGGGAGCTGTTCGCCCAGACCAAGCTCGCGAAACAGCGCGGCTACGAGAAGGGTCGGTTCTCGTTCAACGTCAAGGGCGGTCGCTGTGAGGAGTGTGGCGGCCAGGGCACCGTCAAGATCGAGATGAACTTCCTCTCCGACGTGTACGTCCCCTGTGAGGAGTGTGATGGCGCTCGCTACAACGACGCCACGCTCGACGTCACCTACAAGGGAAAGACGATCGCCGACGTCCTCGAGATGGAAGTCGGCGAGGCCTACGACTTCTTCGAGTCGAACTCGCAGATCCGCCGCCGGCTGAAGCTGCTGAAGGACGTCGGGCTGGACTACATGACCCTCGGCCAGCCCTCGACGACGCTGTCGGGCGGGGAAGCCCAGCGGATCAAACTCGCCGAAGAGCTGGGGAAGAAAGACTCCGGCGAGACGCTCTACCTGCTCGACGAGCCGACGACGGGGCTGCACCACGAGGACGAGCGCAAGCTCATCGACGTCCTCCACCGGCTGACCGACGACGGCAACACGATCGTCGTCATCGAGCACGAACTCGACCTCGTGAAAAACGCCGACCACGTCATCGACCTCGGCCCCGAGGGCGGCGAGCACGGCGGCCAGGTCGTCGCGACGGGCACCCCCGAGGAGGTCGCCCGCCTCGAGGACTCCCACACCGGGCAGTACCTGCGAGACCTGTTGCCCGACGTCGACCTCGAGGGGCCACGCGGTGAGCGCGTCGAGCCGGTGTCGGCGCCGCTGGACGACGACTAACCTGCTCAGTTACGCCTTCGCGGCCTCGTCGATCAGCCGCTCTGCACGCCTGAGCAGCCGCGCGCTGAGTCGTGCCCCGACTTCGTCCATGGCCTCGAGCCTGTCCTTCGCCGCTTCGGGCTCGAGATCGCCACGTTCGACGGCACGAATCAGCACGCCGATCGAACCGGAGACGGGAATCGACAGCGCCTTGCAGGTCTTCCGAAGCGGTTTGTCGTCAGTAACCACGACCGGAGTCTCGTAATACAGCGCCGCCGCTAATAGCGCCACGTCACCGGCCCAATCGTGCGGGTCCGTCGACCGTTCGAGGTGGACTGCGGCCGTCTCGAGGAGATCCGTCCACTCACCGGCCGCCGTTCGACTGCGGATCAGCGTAGACGTCGAAATCCAACAGTTCGTGGCGCTCCCGAGTTCACTCCTGGCAGGTTCAGACGAGACTTCCTCAACCACTGTTGTCGGCATCAATACCTGCCCGTCGATCCCTCGAAGCAACTCGAGTGAGCCAGTATCGGCCAGCGTAATGAAGACGCTCGCATCGACGAGGAGCGTCCGGCCAGCGGTCCGATCGTCGCTCATTGAGTCACCGAAGCGCGTCGACGTCCGCCTCGAGGTCGGCCTCGTCGTAGTTCACGAGGACGTTCCGCTCGTTCGCCTCGGCCATCAACTGCGCGATCGAGACCCCCGCGATCTCGGCGGCTCCGCGCATCCCGACCTCTCCGTCGCGGTATCGCTCGAGGGCGATCCGAATCAGCTCTTCCCGCGCCCCGCGTCGGACGGCTTCTCGAATCGCGTCGCTGCGGCCGCTCCCACGCTCTTCGGCGAGGCGATCGAGGAGGTCCAGTTCCTCGTCGCTCATTCGAGCCGTCACGTTCTCCATGTGCATTACATCGTATTGCAACGCAATAAGGTTGGCTGCGACAGTATAGTACCAACTGCAACGATTGACACACTGATCGCCGATTCATCTGGCGATCGGGTATGCAATGACTTGCAGTGGCCACTATAGCCACCGGGAGACGATAGACTCGAAAACCACGCGCCGACTGCGAGGAAGTGCCGGTGTTCACTGCTGACGACAACTGGCCCGGACGAGTGGCGGTCGGACTCGACCCCTCCGAACGGACCGAAAACGTGCTGGGACGTCGGTAGAGGGGCTATCAGAGCTACACCCGACCATGGAGGGGACCCCAGCTATGCCGGTCCGGGCGCTACGGCCGGTACCGCCGTCCGCACAGCCGCGGACCGACGGACGACACAATGGCCAAACACGACACACCCGCAACCGCGACCGGCTGTCTGAAGTGTGGTACCGAAATGTCCGACGCTGGCGGCCGTCTCAGCTGCCCGTCCTGTGGTTGGGGCGTCTGCTTCGGCGCGGATTGAGACGAACGGAACACATCGGTCACAAACGGGCTGTTTTATCGGCGTTCGACACACCGCCAGTCGACAGCGTCGGTAGTCGTCCGTCGGGAGGATGCCGAAACCGGAACCCGACGGCAGAACCCGGGTCCCAGAGCGGGAAACGACTCTTACATCCAGGCGACGTACGACTCAGTATGCCGACCGCGTACGCGGCACTCGAGGATCGACTGGTGTGCTGTCGGAGCGACGACCGCGACACGGGGTGGACCACGAGCGTCCGCCTCGAGGGCCACCGGCTCGAGTGCGTCGCGGTTTCGCCCGACGCGCCGGAACGCGCCTTCGTCGGCACGTTCGAGGAGAGCGAGACGCGTAGCGCCTCGGGCCGAGCGAACGATGACCCCGTGAGCGGCGGCCTCGTTCGAACCACGGACGGCGGCGAGTCGTTCGAGGGGCTCGAGACGCCGTTCGTGGGCGAGGCCGTCACCTCGCTCGCGATCAGTCCCCACGACCCCGACGTCCTGTACGCGGGAACGGAGCCGAGTCGCGTCTACCGAAGCGAGGACGCCGGAGAGTCCTGGGAGCACCTCGAGGGCATCGCCGACCTGCCCTCGGAGGAGGAGTGGTTCTTCCCCCCGCGCCCGCACACCCACCACGTCCGCTGGCTCGAGGTCGATCCGTTCGATCCCGAACGGCTCTACGTCGGCATCGAAGCCGGCGCGTTCGTCTACAGCGACGACGGCGGCGAGACCTGGCACGAACGACCCCCAGGCTCCCGGCGTGACAACCACACGCTGGCCGTCCATCCCGACCGCGAGGGACGGGTCTACACCGCCGCGGGCGACGGCTACGCCGAGAGCGACGACGGCGGCGAGTCCTGGCGCCATCCCCAGGAGGGCCTCGAGCACACCTACTGCTGGGGGCTGGCCGTCGATCCCGGCGCTCCCGATTCGGTCATCGTCTCGAGCGCGAGTGGGGCCTCGACGGCCCACACTGCTTCCACTGCGAAGTCGTACGTCTACCGGCGATCTGCCGCCGGGAGCGATGACGCTACTGAGGCAGCGTGGGAACGACTCGAGGACACCGGCCTGC
>LFCJ01003128.1_pt1 | contig 12074 bp, 16 predicted proteins | sample 643141 | NCBI WGS metagenome assembly LFCJ01 (sample SAMN03766243, study PRJNA286221) | soda lake metagenome | biome: soda lake; feature: Kulunda steppe; material: water; isolation source: sample B1-Br-g2 brine of Lake Bitter-1 | place: Russia: Kulunda steppe | collected 2010-07 | reverse complement strand
TTTGGAGTCACTAAAATGGCGTCAGGGCGAGAAGTGAGTCTGTCTCTTCGATTGTGGTTTATAGCAAAAATCCAAGCCGGAGGAACTCTGGATTCTGCTGTCACAGGTATTTGGAGACTTTGCATACGATGCTTGTCAGCACTGCCCACATCTGTGGATATAAGACAGGATCCTAGGGAACCTTTACTTATGGCTTTTGTTATAAGTCTGCCTGCGATATTGTGGCGTTCGGTCACCATATCTCTAATGATGGGATGCTGGCACCCTGAGAGGATGTGGAGTGCACTGTCTTGGCAGGAGCAAATATAATAGCCACATAGCATTAAGTGGCTCCATCTTCCATAAAAAACACAACAAAGAGTCTTCCCATATGTTGAGCATAACGGGATTCTACAAGTCTTGCATACAGTCTGCTCAAGTACATTGTCAACAGCACAAGCGATTGCCAATTAAGGCACTTCAACTCTAAGGTCTCAATTCATTGCTGAGTGTAGTGTACAATTGTGCATACAATTAATTATAATGTACTTAAGTGCTCAGGTAGCATTGCACTTCTTTAGTGCACATGCACGTGCATGCATGAAACAAATTAGTGCAACTGGGCACAAGGTCGAGTAGCCTTAGCACAATAACCTTTTGGGTTTAGGCCTTCTCATTACAATTATGTGTCTTAGAAGCAGGCGCTTTGTGATGTCATGCATGATACTTAGATGCTATCCAGAGGGTGCAAGCAAGTTATGACCTCTCTCGGTCTGGATTTCCTTCTCAAATGTACATTGTACCCTAGGGCCAAGCTGGCAGACAGTGCCACCGAACTGGTTGATTTGCCAGCGCCTCTCTCTCCTGGCCATGTTTTTACGATATTAAACGTACCATACCGTCACCGTACCGTGTAGACGGTCAAAATTCTCAAAGATGGCGTGGAGGCACATCCCTGTACAAGATGTATGAGCACCTTCATGCGGTATACCCTGGTAACAGTGTGCTTGTACACCGGCTAAGACTCACACGGTGTTTGTTAACATCATTCATGGTGGGGGCAGCAGCAGCCTTGGAGCTGGCTCGTGCACGGGAAGACTTGTGCACAGGCGCTAGGAGGGAGGTCACACAGCCGTAGCCACAGAAGTTGCTGGCGAACAGCGTGTTCAAGGTGGAGTGTCTGGTTTTGGGGTCTGCACTCCTGCCGTTGAGAGGGCCCTATGGGTGTGGGGGCTCCAGCGGGCCCTATGTGCAGTGGGGTTTCTGTGGTGAGGCGTTAAGAGAAGACTTTGGGGTGGATCTAAAGTTGATGAACATGGCTTAGCTGGTGTTGATCACTGATGGACTCTTCTGTGCTTGCGCTTTCTCTTGGTCTGGGCTTTTGTGGATGGGTATGCTTTTTTGCCCCTGCTCTTGCTGTGTGGAAGTTTGGGTGGGGTTTCCAGACATACTTCTTGTTTCCCTATTTCTGCCAGTGGTGGGGGGTTGGCATACCGCGACTGCCCAATGTGTCTCGCTCTCCTTAATATAGACTGAGAGTCTTCAGTGGCTTCAAACTGGAAGGGCTGTAAAACATTGCCACCCACTCCCAGACTAACCCAGAAGAGAAGTTTGTAGGCTGACTTTAGCTACAGCGCGTTCAAAGTGCTGACAAAGCCTCAAGCTGGCTCCTGGGCCTGGTATCATTACAACACGACTTTTACAAGGTGGACGTGCCTCTGAATAAGTGTGAGCTGACTGGAGTTCCGGACTCTGAGCAAAAGGTGGTAGGCTGGTGCTGTTACTGGCGTAATGGCAGGGTATCCTCGATGTACGACTCATACCACACAACTAATTAAATGTACTGTATGTAAATGATATCACACAAGCTTCTATCCAGCAAACTCTGCCATTTCATTTCAGACATTATGGATTCTTTTTGGCTGGGGAAGACTAGCAACAAACCAATCAGCCCAACTACCAGGCTGGCGGTTAACCCTACCTTGTAAACCTTCTGTCCAGAAAAAAGAACAGAAAAAAGAAAAGACTACTCTAACAAGGTAACTCCTGCTTGCGTGAATTAAGGAAGAAGTTACATCTGGTGCAAGCACCAGGCAAACCTCCACCATCAAACGAGGAAGAAGGTCATTAATGGGGGTCGGGAGGGTTCTGAAAGGAGCCATATGTTTTTTCCCTTGGTATTTTTCAACCTCCAACTTGTATTTATGATCTCTGTTGCATATTGAATAGAATGAGTATTTAGATCGAGAGTAAGTTTTCTTACTCTACACCAGTCTAGGCCAAGCTTACTGAGGGGTAGTTCAGTTTGACATTTATAGATGGTCCCCATCACTCCAGTAAGGATGGTATGTAGGCTTACTTTGTGGCATTGCTGCGCAAGGGCGTGTTCAATCCAATATGCTGTTCAGTTGCTCTTCAAGTTGCTAGTTGTTGCTCTAGTCGAGTATCATCACAACACTTCAATGAGATGTACATCCCAGCATGAAAGGGTGTACATCCTGTATGTCTCTTTGATGGTCATTTTTCGTTCCAGCTGGCAGTATGCAAATTGCATCTGGTCTTGAGCAGGATCGAAGTCTGTCCAGATGTATTATGAATGTCCATTCATTTAAAAATGCATGCCACTGGACGGTTGAGAGAAGAGTGTGCCCTGCCAGTGTTGTAACAGTTTAACAGACCTGGCCCAAAGGGTCCATTTAATTCCGGTGGTGGATACCACTTTGGCACCTGCCTACTCCTTTGAAGGAGTGGGGATACTTCCTCCCCAGCCCTAAGGTTCAGGGTTCGACCCTCAGCGTTGGATTCAATCGGCTAAGCTGCCCTCGTTCGGCAGGTACAGCCTTAGAACCTTAAACATTGCTCCCCAACCCTTTTTCCTATTGCAATGATCATACCCTGAGGGCAAGAATAACTTCGACAATCTGTGACTGAGAAGGCAGCTCAGTAAAAGCACTTTCAGGACCCGATCCCAACAAAGATAGCAGGTCCAACAGAGGCTCAGGTCCTCCTGCTCAGCCCCAACCAACAACAAGCATCCAAACAAGCAACTGATTGAGCAATTCGATCAACCAAATTGACCGAGAACAAGCACCCAAATGAGCGACTTATCAGCAGACAAATCATAATCGTTGCTGCGACAGTCATAAATGGGGATTCCTAAATGGGGATTCACAGCACGCCTTTAAATCCAGTGCAAAATGTGCTGTTACGCGGTGCTTGCAGTGCTTGCAGTCAGATCTCAATGCGAGCCAGCTGGATCAGCTGATCCTGCGATGCCGTCCTGACTGCCCAAACAGGATCCTTCAGCAAGATGGAGGCGCAGCGCAGTACAGTCATGGCCGCACAATGCTCGTTGGCCTCAAGGCCCTCAGCATGACCCTTACATGGAGCTCCTTCACTCCTTGTAGAGTCACATGCTTTTAGCCCGACCATGCCTTCAGGTCCGTTGCAAGATGCAGGCGGCAAGGAAGGGCGCTGTTTGTCGAGAACATCCAGAGCTTGCAATTGCAAGGCGAGCACAGCTGCACCTGCGTCGCTCAGTGAGCACTGCTCACTCAATGGAGCCATGCTGCTGGCGGTGGCAGACAGCTGTGTATCAAGCAAGAGTTGGGGGGTGGAAGTGAGGACCAAGTGAGCATTCCTTGCATTGTCGGCTTGCTCAGCCATCACCCCAAGGGCCGCCAGTTGAACCGCCAGACCATGCCGCTCCCTCCAAATGCCGCACCTGTTGCAAGGAAAACTAACAGATTAATCACAGTTTGTCTGCTTGTTCTACATACTCTATGCTTGACGGATTAATCACAGTATGTCTGCTTGTGCTGCACACTCTATGCTTGACAGAATTATCAAGCTTGTGCTCGAGCAGAGGGACAGCAGCTGCAGCTCTAAGCCTCATAAAAAATATGTATTGCAATGAGCACAAAGCCATGGGGTCCTGTGCATTGATTGACCGTGCATCAGGCCCCATGCACAATCATCGCGCGGAGACAAAATAGAGTGAGCCATGATGCGCTGCACTGGCACTGCATGGCTGTTTTGGGCAAGGCATGCGCAGCCTCCGGGAAGCAGCCGCGAGCCATCACCCTGCACAAGGTGGTGGGGTTACTTGCCTGCCTGCCTCTGTTCCCTCATCCAGGCTGCACAGCGCAGGCAGCAGAGCCAGGAGCCGGCACAGACCCTGTGGAGGCAACAAGCTCCCCAACTGAGCCAGCGTTGACCTGCATGCACGGAGGACATGGATGCACGGTGAGGACGTCACCAGGGGGCCGCCAAGGTGCACACACTGCCTTCACGGCTCGGCATGCTCGTGGCTTGCATGTCAGGAATGGTGCGCAAGCTGCCACACCCAGCCGCGTCCAAGCGGGACCCTGTGCAATGGAACTGCACAACGGACTGCAGAGGCCAGCCTCACCTGCTTGCCAGCACCCACGCAAGAGAGTCAGCCTCACCTGCTTGCCAGCACCCACGCAAGTGAGCGAACCTCACCTGCTTGCCAGCACCCACACAAGTGAGTCAGCCTCACCTGGTTGCCAGCACCCACACAAGTGAGTCAGCCTCCCCTGCTTGCCAGCACCCACGCAAGTGAGTCAGCCTCACCTGCTTGCCAGCACCCACACAAGTGAGTCAGCCTCACCTGCTTGCCAGCACCCACGCAAGTGAGTCAGCCTCACCTGCTTGCCAGCACCCACGCAAGTGAGTCAGCCTCACCTGCTTGCCAGCACCCCACGCAAGTGAGTCAGCCTCACCTGCTTGCCAGTACCCCACGCAAGTCAGCCAGCCTGCTTGGCAGGAGCGACAGCAGTGGCGGCAGCAGGTGCTCTTGAGCGCGCATCGGGCCCACCACGGCTGCAAGCGCAGGCAGCTGGGCCACTGCTGCCTGCAAGGCAGGCGTGCCTCCCGAGCCACCTTGCGTCTGCACCAGGCTCGCGTACACTGAGGGAAGGGGAGAGTTCGGGGCCGCCCATGCTTGCATCCCAACCTGCGCAGCAGCACGGCACCCCAAGTTTGTTGGGTGCATACTGGTGTGACAAGCCAGGCGGCATGCCTGGAATCTTGCTGCCTGACACACGGACAAGGCTGGTGACCATATGTGACGAGGGCAGGAATTGAGATGCGTGCCAATCTAAGCAAGAGGTAGGTATGCTGGCTGCAATGGGCGCATGCCCAGCACAGACTCCTGGAGCCTTGCTCCCTCATGATGCACATGGCAAGCCTTCCCTCTTGTGGCTCATGTCAAGCGCCAGACATGGCCCCTAACGCATTGCCCCATCATGCAGGCGCTGGGACCAGACACTGGATGTTTGCTTACGCCTCGGCAGCGAAGGATGCTGGCACGTGCACACACACACACATGAAGCACAGGCGCCCACCTTTGCCGCCACAGCGCCCAAGCACAGGGCACAGTCTTGGACAACACCAGGCCTGTGGGGCCGCGCCGCAAGCACGGCATCAGCGTACAAGCCATGCAGGCGCGTGTGTTGCGCCGCCAGCCAGCTGCACACGCGCATGTCAGGGAGCCTGGCTTCAGGCTGGCACTAATGTATCAAATTGGCACTCATGAATGAGTCACGGTGCGTCGCTGGCAGGCTGCAGTGATTGGGCGGGCTCGGTGGAAGGAAGGCAACACTTTGTGGAAACAGGGTACACCACCAGGGCAGGGGCAGGCATTGACCTGCAAGGGCACGCTCATAGCAGCAGACAGGCGCCAGACACCAGCTGGCTGCACTGATGCACCCCGGCAGTACGCAAAGCCAAGACATGTGGCAGTACACAAAGCCAGGGCATGTTGCAGTACACAAAGCCGGGACACGTGGCAGTACACAAAGCCAGGCGCGTGGTGTGGGTTGCACAGGAGACAAGCGAGGCGCACGCGGCTGAGTGGCTGGGTAGGCACAGTGAATGCAGAGGGCACTAACCTCGGCAAGGCACACAAAGCAGGCCCTGCGGCTCGAATAGCGGCGCTCCGCACCCACTGGGACACATCATTAGTCCCCAAGACCTCCACCAGAAGGTGCACCACAGCCTCACACATCCGCCCCAGCTCCTGCTGCTCCTGCTGCCCCTCCAGCGCCTCCTGCTGCTGCGGCGGCCCCAGCTGCTGCCATACCCCCGCTGCTTGCGAGGGGCTGCCTTTATGTGCAGCCTGAAGCGCAGCCTTGTGCGCAAGTGCAACACCAGATGCCCCAGAGCCAAGCTGCCCACCGGGCCCCTCCACGGGAGGGCCCCCCATTGCTGGACCCTGCGACAAACAGCCCCCACCAGCTTGCTGAAGCAGTCTGCGAGCTGCTGCAGCAACATAGCTGGCGCGTCGTGCAAGGCCAGCCGTCCCACGAGCGCTCTGTGCCGCGCTTTGTGCGGTGATACCATCGGTCCCGAGTGCACCCTCCTCCCCTGCTCCCTGACCCGCCTCAGGCCTGATGCCGCCATCCACTCCCACAGGCCTGCACACCCCAACAACGGCCCCCACCTCCGCTACCCGGCTTGTCTCAAGTGATCCTGAAACAGGCTGCTGCAGGGAACAGCCTGGTGGCGCGCTTGCATGTGGCCCGTAGCCCAGGTTGGAGCCTGCCGCGTCCTCAGCCCCCATGCCTCCTCCAGGGCCTGCCGGCCTCCTGACCACCCCCTCCGCGCAGCCCACCAGCGCAGCAAGCACCGCCGGCAGCACCTCCGCCACCCCGCGGCGCACAGCCCAGGAGGTGCTTGCAGCCAAAGCGCGCAGCGTTGGCAGGAGTACGACATCAAACGTGGTGGCCGTGGGGCGCAGCAGGGAGGTGACCAGGAGGGGTAGGTGGGCTATGGCCGCCTGGATGGCAGCCACAGGTCACAGAAGTGGAGACATCAGGCGCTCATGCAGATGCAGAGATCAGGATGGTTGCCTGGACGCCGAAGCAGCAGCGGCCTGTGCTATGAGCATGTGCATGTGTGTGTGTGTGTGTGTGTGCATGCGTGCATGCATGCGTGCGTGCTTGTGTGTGCGTGCGTGTATGTGTGTTTGCACGTGTGTGCGTGTGTGAATGCTTGTGTGCGCGCATGTGCGCGCATGTGTGTGCGCATGCATGCACGCGCGGGCATGTGTGTGCATGTGTGCGTGCGTGTGTGCATGTGTGCACGTGTTATTTCCATAAATGTGTCCTACATGCGCGCGAGTGTGAGCACATTGTGTGTGCGCGTTACTCAATTCCTGTGTGCCTTGCCTCATAGCTTTACAACCACTTGGCTTGGTAGCCTAAGGCTGGGCACTGCCCCAAAGCTGCAAGGACGCAGGCTCCACCAGACCACAGGCACCCCAGCACAAAAGCTGCACGTCCACGCTGTCACTGCCTGAGGACCTCACACAACATCTCCCTGCTCAAGTCAGCAAGCCAACAACAGAGGGCCGGCCCAGGCCTACCATCTGGCAAGTCTCCCCGTCCTTGCCTGTGCCTGCGCTGCCACGCGCACCAGACAGCTGCAGCACGAGCTGCGCTGCCCACATACGCAGCACCGCCGCCTCACACTCGTCCGCTTGGCTGCTGCTGCTGCTGCTTCTGCTGCACCAGCCCTCCACACCCCCTGGGCATGCCGGCTCAGCGCCAGCACAATCCTGCCTGAGGGCTTGGCCGCAGGCGGCTAGCAGCGACAGTGCAGCAACACCCTGGCCTGGTTCAAGCCGTCCTTCAGGCAGCTTGGCATGCGGACTCACAGCCGCCCCCGTCAGCGGCTCTGCTGTGTCTGAGAAGCTGGGAGCAGGCAGGGTGCCTCTCTGGTCCTGGTCCAGCAGAGGCTGCGGCTGGATCGCTGGTACAGGAACCCCGTTACAGCCCAGCAGCGCCGCGCGCACGTGCTGCGCCGTCGTGCGGCATGCCTGGCAGCGGGGCAGCAGGCGCAGCAGCTGCGCATAGCTCCACAGCGCCACAGAACGGGCATCATCCAAATCCGCGTCGTGTGCTGCGCTCGCATCACCCTTCCCTGTGGTTCCCAACAGCGGGTCCGGGGGCCACTGTGGCTGACTGCTGCTGAACCAGGCTGCTGGCCAGGCAGCAAGGCCGAGCTGCTCGGTGGCCTGGCCCAGGGCACGGCAGCTGCTCATGCGCTGGGCGCACGCATCTGCCATCAAACACAAGCACTGTGTGGCTGTCGCATCCAGGCCGCTAGTGTGCTGGTTGAAGCATGCCGCCTGCGGCTGCGGCTGGGAGCACTGGCTGGATGGAATGGGCAGGCATGAGCTGGAAGGTGCATCAGATGTCTTGGGTGTGCTACTGCTGCTCCTGCTGCTGCTAATAGATCTTGTAGACAATCCTGTGCTGGGTTCGGGGGGGGACGGGCTGGCGGTCTGTGGGTAGGAGAGCTGAAGCAGGGCGAAGCCTGCAGGCAGGGAAGAGCAAGAGGCCTAAACAACGGGCGCGTACACAAGAGATCACAAGTAAAAATGCATGTGCAAGGTTTGAAAGAGAAGATGCCTTGTACCAGCTGTCGGCTCTACAGCGGGAAAGAGCGTCATGATGGTGAAAATATGGTGGAGCCCTCTGCAGGAGCAGGAGCTGGAGCAGGAAAGCCTGTTTTAACACAGAGCTGCTGACTTATGTCAGTCATTTTTTGTAGGTTAAGTTCTCTCCTGTTCTGCGGGTTGCAAGGGAAACCAGTCCAACGCACCCAACGTCCCTAGCTGCTGCAAGATCAGCAGCTCGGCTGCCTCATCCCCGGCCAAATCATGTGTCCCCTCCTCCATCTGCAGTATGGCCAGAATGTCCAAGGCCAAGTACACTAACTTGTGGACATCTGCTGTGCTCTTGCTTTGAAGCGCAGCAGCACCCAGGCCCTGCAGAGACAAACACGACGGCTTATGTACACCTTCACAAACGCTTCCACAGATCTCTCATGCACCATAGCAGGAGCATATCTGCGCAGTTCTTTCGCCAGCCAGCTCTGAAAGCAACACACCCTGATGAATGCATGCCGCTGGGCAGGGATGCTGCTATGGCTGTACTTTACAATGGCTTCCACAGGTGATAGGGTTTCGTCAACGATGAAGATATCGTCTTCATCTGGGGCGACCTCCAGCTCATCCTCCATCTGCTCAAATTTGAATTTAATTCAAAGTATTTGGCTAATTAAACAAGCTGACAGGAGCATGGAGGTCAGTGCAAGGATGCAGGTTTTACGTGCATTATGGATTTCGTCATGCCACGTCATGCCTCGACACGATTCAAATACACTCCTCGTTGAGACTCAGAGACACTCTGAGGCACTCAAGCCTTGCTAATAAACTTACCTTGACATGCAGGGGCAGCAAGTAGGTGCATTCCCTGGAATTCCTGGAGGTGAGTGCTGGGCGAGCTTGACGCATGCTCAAGGTGACGCAAGCACACATATCCACAATCTGACGCAATTCATGGATGCACATACACGCAAACATGCACACACAAGCACGATACATTCACAGATAAATGCATGACCATACGCAGAGACACATTCATAAAGACGAGCACAAATGCACGTACAGACACACGTGAACACGCCCGTGCACGCACGCACAGGCACACGCCCGTGCATATTCACACACACACACACACACACACGCCTCGCACGCACGCAAGCACGCATACGTACAAGCACATGCGCATGCACGCACGCGCGCATGTACACACTTATGCACACACATGCGCGCACGCACAGAACATGCATACACATGCGTGCACACACATACACTCTTGCGCATACACACACAAACACCCACATGCACATGTACATACATGCTCACAAACGCATGCTTGCTCATGCACAGAGATGCACTCTCCCTTACAAAACGCACGCATGAATGTGTGAGTGCATGCATGTGCCAGCAACATCGCTAGATGTGCAAACTAGTTGCTCATGGGTTGTGAAATGAGAGCTGCCCCTTACATTTGCCTTTACACTTCCACTACGGTTGTGAATCCAGGCTTCCAAGCCTTTTCACAAGAGCAACTCGTCTCTGCTACACAAGCCAGCCTTCTCCAGCAGCAGCAGCAAGCTGCAGGCGCAGATTACCAAACATCCTCAAAGAAGCGTAAACTTGACCAGGTAGAGGCGGATGAGAGCCAGCAGCCTAATTACGCAGCAGCCATGGCGACCATGCCGCCTCCTCAAGCCAAGCCTTCCTCGTCTGTCAACCTCATGCCTCCTCCTCGGAAAAGGTCAGAGGATGACGCCTGGGTGCTGCCTCGACGCGGAATGCAGCAGGCGCTCAAGGCCGCAGGGCTTGACAAAGACTTCAAGCTGGAGGTTAGTGTTTGCCCCTGCGCATGTTACACTGCAAGGGATGATGTGCTGTGGGATGCGCATCTAGCTGAGCGCCTGCTAGGAGGGGAAAGGGCTGCCTGAGCCTTGCTTGATAATGCGTATGCTGTGCGTATCCTTATTGCATGACTTTCCTCAGTTCAGCTTTGCTCACGCTGCTTTTCTGCAGAAGGGCCTTGAGCTCCAAGGCGCCCTGATGGAGCTGTATGGCACGCTGATAGAAAATGCAGTGCAGTTTGGGTGCAGCAACGCACGGATGCGCAAGGTACGGCACGTGGACCATGCTGGAATGAAGAGTGAGCAGGCCCAGTCAGGACCTCGCAAGTCCTTGTGCTATTCAACCTGATCTTGCCCTCCGCGTGCTGCGCGTGGGGTCAGGGCTCCGCACTGGGTGCTGGAGTCATAGAAGCTGTGCTTTGTTCTGTATGCAGTCTCAGGTACTCAAGCCTAGGGACATGGCGGTCTACCTGGAGAGGACATGGGGCATAACTGTGCCTGGGTTCTCAGGGGAGCATGTCAGGGCCCACAGGTTTGTACTATCTGCAGCATCCTTTTGCTCCGAGGCGCTGTTGCGGAATTCTGGTGCGTGATTCATATCATGTGTAGACTTTTTGTCTGAGATCATCCCATGCGTGATGCAGGGGCTTGGGCATTCCAGCTGCCCTTGTGCTGTCACTTGCACTGCATACGATGACAGACATCCTACATATCTCTAAAGCCTGACCAGCCAAACATTCAACGAACATTAAAATTTTTAATTGCTGCATGGTCTGATTCACTGCTGTCACTGTCTAGAATCACTGCTTGAGATTTCTTACTGCTGCGTGTTGCTGCTCTTCCCTCAGAATTGTTGGTGGGCACAATGGGCCGCTGCTGCCTTGGCTGCCGCCGCTTGCCGTACTCTGTAAAGTGTTGCAGTTTGTCGCAAATCCACTTTTGCGCTGTCAGAAGCTCTGAGTTGCAAGCTGTAAGCATACATTCAAGTGCTTTACCTCCAAGCGGCTGCGCCGCTCGCTCTAATGTATGCTAGCTAGGTCATAACCCTGCATTCGCCCCAGCTGTAGCAGGTGGTGTGGTAGAGGGGAGAGCTGCAACTGCTTTGCTTGCTGGAGGATCTGCTGCTGCTACAGCTGTAGCTGGCACTGACGGAGATTAAGGAAGGGCTGCTGGTATTCCTGCTGCTGTTTTTGTGCCTGGGGACTGCATGGGTGCAAGGGGCAGCATGCTTGCATGAGAATGAGGGCCTGGTAGCAGGGCAGGCTGCCGCTGCTGCTGCTGCTGCTGCTGCTGCTGAAGAAAGACTGACTGCTGCCTGCTCCCTACTGCTGACCGCGGTGCTATTTTAAGCTTGTTGGGCCCGCACCCTGCTTTGAAGCTTTGTAGTTGTTTGGCTGTTAATCCCAATCACCTGCACATGGCCATCTTCCTGCTGGCAGGAAACCTTCAAAATCCTTCAAGTATCATCTTTTTTGTTTGTCTGCACAGAGTGCATGTTTGAGCACTCCATTTATGATGATTAATTTCTAGGGGTCGGCGTATAGCGCTATATTCAAAAATATATAGTGCTATATAGCGCTATATTTCAGGCGCTACATGTGCCAGAACGCCCACATGCAACTGAAATTTTGTCATCAAACTATGAGGGATGATAGGAAACCCTTTAAAACTCTTTTTTGCAAAATATTTTAAGCAAAAAATAATTCAGTTGTGTTCTGCTTGGCCAATAGGCCAAGATATAACGCTATATTTGACCATGCCTATCTGACTTAGCCATCTCTAACTATGCACTCATGAGTGATCACGGTGCATTTTGCTTCGCTCTTGCTGGCTTCTATCAC
>LFCJ01003127.1_pt1 | contig 12075 bp, 20 predicted proteins | sample 643141 | NCBI WGS metagenome assembly LFCJ01 (sample SAMN03766243, study PRJNA286221) | soda lake metagenome | biome: soda lake; feature: Kulunda steppe; material: water; isolation source: sample B1-Br-g2 brine of Lake Bitter-1 | place: Russia: Kulunda steppe | collected 2010-07 | reverse complement strand
ATATGAGTGCCGCAGGGGCGGGGCGCTCTTGGGGGCCGCTGTCTGTGGCGAGTACATGGAGCCCAGCCTCTGCTGCCTCATGTAGCAAGAGCACACAGGACTCAGCCTCTGCTGCCGCGTGTGGCTAGAGCACACAGGACTCAGCCTCAGCTGCTGCGTGTGGGCGGCCCAGGGGAGTAGCAGAGGGACTGGGCAACTTAGCGGAAGGAGGAGAGGGGGGGGGGGTATCTGTGCCCCTGCATGCAACAGGCTCCTGCATGCAACAGGCCCCTGCTTGCAGCAGAGGCTGTGCGGTGTCTGTGCCCCTGCATGCAACAGAGGCTGTGCGGTGTGTGCGCCGTAAGGCTGTGCGTGGTGTTGCTGTGCCCCCCCACCCACAGACTCTGTGCTGCTCTGCTCCTCAAGGCACACGAGGCTGCACTGTGCGCAGTGAGGATAGGGTGCGTGCTTGGGAAAGGCTGCTGCACTGTGCGCAGTGAGTAGGCTGCTGCACTGTGCGCAGTGAGTAGGCTGCACTGTGCGCAGTGAGGATAGGGTGCGTGCTTGGACAAAGGGGGGCCATGGAGGAATGCCCCCTGGCCCTCTGAGCTTTCATCCTGATCTAGTTCCCTGCGCACGCCTGTAGCCCACACGCCCACACTTTAACACGCACACACGCGCACACACAAACGTGCGTGCACACACGCTCGCACACGCGCACACGCTCACACACAAGCATGCGTGCACAAACACACACATAAACGCGCATGCACACACGGGCCCTTCAGTGAGACTGTGTCCACACAGGTGTGTTGGTTCACATGCGCACGTGCACAAATGCTGCCATCACCCACTTGCACCCAGAGCTACCCACGCATTGAAGGACAGAGGCCGTGAGTACCCCGACATGCGCAGGCCCCGTGCCTGCTCGCATGTCAGACACCTGTGCATGCGGCTGAGGCGGGGCTCCCCATTCGCACGCGTGTCCGCGCCCGTGCACTCCGCAGGCGGACCAGGAGGTGCAAGAGCTGCTGCTGCTGGACCCACGCGCCAGCGCAAAGCCAGGAGATGTCGGCAGCCCCAGGGAGCACCACAGGGGGCCCCTCTCGCGGCAGCTCGGCGCCAGCAGCACCAGCAGCAGCAGCGCGCGCGCCAGCGCAAACGGGCGCTCCATGTCGGACGACCTGCCAGGTGCGCGCATCGCACACGGGTTGCCCTCCCCCCACGCGTGCCTGCTGGCAGCCGCTGCCTGCGCACGCATGGCCTGCTTTGTGTGGAACGTGCCGCCACACGTGTGCTGGCGGTCGGGGCTCACTAGAGGCCCTCTTTCTTCAGTCAGCCCCCAGGCCTCTGCGGTCAGGCCTGCAATCATGCTGTTTGTTGAGCGCTGTCGCACGCTGTAGCCCTTCTGTGTGTGTGTGTGTGCGTATGTGTATGTGTGCCTTCTCTGTGTATTTGCATCCCTTTGCGTGAACACGCACATCAGGACTGCCTCAACATCATGCCCCTTCCACTAATGCAAGCGCGAGCGCATGCATACACACACATACACGCGCACACACACACGCGCACACACACACGCACGCACACACACAAACACACACAAACACACACACACACCCCTGTGGCCTCCCATCGCGCCCTCCCCCCGCCCTCCCCTCCCACGCAGGCTACGAAGGCAGGCCCAACCCAGACCGGCCCTCGCCCAGCAGCGCCAGCTCATCCCCCAAGCAGCCCCTGCACGCGCCCCCGCCCCAGATGACCCCCGAGCAACGCGCCGGCAGTAGCCCCGCGGACCTCGGCGCCAGCGGCGGGGACGGTGTCGCTAGGGACAGGGCAGGGGGCATGGGGGGGCCACCCCCTGGGTACGGCAGGGTGGGGGGCGGGCACAGTGGCGGCACAGGCGATGGCGGCGCCATGGGCGGCACGTTGGTGGTGGGGCCAGAGCTGGGGGCGGTGGCGGTAGCGGGACCTGCCCCGCCCACGCTTGGCGCCGTGAGCAGGGGCAGCGACGAGGGCAGTGTGGGGCGTTGGGATCCACACCAAGAGGTGGGCACAGCGTGTGTATGCCCGAGCGCGAGACTGTGTGCTGCATGTGCTTGTGTGCTGCATGTGCTTGTGTGTGCAGCGTGTGCGTGTGTGTGCTGCATGTGCTTGTGTGTGGTGCATGTGCTTGTGTGTGCTGCATGTGTACACATGGATGTGTCTATGGCTCAATTGGTGCTGAACTTGGTACGTCACGTTTGTGCACACATTTAAATGTATACCTCAGCATGTGTGCATGTGTGCATGTGTGTGTGCGTGTGTGTGAGTGTAAGGCTTGCTTTGAGCCAGGATGCCCCCCCCCAGTGCTTCAGCTCTGCTGCAGAGCAGCCCCTGTACCCGCCTTTCCTGATGGTGAGCGTGTGTGCACTTGCGTGCAGGTGCGCGCCGTCATTGGCGGCATCTTGGGCGGCTGCGGCGACCGGCTGACGCTGCTGGAGCTCATCGGCCAGGGCGCGTCAGGCCAGGTGTACCGAGGTGCGCGTGGCGGCTGCTGTGAGGGGTGCAGCACGCACGCGCACTCCTGCACGTGTGCGTATACCTTTGCGCGCACACCGGGGATGGATCATTTGCGCACTTCAATTCATTTGCCGTACCGTTAAAAACATCAATTCGCGGATGGTTGACGTGGGGCCGCTCTTGAGGTGCGAGACGGAGCAGAACAGGTGCATCACATGGCCGATGCTGGGGAGGGTCGGTTGGCGTCTCTGTGGGTGCCTCCCCCTCCTCCCCCTCCTCTCCAAGCTCACAGGCAGACAGTTTGATTGAATCATTCAGTGTGTGTTGATTCTTCAAATAATTCACGCACTGCAAATCCTAAGCAGGCGACTGACCCAACCCTGGTGCACACACACACGCACACACGTGCACACACGCGCACACACACGCACACACACACACACACGCACTCACGCACTCACGCACTCACACACACACGCACACGCACTCACACACACATGCGCGCGCGCTTGCTCAGCCGGCCCCCACGCCTCAGTGCATGCTGCGCCCGGCCGCCACCCCTCAGGCCGCTGGCGAAACCTGGACGTGGCCGTCAAGGTGGTGGTGTTTTGCGAGCGCGGCGGCGGGGAGCACACGTCCACCGACCGGGCCATCATGGAGGTCGCCGTCGCCAAATCATGCGTGCATCCCAACGTGGTGCGTGCGTGCTCAGCGTCGTGCATGCACCACCCTCACGCTGCGTGCGCACGCATGTGTGGTGGGGTGTGCTCATCAGCACTCCTGAGTTGGTGGGCGCCTGAGCTGAGGGGCGGCAGGCGCCTGAGGGGTTGGTAGCTGCCTGAGAGGTCAGCGTGCGCCTGAGGGCTGGCAGGCACCTGGTGAATTAAAAGCTGTCTGGGGGGTCGTCAGGCGTTTGGGGGTTGGTGCGGAAGCTCCCGAGCTGAGGGGTGGCGGGCAGGTGTTGGAGCGGAAGAGCGCCCAGTGCCTGCATGGAGGCAGGCACCGCAGGGGGCTGTGCAGAGTGAGCCGAGGGCACATGCACGACGGGCGAGGGGTGCGTACGCAGCGAGTGCGCCCGCGCTGCTCAGGCTTGGGTGGCATGTGCTTTTGGGGGAAATAGGGCGCCCTGTCTGTGCGTGCGGGTTGTTTGCCCTTGGCAGAGCCCAAGGGGTGCACGCGTCACCGCTGCTGCTGCTGCTGTGCACGTCTCTGGCTGCGTTCTCGCACGTGCAGCTGCAGCGTGCTTCCCCTTCCACGTGTTGTCATGTGTGTGCATGCGGCATGCACACTCGCACGGCGCGCCAACTTCTTTTTCCACCCCCATCCCCTCCCCCCACCCGCGGCGGGCCGGGCGCAGGTGTGCACGTACAACTACGACATTACCCCCGTGACCGTGCACCCTGTGGGCGCACCCAACCTGCATGTGGAGCAGAGCGTCATCGGCCCCTCTGAGTACAAGCTGTACCTCATCCAGGTGCGCGGCACCACGCCTGCCCGCTGCACCTCCCCTAACCTCCCCCAGTCCTCCCTGCGCCCTCGCCCAGGAACTTCCCCCCCCAAACCAAACACACACGCATGCATGTGTGCGCGCCTTTTGAGCGCCAGCTTGCAAGCAAGTCTGCATTGCGTGACATATGGTTTGCTCACGCACCACACCGTGTGCCCACGCGTGCGCCTGCTGCGTGCAGGAGCTGTGCCAGGCCACGCTGCGTGCTGCGCTGGTGGAGTGCCTGCTGCACGACAAGGACACCGGGGAGCCATACATGGTGGGTCTTGAAGGCAGGGCTACTGTAGCTGCATGCCAGCAGCGTAGACGCATGCCAGCTGCGGCCGCTTGTGCACAACACGCGCACGCACACACGCGCGCACGCGCGCTTGCACGCGCACACACCTCCTCCACATGTGGTGCCATGTGCGCGTGCAAAGGTTCAAGCATTGTTACGCCAAGAGCGTCGTGACGCTGAGCATTGTGAGTCGTGATGCTGAGCATTGTGAGTCGTGACGCTGAGCATTGTTACGCCAAGAGCATCGTGGCGCTGAGCATTGTGACGCTGCTTCTGGCGTGCACAGGCAAGCATCGTGACGCTGCTGCTGGACATCGTGGAGGGCATGGAGCACATCCACTCCAAGAACATCATCCACGGGGACCTTAAGCCCGAGAATGTGCTGCTGTCAGCCGACCCCTCCTCCCCTGTGCAGATGATTGCCAAGATCACAGGTGTGTGCTGGGTGCAGAGGCTGTGGGGTGCAGGGCTTTCCACAGACCCTGCACCAGCAGGTAGGCTAGGCCGACGCGCAGCCTGCAACATATTCAACAACTACCCAAAAAACCTGTATGGGTCCCCCACCAACAAGTGAGGTCCCGGATGCGTACAGCAAGCCTCTGCGCTTTTGCGTGCAGAAGGAAGGGGGGGGGAGGGGGCGTCGGGCGCCCGCAGCGCCTGCATGCGGATCTACTGCATTTTCGCCCTGGTCGGCTTCTGTTGTTGCAGCCTTTTCTCATAGTTGCGGTGCTAGGCGGGGTGGTGTTTTTTTTTTGCTGCCTCTTCTCATGGTTGCAGCGCTAGGCGGGGTGGTGGGCAGGCTATGATGCAGCCCTGGGTGATGACAAAGACAAGGGTGGTGACAAGGCAGTGGTGCAGCTAGGGAGGTTGGTGATAGGGCTGGTGCTGGTAACTTTACTTTACCACTACCTCGTGCATGTAAGAACTGCACTAGCGACATTCTGGTACATAACCCAGTACTTGATACTTTATTTCAGAATGCTGTTTTGAGTGTAGAACACATACTTGACGTTTAATTGGTGGTGAGGGTGGTGGGCAGGGTGTGGTGCAGCCCATGAAGTTGGTGACCAGCTCCTGAGGGTGGTGACGAGGCTGTTGACGAGGCTGTGGTGCAGCTCTGGCCCGCACCCACAGCTGCACCACAGCTAGGGGCAGCTCTGGGTGAGGCAAGGAATGGGGGGTTTGGTGTAATTCTGCATGACTGCCTCGCCTTGGGAGCGGGGTGGTGAGGAGGAAAAGGGGGGTGAAATGCGACGCGTGTCGCACACCAGCCCTCCTGCCCTCTGCAATACAGCAGTTTCCCCCACAGACTGGCAATGCGCAGAGGGCAGGTCCTCCTGCACTCACAGTTTGTCGACTGTGGGCTATGTTTGTTTCCAAGCCATAATAGGCGCCTTTGGATCCTCATCCACTTGGTTGTTTGAACGAACCTCTTTGTGGTTCTGCGGGGGGGGACAAACAAAGCTTTTGGGCGGGAAATCTTAGAATTAGAAAGGCACTGCCCTCAGGGTGCGCCCACTACCTGCAGCCCGCAGCAGCCTGCAGCTTCTCATGCTTGCTCATTGAACGCTGCGCTGGCTCATGAGCACACAATCACACACCTTGGCCTACAGCTTCTCCTGCCTTGCTCAGGCCGGTCACTTGTCGCTCACCCTCCGGTTGGGCTGTTGCTGGCTGCGCTTTTGTCCCCGCGCAGACTTTGGCTTGTGCTCCGCCATCCTGCCTGGCCAAACGCACGTCTCCAACTATGGAAACGGCACGTGAGTTTGAAACTTGTTCGCTGCCTACACCAACACGCCCATGCCTGAGGCGCCCCGCGGCACCTGCCATGCAACCTGTGCCCTCCAGAACCTCAGCCGGGGTCCCTCACATGCAGCACTTGCTCTGCAACCCAGTGTCCAGGGCATGCATCCCGGGGGCAACTGTGTGTGTGTGTGTGTGTGTGGGTTGATGGGAGGGTGTGCGTGTGTGTTTGTGTGTGTGCGCGTGTGCGTGTGCATGTGTGTGCGTGTGTGTGCGCGCACACATGTGGGTGTGCGGGCAGCACCACGCAGTGTGTGCATTCATAGATGGCCCATCGACGCGCTCTGGCCAGTGTGTTGTCATCAGCAATGCGCCATCTGTGTCTTGGTTAGCTTGCGGGTGCGCTCACCAGGGCCGCAGCATGATCCCGCCAGCTCGCCTGTCTGGAGTGCTGCATGAGTCCGTGGACGCATGTGTCAAGTGTGCTGCATGAGCCCGTGAACACATGTGTCAGGTGTGCTGCATGAGCCCGTGGACACATGTGTCAGGTGTGCTGCATGAGCCCGTGGACACATGTCAGGTGTACTGTGTGAGCCCGTGGATGCATGTGTCAAGTGCAGTGCATGAGCCAGTGGACACATGTGTCGAGTGTGCTGCAGGAGCCGTGGAAGCCTGTGTCTCGGGTGACACTCATGCTGGATGCGCTGCCTTGACCCCAAGCCTTGCTACGTTGCTTTCAACACTTCTTACACTGCTTAGCAGCCACGCTGATCTGGATGCGCTGCATTGGCTGCAGGCCTTACTACGTTGCTCCGGAGGTGGTCAACGACGGCCAACTGACCAAGAACAGCGACGTGTACAGGTGTGTGTGCATTTGTGTGTGTATGTGTGCGCGCCTGGCCCCACCCTATAATGGCAACCGCCTCCTCCATTAAGGTCACTATATGGCTCGCAGCCCATGTCCCTGGCTGGCTGCTTGCTGGTGAAGCATATGCTCACTCGGCTGCGAAGAGTTGGTGTTGTGTCAGACAAAAGCTTTCCTTGTGACGCCAGGTGCAGTGGAGTGGTGCATGTGTGTGTGTATGTGTGTGTGTGCGCTAGTGTGTGTGCGTGTGTGTCAAACTTCGCCTTGATCTCGCTGCCGCCGTCCGTGTCCCTCGCCTCGATCTCGCTGCTGCGATTGTCCCTCACTTTGATCATGCTGCTTGGATTGTCCCTTGCTTTGATCTTGCTGCCGCTGTCCGTGTCCCTTGCCTTGATCTCGCTGCCGCGATTGTCCCTCACCTTGATTTCGCTGCCGCCGTCCCTGATTGCACCCTGCCACCCCCTCCTCTCTCTCTTTCTCACCCACCTGCTTCTGGATGCGTGCTTGCGTGCATGCAGCTTTGGTGTGCTGATGTGGGTCATGTACCGCTGCCTGCCGCCCTGGGTGAAGAAGGGCAAGGGCTATACACGCAACAAGGAGCTCGGCAGGTTCAGAGACAACAGCCCTGCGCTGTATGTCAACCTGTGCGCAAGGTGCGCTGGACTCTGAGTGTACAGGCTGTAACTGTGCCCAAGGTGCGTCAGCCTGTGCTCAAGGTGTGCTGAACTCAGAGTGTACAGGCTGTAACTGTGCCCAAGGTGCGCCAACCTGTGCTCAAGGTGCGCGCACCCCCGGGCTGCGGAACCCAGGCTGGGTGCTCAGGGCTAAGGGGTCAGACCTCAGGTCAGCTTCCCACCGGCTCAGCCCAAGTGGCGCGTCAATCACGATGTGAGCAATCAAGTCGTGAGCAATCAATCACGTTGTGAGCAGGGGCGTGTCAATCGCGTATATGGGACTGTGGGTGCCTGAGGGCGGGCGCGCACGCCCAAACACACACACACAAATACACACACATACACACACAGAGGCATGCACAGAGGCATGCACATCAGAGGGGGCTAAGGCAGGGCTTGCGTGTGTAGGCACAGGCAAAGGCTGCCAAGCTTGCAAGCACAGGCACACCCTGCCTGTGCGCGCGTGCATGCGGCTTCATGCAGGTGCATGGCTCGCAATCCCAAGGCCCGCCCCACCTTCAGCGCCATCAAAGTGGAGCTGCACCACATGCGCTGCGAGCTGGAGCACGGGCCGCTGCAGACTGTGAGCGAGGTCAGCCCCCGGCAGGCTCGGCTGCTGGGCCAGCAGCAGCGAGAGCGGCCGCCACCGCAGCAGCAGCAGGAGCAGCCGCCGCAGCAGGCGCGGGTAGTAGAGATGGGCCACCAGCAGCTGCTGCAGCAGATGGAGATTGTGGACATGGGCCATCCGCAGCCGCCGCAGCAGGTGTACCTGCAAGGCCTGCATGGGGTGGAGGTGCCCCATGGGCAGCTCATGCAGCAGATGCCCTTTGGGGCGAGTGGTCTCCCGTGAGGGATGCGCAGCAGGGACGCAGGATAGCCAGCAGGGCCTGCAGGAGGCCACACACAGGCGCCTGGCCACTGTCGACGGCATGAAGTACTGAGTCAGGCAGCTGGCCGTGTGAGAGCCCCTGGTCACTCATCCCCGTCACCCCAGATCTGATCTGGGCCCATGGGAATGGACCATGGGGGCCGGCCGGGTTGTCAAGACCGTCACAGGGCTTCTCTTGTCATCAGGCAGCTGTCTGAGGTAAGAACGTCCTGCATGAAGCATGGATTTCACTGCAGGATCCTGTGACAAAAGCGTCGTGAATGTAGGATGGATCTCACTGCAGGGTCCCAATATTACAGGCCGACTGGTATGGTGGGTGCAGTGCGGGGGTGGGGCACGTCTTGAGTTGGCACTTGCAAAGCGTGAGGGAGGCCTTTCTGTAGTGTGGCTATTCCCCACCTGCGCTTGTATTTTTACACTACTGGTATGTTTGTGTTTTGTGCGAGTGTGCATGGTGCACAAGGGCGTGGCCGTGTGTGGCTTGTTGTGTTAATAATGGTCCATGTCTGACGTGGTTGAGGCAGCTTGGGGTAGAGCAAGGAGGCCTCTCCCCTCGCATGTTCAGGTGGCTGGCCCATCATGTGAGCGATACCTATGGTCCATCATGTGAGCGATATCTATGTGTTTGATGTACAGGGCCGCTTGGGGCTCTTGTGTGTAGAGCAAAACCCCCGCACTCTACTGCCCCGGCATCATTTGCGCTCTTAGGGCTGGGTCTGTGGAGCGCGCTAGGGCTAGCTTGTGAACCGCTGTTCTTCCTCCGCCTTGCTCTCTCCAGGCAAGCGCATGTAACTGATTTATTGCTGAATCCGCTCCTGTGCTTTGAAAGTGCCTGTGGTCTAATATTTCTCTATGCTACAAGTTTTGTTTTTTTGTCCAGCTCCAGGAGCCTTCTGCTCCCTTGTGTGCTCTGTGGTAGCCTGTTCATTTCTGGCATCAATGCCTGATCCCCCGTCCTTCCTGGATGGTACCTTCTGCTCGCGGTCAACCTACGTCTCATGACGTGTCAATGTTTCAAGGCGGGCGCCTCTATTGTTAGCTTGTCCACAGCATGCACTGCTTGTAGTTTGCTACAGCACCTCCCTGCAATTTCATTCATCAACACATCAACTTGCGTCAACTTAACGCCTGCGTATTTATTTATTTATTGATTCTTTTGTCATTGCCTGTACTGATCCGGTGTCAGGGTATTCATTGATGGCCTTGCCTTGTTCAGGCCTAGCTGGTGTAACCTTTTCTCTCTTTCAGTGTCTGCCAAAAAAGCGGTTCATGCTGGTAAGTGAGATGCAAAGTAAGAACAAATGGGCATCCATGGTATCTGACAGTCAATCAAGAAGCTCAAAGGACCGAACACAGCTCGAGCGGGTCAGATGGCAACCCACCTGGGAGCATGAGGAGCTTGGGGTGTATTACTTGGGACAGTGGGATGGAAGCACAAATAGGCCTGGGCATAGGTCAGGCAAACTTTGCCTTGGAGGTATGTTGCCAGACGTAGCTCGTGCCGGCATTTTGCACTGCTGATAAAAGCAATTTGTATGGATTACCATAATGTGACAAGAACTTTGCATTGAATGAGGCCTTAGTCGACTTGAAGAAGTGTGATTGCTAGCCTGCTCATAGATTCACTATGCACTTTGTGCATAGTGCCGGTATGTGGCATTGCAAAAAAAGAGCAGCACGTCAATCAAACAATTTGAAGTGGGCACCCAGCCTCGGGCTGGCAGAGCATCTGACAGTCAATCAACAAGCTCCTGTTAGATCCACCAGGAAGTGAATTGAAGGCCTGTGACCTTGTAACAGCCTGCCTTCCTGAGAAAGGCAAGCATTACATAGCTACCTCCACCAAACAAGATTACAAGATTAAGTTTGACTTTCAGCTAGGTAGTTTGACTGATCAGGTTACTGGTGAACACCAGCCATAAAAAAAACATCCATAAGCTCTGAAATAAAACGATAGGAATCATTAATTTGTTTCTGGAAAAAAATTACCTCCACCAAACGAGGCAGCTTCAAGCTTCCAGGCAGCTTCAAGTTAGCATTACAAGTAGCTTAGCATTTCTACTTGCGCTGCTAGAAGCCCGTCGCCCCTGCAACCTGCCAGTTCAGTGAACATTAATCTGGGAGAGTGCCTGTTCGTTTATCTGGGAAAGCAGTTCGTTGAAAGCAACAGAAAAAAAGAAGTAGGCAGTGAAAAGTTAAGATTTGTAGCAGAGGCTGGAGCGGCGTTCGAGTTCCAGTAGTGAGGGCCGCAGCGTTCAAAAAGAGCAAAAGTCAGCTCTAATTGGAAGTCTATGCAGCACTACGTCCATTCACAGCAGGCACTTTCTGCATGAAAGTTTATACAATGAATAACCTCACTGATACCATCATTTGAGCATGAAGGTCACACCTTACTCTCCTTAAGACGTACACGATTCCTGCTGGTATGTGTGCCACAGTGAAAGCCAGTTTTGGGCCACCCTATTCTCACGATAGGGCAAAGAAATGTACAATCCTGTACAAAATGGCTGCTGATGGTGCCGAAGACGATAATGATGTCATCATTAGCCAGTGGTCAAGGACACAACCCCTTCATGGTGCACCATGCACGAGTGTGGTTTCTGACTACAGGGCGGCTGCACGAGTCATTGACACTAATTAAAAGCCTGCACTGCTAGAAAGATTTTACAAGCTGACACACAGCTTAGCTCAATGTGCAACGATTACCAGCAGTAATCAGCCTCAGCCTGTAACGAAAAATTTTAGTCAGCGAATCGCTTCATCAGATGAATCATGGTCATCTGACTTGAGTTAGTGCCTGAATTAGTTGGTGGGAGTTATGTTTCCGGTGTCCTCAGGAGGCTCCTAGTTACTCTGCCAGACAGTGTGTGGTTTGACTCAAACTTCCACAAACTTCCTAAGGAAGTTGTGTATTTTTCTTACTCTGTACTTAAGTTACTCTGTGTGGTTTGTGTATTTTAGGTGGTTATTCAGTGCCGGTGTATTAGCCATGGATGGTCTGACACAATCTTACATGTTCATAGAAAGTCTGCCTTTGATTTACTTTCTCAACGGCACAACAAACTCTGCCATCTCATCTCGTACATCATGGGCTATTTCTTGGCTGGCAAAACCAGCCACAAACCAATCAGCCTCAGGCTAACGACCAGGCTGGCAATTCATCCTAACTCGTAACTTACATGTTCATAGAAAGGCTGCTGAAGCGTGCCTCAGTGAGCCCATTGATCTCAGTCAATTTATCTTGAAACTCACTGGCAGGGAGAGGCACTTTGAAAATTGGGCACCTTATTCTTTTTCTGATGCACATCCACGAGAGCGCAACAGCAGAAGCTCCACTCATCATCAATGGTGCGCTCTCCCTACAAAGAGGGCCCTGGTCACACATTTGCCCTACGTCCTTCCCAAAACACATGTTTCTTGACCTTCCTTATGTTATCTGCAGCGCGGCACGCTTCAGACTTCGTACCCATACCCTCCATAGCTCCGGATAGTCGAGCAGGCGGCGGGGCACCTGAGATGGGAAGCCGATTATCCACCCTCGCAACCTGTGGGTTCGGGGTTCGAACCTCACTGGAGGCCACAATCGGCTAAGCTGCCCTCGTTCGGCGGATACAGCCTTGAAAAACCTTACCTTACCTT
>LFCJ01003126.1_pt1 | contig 12080 bp, 14 predicted proteins | sample 643141 | NCBI WGS metagenome assembly LFCJ01 (sample SAMN03766243, study PRJNA286221) | soda lake metagenome | biome: soda lake; feature: Kulunda steppe; material: water; isolation source: sample B1-Br-g2 brine of Lake Bitter-1 | place: Russia: Kulunda steppe | collected 2010-07 | reverse complement strand
TTAAACCGAGCGAGTGGAGTCCGAACTATACAGCTTATGACGCGGCTTTAATGATACAAACATGGTTATATGCCTACTGCAACTGGCTTGACACTGGTAATTGGGACTGGGATGAAGCCCCGCATAATTTAACAGAAGAAATTATTCAAGGTTTGTTATCCTCTTGGTAATAAAAACTAATTAGTGAACCAACCATTGCTTGCAATCCTCGTTGAGATTTCACCGGCTTAATATAGCAGTTGTTGGTAATACGATTTCTTTATTCAGTTCTCACCACGAATTTTTGTCGGGCGATTCATCGTCCTTCATGGATTCACTCACGAGCGTAATCCGTTCTTCCTCTCTGAATTCTGATACTGTTCGCCGAGGGCTTCAGCCGCAGTTCTCCGAAGCCGTATCGGGAGTGTGAGCCGACCCGTTGGAGACCGTTCTTCGCGGTCTCAAACGGGCGGTCGCCGAGGTACTTCACGACCTAGCGTTCCGTCCGCTCGCGCTCAAAAAACTCAATCTCGTCCAGCACTTCAGTCAGTTCGGGAAGGTTCATTTTGATCAATTCTGAAAGGAGCCGAACCTTCCCATCTCTTTCGCTAAGTTAGCAGTGCCCATTTCGTAGTGTCGAGAGAAAGCTATTGACCAATAGCCATAAAATAGTTAATATCAATTCCATCACTCGTCAAGGTCAATAATAGACCTGACTTCATCCATTACTTCTTCACCTTCATTAAGCAACAATGCGTTTTCACTTTCCACTATGGCGCTTTTCCCACTGGTAAGATACGATTCTAAATCTGTGGCTGAGGCAATTAACTCTGCACCATTATCAAGAAGATAATCGACTTGTGCCGATTTGTGATGTTCTAAAACATAGGTATCAATGTCAAAAATTGCACCTTCAAATAGCGCAGTTGAGGATATACCAACTTGGACCGCTGACTCCGAAAATAATGCGTATAGCGGGGGAGAATCAGATGAGGCAATCTTCATATCTTTGTCTTGTAGCCATGGATACTCACTCTTCCAATGATCTTCCTCCCTAGGATGGAGTTTGTAAACAATACGGTAGTCTTCATTGCTAAGGGCAAATTCAGAAGCTAACTGGGAAAGCCGGGTTCCTACGCTAGGTTGTGAAAGAAATAGGATTTGCGGCTTCTTCTGCCGATCTTTATGCTTTTGAAACTGTTTACTAGCAAATGGGTATCCTGTGGCGCGCACCCTCTCATTTTCTATCGGGTAATCAACAATATCAGTCCAATATTCACCAAACGTAAACAAATAGTCCGGAAAAACATCCACATTTGACGCTCCGGGATACGAGTAATCGTATTGGTAGCGGTGTATCACTCCATGTTGCAACTCAATGACAGGAATGTCTAAGTTTTTACAAGCGAGGATGAGATATCTTGGTCGTGCCCACGTTACCACCGCGTTCGGATCGATCTTTTGAAGCCATACCGAATAAATAGGTATTCTTTTGTTGATATTTTGAATTATATCGTCAACTCGTTCGGCAATTTGGGGGTCAAAACCAAACTTATTCTGGAACGAAGTACTAATGTCCTCCAATTTGTTTTTCTTATCTACATCAATAGGCGACTTTAACCTGTAGAATCTATCTCTGATATTAGAAAGGTCAGAGAGAACATCTTTGTATCTCAGATTATCTGTCTTGGCCGGTTTTGGATGATTACTATCTCCATTATTTTCGAGACAGAGGTAATTGAGCCTGCTGTCATCTAGTATTGGATCGATGTATATATCCCACCATAACCCGTCCTGCAATAATTTTCTCCTCCCATGGGAATAGAAGATTAATTCCTTCTCGCATGATAAAAATGGGTTTCTACATGTCCAATTGTGGAATCTAGAATCTCTTGATTTTGAAGAATCTGGCCGGCGCTCAGTATCTTGATTTCTAATAACGGACTGCACTTGGTCTGATAGCTCCAACCGCATAAAATCCCAAACCTGAATCCCATTGATGTATATATCAAAAACGTCGAACTCGTCTTCGATTGACAAAAATGCCTCATTTGCAGTCCGATATTCCATAACAGGGACGTAACTACTCACTCAATAAAGTATTTGGCCGTCGTAAGGTTCGTGTTTAATGAAGGCTGAAAAGTAAGGTGATAGTGATTTCTGCTGTCGATGGCTGAAATCACTCGCCTCAGTGTCCGAATCGACTGGCTTGAGTTAGATTTTGTGGAGCGCGAGCGAACACCGAGCGAGCTGATGCGGCTTGGTATTCAACTTCATTTGGCTGTCCTCCCACATTCGAATTCCGTCAATGAACTAGAAAATTCGTGTCTAGCGCTCTCAGAAAGCCGTTCATAGTTGGGTGTAGAAAGCGAATCTACAGCCGGTCAGCGATGCCAGTCCGGATCAGATTGTAGTTGACGAAACAGTGATCCGTATCGACGGCCAACAGTATTGGCTGTACGGTTCCATCAATCCAATATCGAAGAAATTAATGGTTGAACGGCTGTTTCCGACGACAACAACGGCGTTGACTGAGCAGTTCCTGCAGGGACTCCGCGAGAATTACCAGACGTATCGCTTTCGCAGCGCCGACATGAGCAATAATAAAATGAGTCAGAGTAGTTCCATATGTAGCCTTGGTCATAACGAACTGGTTACTTTTAATAGAGGATGGGATTGAATGGGTCCCAAACAATAGTCCATACTCTGATATTGAATAAAAGGAACCGGCTAAGAGAACCGTGAACTAGGTACACGGTTATTAGAGCCTGTTATATAGCGATTTTTTCCTACACAATTACTGACCACTCTTATCTAGTCAAAATCAGGTTTGATCGATCTGAGCAGGCGCTTCGTCACCGTTTTCATGTCAGGGTAGGATTTCATGTTGAGTTGACCGTTCTCCTCTGAGACTAATTCTATCCCACCCATTTTAATAGATAAGCAACCACATCAAACGATAGCAACCGTGAACATTGTTTATTGTCTGGGGTCATTCCCGAAGTTATCGCAGAGCTTTGTACTTAATGAAATTTTTGAGCTAAGGAAAAAAGGGCATAATCTGGCAATCTGCGCACTAAACAACCCCCGTGAAAATATCGTCCATGACGAACTCGACAAATTTGACGTCCCTATCCAATACATTTCCAGACCAATAGATTCGGATATAACTAAAAATTGCATTCGTTTTGTTGAATCGTTAAACTGGGAGCCTGATCATTTTCATTCACACTTCGCGATGTCAACGAGGTTTGTTACCCTGTATTCTTCGCAATATTTTGAAGTTCCATATACAATCACTGCTCATGCCGTCGATATCTATAAGCAGCCAATTGGTGAGTTCATAACAGAATTACTCCAAGGTGCAGCTAGAATCGTCACTATCTCAAATTATAATAAGAAATATATTAGAAACAATTTTGCTCCTGACACACCAATCGATATTGTTAGAGCTGGAATCAGGCCCGAAAAGTTCACTCCCTCAACAGGGGATGAACCGAATAGAGTCTTAACCGTTTCTCGTTTCGTAGAAAAGAAGGGGCTTTCCTACGCACTAGATGCGATTAGTATGGCAACTGAAGAAATACCTGGATTAGAATATCACCTTATTGGAACGGGTGAAAGAAAACCAAATCTTGTGGAAAAAAGTAAAGAATTAGGAATCGAAGAAACTGTTAATTTCCTTGATAATGTTAGCGACCACCGATTAGTTACTGAGCTCGACAACGCGCGTTGCTTTTTGTTACCTTGTGTAATTGCAGAAACTGGCGATCGTGACGGAATCCCTGTAGCACTGATGGAAGCTATGGCTATGAAAACACCTCCAGTATCTACGACTGTCTCAGGAATCCCTGAATTAGTTGATCACGAACAAAATGGGCTTTTGACTGAACCGAGAGATCCTCAAGCGGCAAGCGAGGCAGTAGTTTCGTTGCTCCGAAACGATTTGAAGCGTGAAACGTTTGCAGAACGAGCACGGGAAAAGGTGATGGCTAATTATTGTATCAAGAAAGAAATAGAAAAGCTCGAAGCGACCTTCCGTGACGCAAACTACAGCAAGAATTGAATGGACCTTGCTTGACTTGTATAATGCAAAAGTGGTTTTAGCCTGTTTCAATGAGCCAATTAAAACAATATTCCGCCTATAGTCATCGCCGCTCACCCAGGGATTCGTCTGAAACGACTCTACATGGATTCTTGTCCCAGCTTATGATCCGAGTTCCAACGCTCCCATTGATCTTTTCTGCGACGCTCTCGAGGTCAACATTTGACGGCCCCTGATGAAGGATCTTGACAGGCCCAGATGCGAACCCCACTGTGTGGGTCATAAAATTGTATTCTGGTGGCAGGGTCGCAAACTCTGCATCACTCCGGTATGATGCCACTCGGAAGGCTGGCTGATTCAATTCACCACCAACTTTCTTATAGACTCTGTTCCATGAATCGAACAATTCCTTTACTGGGTCATTATCGCGGTACGCAATCACACCGGTGTTATATTCCGGAAATGACTCCGGCAGATCAATATCATTTTGGATATATCTGTTTCTATTCCACCAGGATCTCCCGACTTCGTGCCCGGCCGCGACATCAAAAGCATCCAACAATTCAAATATTTCAGAAATATCACCGCATACAAATGTATCAGCATCCAAATATAATGTCCGCTCGTATGGGAGGTGCTTGCTTGATAGAATGCTATCCCCTGGATTATTTATTGGGTTGGACAACTGAACAACGTTATCAAAAACGGATGTATCTACTTCTTCTTGATCTGTGAATATCGTCACCGGTAAGTCCGGGTGGTACTCTCTCAAGCTTTTTGCAGATAATGTTGCTTCTTCTTTATATCTCTCTCCTGATGCTAAATAGAGGGCTCCCCTTTGATTATCCATAGTAATGTTTGAGGCTTTGTTTCCAAGTTCGGTCCACAAATACTCTCAACACGCAGTCACCTTATTCACAGATAGCATCATGACCTATGTGAATAAAGTCTTTGATAACTTCCAAATAGAGCCGCATTGAGTATTTTATGTATGGAGCGACACCAATTATGGGAATGGCTCTATAATTATATTCGAACCACGCCGATCCCTGCCCACGTTTGTTCCGGGTGGGAGACGATCTCTTTAGTGGCATACTCGTCAACAATCTCTGCCCAGAACTGATCAACATTAACATCAGGATGATTATCATTCCATGAAAGATGCTGCTGCTCAATATCATTTATATTTTGCCTCCTATTTTCTACTATTTCCTTATCATCAAAATGGGTGGCAATATCATGTAGCGCGATAATTCCTCCTTCAGAAACCAATTCACTATACATCTCAAAGTCTTGTTTAACACCCTCGTAAGTATGGTCTCCATCAATGAATAGAAAATCAACACTGTCAACAAGATCGGAGACCTCCTCAAAAGTACCAGCCTTATGGGAATCATCTCGGACAAAGTGCATTTCTTTGGACGGTGCAAACTCCCGGAAAATCTCGGTTTTTCTTTCGCCATACCCTCCTCCAAATTTCCCTCCCGGAAGGTCTAAACTAACCAATTTTTCTGCACTATCGAGATATCGACTCCAAACGTAGAAAGATCCTCCTTTGGCAGTACCAATTTCTAAAACAGTCTTTGGCCGTTCCTTCGCCACGAGATTCGCAAGATCCTTGAGCTCATCCCCTAATTGCTTCACGAAAACCTGATATGGGCTGATACCTGGTTTAACATCTACAACAGTTTCTATAATATCATCCAGCCCATCCTCGGCTTCCATTCGTTCATGGACTTGTCTCTTCGACTTCTCAAACTTGGATGGCATAGCCCACTTTTTGTTGTTAGCCAATATAAAGGCGGTGTTATGATGGGTAGTTGTGTTGCGGTTCGGAACACGCATTCGGGTGTATGCGTCTTCGACCAACAGGATATCCTAAGTGGCGGCGCTGACGTCTTCTGGACTCCAGTAGCCGTACATGGAGTAGCGGCGTCCATGGACGGCAGTGCGGGCGAGGTCGCCGCTCAGGAGGCGGAGGTCGGTCATGCACACCAAAATGAGAAAATTCTGTGATCTACGTAAACAGCGATGTAGATCAAGTCGAGCTAATTTGTCCCTGATTTTCTAATTGCAGAAATAGTGTTTTTAATGAATTCCGTAGCGTCGGGGGGAACTGCCAATATACTCTCTTCCCAACTCGTAATATAGTAATCCTCGTCGATATCTTCAATCTGAGCAACTAGTTCTTGAATTCCTATGTCGACACTTGCCCAATCATTATTGTGCCGTTCATAATCTACTCTTGGGGGGGTTAAAAACGCACCTGCATCATCAATAAAAATGAAATGTTGGCGGTCAGCTTCACCAATTGCTGCGATTTCGTCTAATATAGGGCAGGGATTGGTGTTAGTATCCGAAATAACATCGGACTTCTCTTCAGAAGCCCAACATCCGCCAGTATGAGCATCTAGATAGAATATTGATCTAGTATTTAATTCCGAGACGATTTCTTTCAGCTTATTTTGGGATTTCCCCTTAACGAACTCTATATTATCAATATCTCCTCTACGAGCAGTTGCTTTCGCATAAATATTGTCACTAAATTCAATAGTTACCACTGATTCAAAGCAATCACTTGCCCATTCTGCAGTTTCGCCCAAGTTTGTTCCCGTTTCCACGAAATTCTCGATGTTATACTGGTTTTTAGCAGCAATCATCAACTGACCTAGTGGCCGTGAAATACTAGCATCTTCAATTGTTCGCCCATTTGGGGCCATACGTGGCGGATTTATCATAGATTCATATATATCATTGGAATTGGCCTATTCCAGGGAAGCAGTAATAGCAACACGTCACTGCCCATCGTCTCCGAATTTAATCAACTACGCTCTTGGGTAAGCGATTGTTGGTGGCGTCATTGCGCTGTTTCGAGAATGGTTTTGAGCGCTTCGTCGCCGGGTTTTCGGCGGACGCGTTTTCGAAGCTGTAACGCTCTGAGGTCGGGTGTGAGCTTGTCATTGGAGACGCCTCGATGGGGCTCTCGCACGTGTTGACGCGAACGTTTCCATCAGCGTATTCACCTCGCCGTGGACGACGTACTGGTGGTCGAATGTGTCGTCCTCGTCGAGTGGCTCGTACGCTCGAAAGCCGTTAGTATAAACCGTCAGTGACTCCTCTTTGCGGTCGTTAAGCAGGAGTCGAATCGTTGACTCATCGGCGGCTTTCGCCGGGTGAACGTAGGTTTCTCCACTGCCGCGGTCAGCGAGGACTAACACGGGCGGCTTGTCTTCGTGATACGTTCCACGACCGCGCGTGGACAGGCCACGCGAGCGCGAGCAGACGTCGCGCTCGCGGCTCTTCTTCCCGGCGTTGACGAACAGCTCATCGATTTCTACCGGCCCTTCAAGCTGTGTCCGACGCGCGTCCAGCGCCCGCAGGAAGCGCTGGACGCGCCGGTAGACCGTCTTGTACGAGACGGAGAGTTCAGCATCCAGTTGCCGAATGTTCGTGTTCAGCCGGATGTAGGTGTAGACGGCGAGGTATCACTTCCTGAGCGGTATCGCCGAGTGTTCGAAGACCGTACCAGTCTTGTCGGTGAACGTCCGACCGCAATCCGTACACAGATACCGGTGAAACGCTCGATAGATGCCGTATTTGAACATCGAGAATTTCCACTCTCAATCGCTGAACGGCGTGTTATTTGAGGTGTTTGCCACGCTGATTGGGATGGTTCTTATCGACTGGCTCCGGCACCGCCACCCGATGAGGGGTGGCGTGCCGGATGCGATTAAAGCTGTTCGGCAAAATTGGAACAAGACGCTTTGATCAGTCGGCTAATCCGTCAGTCAGAATCCAGTTCGCCGCCGCTACGAGCGGCGGCTCTCTTCAGCGGTCGAAGAGTAATTGCACCCCCGGTAGAAATATCACTGAACCAAGCTCTCACGGCAGATCGACTGGATTGTGACTGCTTGGTAACCTACCGACAGAGCCCGCAACAAGATATCGTCGTCCACGTCTACGCGGTGGCTTTATCAACTCGGAGCGGGACAGATATTTTGAAATGACGGAATTAATCGCTGAGCTATGTCAGAACCACAATGGTTCAAGGGAAATTTTGGAGGAAATGGTCGAAGCAGCAGCTAAGTCAGGCGCTGATTTCGCCAAAATACAAACAATATTTGCTGATGACCTCACTCCTCGAGGAAGGTTTGAAACAGGAGAAGTTGAAAACAACAAAGTCACGAAGACTATCAAGCGTCCTTATAAACCAGAATATCAACGACTCAAGGACCTGGAGCTCACGGAAGATGATCACCGATTCTTCATCGAAACGTGTGATAAGTACGGAATCACCCCGTTGACGACAGTTTTTTCCCGGAAACGGATTCCAATGGTGGCCTCGCTCCCGTGGCCGGAGAGCGTGGTGAAAGTGGGGAGTTTTGATTGTGCTAGCAAACCAATGCTGCGCGAATTAGCCAATGAGTTTGATCGCCTTCTGATCTCCACAGGAGGAACCTATGATGAGGAGATCGAGGAGACGGCTGAGATGCTTTCCGAAATGGGAGCAGACTATACATTCCTTCATTGTGTGACTAGTTACCCCACTGAACTGCAAATGAGTCACCTATCTCGGATGGAGTGGCTCCATCAGTTCACTTCGACAGTTGGATGGTCCGATCACACGCTTGTCGAGCGCGACGGTATTTTGGCAGCGAAGGCAGCAATCGCCCTGGGAGCAGATATTATTGAACGTCACTTTACGATACTTGAACCAGACAAATCGAAAGATGGTCCTGTATCGATTACACCGGAGTTACTCTCCGACCTCCGTGAGTTCGTGGACCAACCAAGAGAAGAACAACTGGAGACGATCAAATCAGATCTAATCGAGAGGGGAGTTGATTTAGAGACACTAAAAGGCCAACGGCATAGGGAATTAACGCATCAAGAGGTTCTCAACCGAGACTATTATCGCGGAAGATTTGCAAGTTATAATCCGGAAACCAAGTCGTGGGTTTATAACTGGGAGAGCGCTGAAATAACACATGAGTAAATCACCAGAGCTGAAGCCCGAAGAGGCGGAGATATTAGCCCTCAGCACCGCACGGGGAGGGTCCAAAGGTGTGCCAAAAAAGAATATTAGGGAAGTCGATGGAAAACCCCTTCTCGCCTATAATATTGACACCGCGAAGGAATCAGAATATGTCGATCGGATCATCGTCTCGACAGACAGTGAAGACATCGCGGCTGTCGCCAGGGACTATAATGCGGAGGTTCCGTTTATGCGTCCCGCCAAGTATGCTCAAGACCTGTCCCGAGATTACCCTGTTCTCAGACATTGCATAGATTGGCTTGAAGAAAACGAAAACTATCGGCCCGATATCATCGCCCATCTGCGACCTACTGGCCCTCTCCTTACCGTAGATGAACTCGATCAGTCTATCGACAAGTTCCAACGGCATCCTGAGGCGGACAGCCTTCGATCAGTAAAGGAAGCGTCCAAGAACCCATATAAAATGTATGAAACAGATGGAGACTATCTTACGCCATTTTTACAGCATCCCGAGATCGAGGAAGCGTACAATGCTCCACGCCAATCGTTACCTGAAATCCTTGAAACGGCAAGCGATATCGGCCTTTGTCGTAGAGAGACTATTCTCGATAAGGAATCGATATTGGGGGATCAAATACTACCGTTTAAATTAGATCGTCCGACGGTCGACATTGATACGCCTCAAGAACTCAAACTTGCAGAAATAATGATCGAAGACGGCATTAATCAATCTTAATAGTAACTCGGAATCTTCAGGAGACAATCTATATTTCTTGGACTGGGAACAATTCAAAGAGTTAAATGAAATGGCGAAGGAAAAAGACGATGATGCCGACCGTGATCCCGAGTCGAAGGGTGACACCCACGAGCGGTGGCAAGAGAAGGCGGAAATCTCAAGCCGGTACACCGAGGCCAAGAGGCAGCTGCCAGATGATCGCCGAATAGATCCGTGGGGATACACGGAACTTCCAGTCCGAAATCCGGCTAACAACATCACGCCCCCGCTGTGGGAAGTCATCAAATCAGAAGCATACCGCGTCTACAATTGGGCGGAGGAACGAGATCGGTACGACGAACTGGAGACGCCCGAGCATCGACTCGCAAAGGCCCTCGGGAAGGTCCAGCTTCGGCACTATTACTGGTCGAAAGGGAAAAACGAAGACCTCACGCAGAATTTGGATGGAGAGGACACAACACGGCTGTATCTGTTCTTTGACCTCTCGGCACTCAATCAGTCGGAGGTTGCTCGTGCCATCAACGATCCTGAGATCCGGGAGGCGTTGGGCATCGAGAATTCGGTGAGCCAGCCGACGCTGAACCGAATGCCAGGGCGGATGGACGAGGAAACGCGGCACTACTACGCGAGCGAGACTGAAACGTTGGTTCGGCAGTTGCAGGATACGAAACTCGAACACTGGTTCCGCGACCCGACGCCGGACACGATAGTCACTGACGGCGAAGGGTTCCCGCCGGTCCAGGTGATCGCTCGAGAACTCCGCTCGAAGACGTTCAAGTACCTCCGACTGAAGCGCGACAGCAGTACCGAGGTGACGAAGGACGCGGCATTCCGGGTGCTCATCGCCGCCGCGAACGGCAACGGCTTCGTCAACGACGCCGCGAAGAACCTAAAGTACAAGCCGTTCTACGACGACGGCGACATTCCGACGGGTCAGAACCTCACACACCACCTGAGGAAGTCTTCCCGGGAGTCCGTCTTGAGGATGTTCCGTGAGGCGAACGAGGAACTCTTCGAGATCGCCGCCCGGTACGACTACTTCCCTGACTGCGCGGAGGTAGCTATCGACATCACGGACTGGCCGTTCTACGGCGACAACGAAAGCAACGAGTTCATTCGCGGGACGAAGCCGGGGCGGAACTATTCGTGGGCGTGGAAGTACATCACGCTCGCTGTCGTCGGGACCGACACGCCGCTGATTCTGGTCGTGCTTCCGGTCAAAGACAAAAGCAAGACGCCAGAGTATGTCCGTCGGATGCTCCGTCTGAGCAGGCAACACCTGAATATCGGCCGCGTCTACCTTGACGCGGGAACGGAGTTCTACAACTCGGACACGATTTCGACCATCACCGAGCAGGGCCTGGAACTGGTGATGCAGGGCCGCAAGTCGGGGAAGACGGTCAAGGACTTCCTGAACGGGATGGCGCGTGCCGATCTGCGGTCGTCGTACTACCCCTACGGCGTGGGCTCTCTCGACGATGACAGCTACTACGCGGTGGGCCTGAAGTCGGACAAGACGGTGAAACTCCGGAAGTCAGACGCTGATGAACCGATGGACGACTACACGTACTTTTACACGAACCTGCATCCCGAAAAGGTCCCGCCGGAAGAGTTGGGAGAGGCGTACCGGCGTCGGTGGGGAATCGAGACGGACTTCCGTGTGATCAAGGAAGAGTTCCTCGCCAAGTGTGGGTCTCGAAACCCGGCGCTTCGGGCGTTCTATTTCAATTTCGCGGCGCACCTCTTCAACATCTGGACGGTGGCGAACATCCTCCGCGCTGAGGAAACGGGTGAAGCCCTGAGCGAGGGGAAGCAACTGACTGCTGGTGAGCTGATGCAGGCCGTCGAGGACGACCCGCGCGACCTTCGACTTCCGACCGAACCACCAGAAGCCCGACAGGTATTTGGCGACGTTCTCGGAGCCGGTTGGAGCACCTCAGACGCCGACTGATTCTCGGGAGCCTTTGCTGAATAGAATCGCCGTGTTTTCAACTACTGATAGGTCATCTCCAATCGTTCCTGTCGTTTTCAACGTTTTCAAATAGTTCATCCATATCAACATTTTTTGGATTTACTCCTTGTTGACGAATTTCTTGCTCTATTTTTTTTAATTGAGATTGATCCAGCTCATCAGGATTTGGCAATTGGTTTGGTGAATCTTGTACACTATATACAGAATCTCCAGACTGTTGTTGACTTTCGTATTCTTTCGTAACGGCCTCTATGACGGATAAGGTTGCTTTACCCTCTGGACTATTTACAAATTCATTTATACTTTTGCCTGCCTCAGATGCTTTCTCTGAGGCCGAATCACGAGTATCCTG
>LFCJ01003125.1_pt1 | contig 12080 bp, 18 predicted proteins | sample 643141 | NCBI WGS metagenome assembly LFCJ01 (sample SAMN03766243, study PRJNA286221) | soda lake metagenome | biome: soda lake; feature: Kulunda steppe; material: water; isolation source: sample B1-Br-g2 brine of Lake Bitter-1 | place: Russia: Kulunda steppe | collected 2010-07 | reverse complement strand
TAGGAGAACGCTGTGGAGGCACTGCCCTGGAGGGAGCTCAGGTGGTAGCAAGCGATGGTGGAACATACTCCAGGTCTGCATCCGCTCTAGAGCCCCCTTTAGGATGTGCTGCATCATCGGCAATTTCCGGGGGAATTAATCACGGTGAATTAATCTTAACCAACCCCCCCCCACCCGTTGATTAATTGAAAATCGAAATTAATCACCTTTTATTAATTAATCACCGGAATTAATCACCCTTTGAAAACGCAAAACGCGATTAATTCCCTTTTTCATTTTTGACTTAATCATTAATCACCCCATTGTAAACGCACCGTTAGCGCGGGTGCCTGTTACGTAAGTGAATTAAACTTGAATTTGCAACTCTTATGAACCACTGTTTTGTCAATGTAAGCGCTTGTCCGTCAGACTGCGTCAGCGCGGGTGCCACAGCGGCAGCATCTATATTTCGCTGCAAAAGTGAGAGAGTGACCGTGCTAGGCGTGACACTTTTGCTGTGAGCTTAGGAAGGGTGCAGGCAGGCTCTTCAGTGAGTTATAAGTCCCTGCATAGCTTCAAAACAGGGGGGTACAAAACGGGAGTACTCCCGCGCTGCTAGGGGCCGGCGCGGGCCCCCCTCCGCTGCGCTCCGTTCCCGCGCCTTGGAAAAGGACTCTCAGGAAACCATGGTACTGATTACCCTCAAGGTGGTGGCAAGAGTTAGAGGGGAACGCATGCATCCATTGCAAGCACCAGACAAAAGAGACCATGTGAAGTCCATGATAAGCTTGAAAGAAGAAGTGCACTCAGAAATGCGCATCTAGGAATAGCGCATTACCCTTTTAAAGGGTTAAAAGAGTAAATTGAGAGAAAGTTGACATCAGTTAAAATCTTGACCAGTAAAATGGAAGGATGAGATAGACAATCACAGGCACTTGCATAAAAGCACACCTGGTAATACCAGAAGCAAATGAGTCATATGCATGACCCAACAAAGCATGACATGATATGTGACGCAACAAAGCCTGCTAAAAGGAATTGGTGATCCACCTCTTCTTAGCATTACGCTGTGCAACACTTAATGTGCGGGCTAGAATGGGCAAACAGCATTGCATCCGCTAATGTGCATGAAGCTCGTGGCATGCTTTTTTTAAACTCGTCAAGGAACACGCACTTGCTCTGCACTACGCAGCAGAGGCAGCTAGCTGCACATGATGCCGCCGCCACCCCTGCTGCTGCTGTTGCTTTTGCTGCTGCTGCAGATGATGATGCTGCATAACGGAAGTTAAACCAGAGCTCATGCTCAGTAATGGATGCGGGTGTAAGGGGCTGGAGCACCAAGCTGCGCACGCTCTCGCCTCTCTTGCCTGACTTCTTCTAGGGTCTCCTGTGTGACAGAAAAGAGAACGAATGGTCAGTGTAAAAACGCAGATGGCTTCAGTGGCAGCAAAGCCATAGCAATCAGAGCAAAACAAGAGCACCAGCTATGAAACATAGGAGTGGCGCTTGAACGCATGCTGGAAGTGAAGGTGCATGGCACTCACCCAAACTTCAGTTTGTCAAAATGGCTGATCATAGCATGCTGAACTTCCAAAGATTGGGAACAAACCTCAGTCTGGGAGAATAAAAGTGCAACACTATATCTGATGATCGTCTAAACTAGCCAAATAACATTTGGTGCAAACCAGAGCTGGCCCATTCTGCAGATAAATGTTCCATGCACGAGCCTAAATGGTATAAACTTAACACGGTAAGCAATGCCTTGGTCTTAGAGATTGTAAGTATCCCCTTCCTCGGATGCCCAAGATGTGCACATGATGTGCACAGTGCTTGCTCGCGCGTAAGCGAATGTGCAGCGAGTTCCTTGTGCGTGTACGTGTGCGCCAGCGAGCATGCCTATTTGTTCCCCTGACGGCTACAATCATATCAAAGCATAGATCTGATGACCAGCATCTTTAGTTCATGCGCATAACAAGCAACATCTCAACAAGTAAGTCAGAGCCCTGAGCCTGTGAAGCTCTTGCAGGACGTCCTCTTCCTTGCTTGGTGCAATGGTCCTCGAGCCACCCTTGACCCGTTTAACTCAGCTTTAAACACACCTGCAGGTAGCTCTCCGCGGGTGTTTGCTGGGCCAGCAGGTCCCCGTGTAGATGGTCATGCTTCAGGTCCAGGTCAATCGCACGACGCAGCCGGGCGTTGCGAGCCATTATCACGTCAGGAGGCAGGCGACGCAGGGCCTCGGCGACATCCTCGTCCTGCGAACGACGGTGAGGGGGAAAGTGTTCCCGAGAGGGAAAGGCGTGAGATTGCCAAGTCCCCGAGAAAACCCGCAACATCTGCGCCCGAGTTCAGGAGGCTCAGGACCCGCCCGCTCAAACCTCAGCACCTTCAAGGGGTCGTACAGGTCATCGTAGCGCAGGCCATACGCGGCCAGCGTCTTGTTCACGCGTGCTGCATAGGGCCTGGACATAGCATCCAACAGCGGCTTGAACAGCTGCTTCACAAGGGCCGACATCTGACTGACTTATTGGCGATGTTTGTTTAAATACCAATAGTCTGGCTATACGCTGACTTGTTCTTCTCTGGCAATAGAGCAGCGGACTCAAATCACGATTCAAATAAGTTATCAGTCTCACTAACTAAGTCACAAACAGGGGTCATCGCATGCAAGCAACAGGCTGTTAAAAGCTTTGCACTCATTTGCCTGCATTAATGCCCTCTCATGCGTCCTGTTGCCCCCTGCAACTCACGCAAGAGGCCAGACCGCTCAAAAATGCCCCACACATCCGCACGGATCTGAAGCTGCTCGAGGTGGACAACAGCCTTCTGGATGAGATCCTAACCAATGGGTGCGCTTTGAAAATTGGGCATGATTGGAGTGCCACGCAAGCTTGTTCTCTCTACCTGCAACAACTGCTGCAGATCAGACTGCTTCATTTTGGCTCTGCAACAGCTATCCTGCCCCCAGTTGATGCATGTGTCCCTACTCCCTTGCTGCCAACAGGGTTGTTATCAAAGGCCCACAGGCTGGGAACGAGGCTGTGATGTGCACTGGAAGCAAGACGTACGCACTGAAATACGTGGAAACAACCAACTCTCTGCTGCTGGTTCACCCGCCTGCAGAGGTGTGTAAGGCGTACTTTTGAAGATCAACGTTAGAAGCAACATACTCCTGAAGCCTTGGAGAAAGTGTTTAAAATGCAGTTGAGTGTTTAGTGTTGAAATTGCAGATTCTGTCTCAGCAAGCTTATCCACCTTTTCTCTTCAATGCAGGACCTGCCAGAGGATGGGCAGCAAAGTCAAGGCATTCCAGGTTTGTGTGTTTGTTAATGACAGCATGTGGGGTGACAGAGACATGGGGAATTAAAGCCTGCTTCAAGGTGTTGGTGCTGCGCGGTCAGCACCTTGATGCAGCTGTTCCAGTAGCTAAGAAACACCTTACAAGACCGTTGACCTTTTAATCAAAGGTGTTAAATATGTATCAGTGCCTCATTTTGTCTCAGGATTGGCAGGATGAGGGAGTTTGAGGAGTATGAGCGGGGAAATTTGAGGTGTGCAGTGGCAGGGGGCAGGGAACCTGGCAACTTCTGTTGCCTATTTTCGTCTTACATCGCTAGGGAAATGTACCAGTGTGTTCCTGCATGAAGCCTTTAAACATCTGAATTAATTGTATGTGCCAAAAGCATTCTGCTGTCCGGGCCACATCGATCTTGAAGGCCTGCTTTTAACTGGCCTCTGCCGCGCACCATATAACCGCACTTGCAGGGACCTTGCAAGCAGGCGCGGCATCAACACCACCGGGACTGCAGACGCAGCTTTGCCAGGTAAGCCACTTGAGCCTGAAGCGGGGAGCCTGGAGGTGGCCCAGGGGCGCTGGCCTGCCAGTGTGGAGTGAAGGGACAAGCGTCAGCGCATGTCCTGCTGCGGAGAGCAGCTCACATGATCAAGCTCTTGGTGGGAAAAGTCTGCTCTTGGGTAGCTGGCTGTGGCTATCTTTCGATGGTCTGCGTGGGGCGCCACAGCCTGTGCGTCGCACAGCTGGGTGTGAGTTGCCCACGAGCCTGCATGTTCCACGTTGACCAGCAAGGGGGGCGTGGTTGTATTGACAGAAGACCTGGCCATCAAACTGTGTGCATGGCTCTGGTGGAAGGTCTGGTGCTGTTAAAGAAGCGCAGGCAGCAGCGGCGGAGTTGGTTGAGCTGGAGCACTCTGCAGTGATCCGTGGGATACATGTCTGGAGAATATGAGCATTCTGCAATGACCCATGAGAAGAATGTCTTGAGAAAACTTGAGCACTCTGCAATGATCCTTGGGAGGATATGTCTGGAGAACACGCGCATTGTGTAGTGACCAGTGGGAACCATGTCTGGAGAACATGGGCACCAGAGTGCAGGCGTATACTAGTGGTGCTGGTTGCCTCTTCCTCTGCCCCACGCCCCCTCTCTAATCGGCAGACCTGCGGGCAGGCATCTGCATTAAACACAGCAACCGGTGGTTTCTTGCGATGCATGCGGCACACATAGATGAGTGTGACTGAATTGCTTAACCAAGTGCATATGCAGGCCGACATGCTCTGCCTCAGAGCGTAGGCCTGTGCTTCACCCGAGCGCCGCTTGCCCTGCAGCGTCTAGCCTGCTCATGGTGGCGGCTCTGCTCACTTCATCACGACAATCACCGCGCACTCATCCCCTGCGCCCCAAGCCCCTTTCAAACCAGCAAGTGCGCCCATCGTCCCTGCGTGTTTACTGCAGCTGCGGAAGACCTCTGCTGCACCTGTGGTTGTAGCCGCCACAGCGTCTGGCCACATTGAGGCCCTTGAGTGCGGCCCCCGGTTGGAGCTGCTGCACCAGATGCTGGCAGAGGTGGGCACAAATGAAGGACCCTGTGATCCCCCGCGTGTTTGCGTGACTGACTGTCTGTGTGTGTGTGTGTGTGTGTGTGTGTGACTGGCTTTGCGTGACTGGCTGTGCATGTCACTGGACTTGTGTGACAGACTATCTGTGCATGTGACTGGCTTTGTGTGATGGACTGTCTGTCTGTGTGTGTGTGTGTGTGACTGGCTTTGCGTGACTGGCTGTGCATGTGACTAGCTTTGTGTGACGGACTGTCTGTACATGTGACTGGCTTTGTGTGATGGACTGTCTGTGTGTGTGTGACTAGCTTTGCATGATAGACTGTCTGTGCATGTGACTAGCTTTGTGTAACGGACTGTTTGTGCATGTGACTGGCTTTGTGTGATGGACTGTCTGTGTGTGTGTAACTAGCTTTGCGTGACAGACTGTCTGTGCGTGTGGCTGGCTTTGCGTGACTGGCTGTGCATGTGAATAGCTTTGTGTGACGGACTGTCTGTGCATGTGACTGCCTTTGTGTGATGGACTGTCTGTGTGTGTGTCTGACTAGCTTTGCGTGATAGACTGTCTGTGCGTGTGGCTGGCTTTGCGTGACTGGCTGTGCATGTGAATAGCTTTGTGTGACGGACTGTCTGTGCATGTGACTGGCTTTGCGTGATGGACTGTCTGTGCGTGTGGCTGGCTTTGCGTGACGGATTGTCTGTGCGTGTGGCTGGCTTTGCATGACTACTGCATGTCTGCCAAAGGGTTGGTGGCTGCCATTGGCAGGCCCAGCAATGCTTGCTGCGATCAGCTGATGCGCTGGCATTTTTGGTTGCTGGTGGTCTGGGGTTGCAAAGCAAGCCCAGCAACAGGCTTGCGCGCAGCACAAAAAAATGCACATGCAATTATAGTGTTGAGGTAATGAGCCTGTACCCCATCAACGAAAGTGACAGGGTAAGCTCATTATGAGGATTGCCAGAAGCATTACATATATGCAGTACATTTGCCAGATTTTGGGCCGATTCGCCAAAAACTTACGGGGTAAATCATACGATTTTAACCTTGCTCTTTACCTTAGCGCTACAACTTGCAGTGACCAATGAAGCGTGGCCTGGATTTGGCAGGGTCCCTTGTCCATGTCCCTGAATGTGTGTTTGCGCGTTTCAGAGGCCTTTTTGCTTAGAAGATGAGGAGCAAGGACAGGAGCAAAAAGGGCAAGATGGTGGTGAGCTGGGGATCAGCCGGAAACGGCAGGGGGCTGGTGGCAGCCATGCAGACCGTCAGGGTGCGTCAGCCTTTGACCTCTGTCGCACAAATTATGTCTTGTGTCCACTTATGGGAAGGGAAACCACAAAAGGGCTGCTGCTGACTTTGGCGAAGAGCTGCCTGGGGCATCACTTTTGTTTGCTATCCAGGGAACCTAGCAGAGTGGGGCAAGCGCGTGAGTTGCTGGCTGCACAAGGCATTTGCTTGGCTCATAACGCTTAATTGGCTGCAGGGGCAGCCCTGCAAGCCTCTGTGGCTCACGCCTGCACTGCCTTTTTGCGTGCGCCTCACGCTTCATGCCCCTTTGCGTACACCTTGTGCATCATGCCTCTGTGTATGCATCTCATGGCTCGTGAGTCAGGTGCAAGCCTCATATTATTTTGTTTGGAAGGCCTGATGCTTGACAGGCTGGGCATGCCGTTGGCTTTGTTTGGCAGCCTGGATAAAGTAAAGGCCTACAGCGCATACTGGGCCATCAAGCATCGCCTGTACGCTCACATTTCCGCCTCTGCCACGTGAGTCTGGCAGGCAGCCTGCTTGGCGCGGTTGAGCGCATCGCAGGAGGTGGTCTGGATGCCAATGCAAGCCCTGGCATAAAACCACACACACTCATGGAAAAGGAATAGAACACACGTGTACAGCATGGGCGGGCCAGGACCAGGCCCGTATTAAAAGCTGAAATGGTGCACGCCTGCAGATTCTGAGTTTGGAATGTGGGATGGCGCGTGTGTGCTAGCAGAGAACAGGGGAGGTGACCTGAGCACCAGTAGCAGCATCGGTCGCGAGCGTGGCCTCTATACCTTTGAGGACCTGGTCAAGGTCGTGCAGGTGGGGCCTGGCTGCGCAGAGCGAGGAGACACCAGTGATATGAAGGTTGCACTGTCACAGCCCAGAAGGGCAGGGTGTTAAGGGGTGGCTGGTGCAGGCCCGCAGGCACGCATGCAGCGGTGCTTGGTACTATGCAAGAGGAGCGCCTGACATGCAGGCAAGCAGCCCCAATGCCTGCTCAGACCTCTGGAAGGCCACTCCCTACCTCTGGCCCTGCTATGTGCCTCGCCTCACGCAAGGGCCCTGCCTTCCTCATTTAAGAATGTAGGGTTGTGGGGAAAATGTATGTATAAGTGCCTGTACATGTACAATAAACATTTCCCACAACCCTGAAAATGTGCCATCCACATGCTGCATACACCCTGCTCTGCTTACCTTGCACCCTGCTCTCTGCACCTCTTTTTCCCTGCATGCACCTTGCCTGCAATTCTAGCAAGCTGGTGTGTCTTTCTTCATGCATTTCAAGCACGCCTGCTTCAGGTTCCTTCACAGCGCGCACTTCTCTGTAATGTGCCATTGAATGTAAAGTCATGCACCAGGTGGTAGCGGCACATGATCCATGTCTGGCATGGGCCAGGCCCCATTCACTTACAATCTGCAGAGCAAGCCCTGGTCCCCTTGATTGCATGGTACGCTCCACGCACATTGTGCAAGCCATGCTCCAAATGCCCTCGCTCCAACCTGTGTGGCGCGTCGGCTGCCTCCTCCCTCAGGCCAGCCCAAAGGAAATCCAAGCAGAGTTGGCGGCCATGGGTGCTGTCGAGCTAGGCGGGTACTGGCGGCGTGTGGACCCCGGCTACTTAGGATCCCTGCTTGAGCTCCTCATCAAATGGTGGGTATGGCTCCACTTGATCATTGCTCGTGGGGACCCACTTGATCAAAGGTTGCCTGCCACTTGAGTGGGCCCCTAGGTGTGCTGCTTGTGAGTGTGCTGCTTGTGAGTGTGCTGCTTGTGAGTGGGCCCCTAGGTGTGCTGCTTGTGCTGCTTGTGCTGCTTGTGCTGCTTGTGCTGGGCCCCTAGGTGTGCGGCTTGTGCACTCAGGACCTCCTGTGCGTGGGGTTTGTGTGGGCATGTCCGTCAAGGCTTGTGTGAAGTCGAGGTGCACAAGGTGCATGAGGTAGTAGAAGCCACTAAAGGCAAAGCAACCAAGTATGTTCAAGGAAACCTCAGCTGCTTCAGCTTGATCCGTAGAGGCTCAAGTTGTGAGGCTTGCATGCCTTGGTAAAATACCTGCAGCACACACAAAGCAGGGACTGCTTGCCTTGATGGCTGCCCTGCAGCGCACACAAAGCAGGGACTGCTTGCCTTGGTAGCTGCCCTGCAGCACACACAAAGCAGGGACTGCTTGCCTTGGTGGATACCCTGCCGCGTGGAACAGCAGGGACTGCTTGTCTGCCTCAGTGATTTCTCTGCCGAGTGCGATTGCAAGGCTTGCTTTCCTCGGTGGCTGCCCTGCAGCGCACAAGAGCAGGGCTTTTCTTTGACAGCCATTCCATGCGCAGCCATTGTAGATGCCGTGCTAAAAGAGGACGCCGGCTACCCGCAGCGCTTGGTCTTGCATTGCCTGCACGTGTATGGCCACCCAGCCACAAACCCAGATGGTGGTCAACATTCTGCGAGCGAAACATGGTGTTTGGATGCCACTAAGGTGGGTGTATGCGCACTGAGGAGTACGCGTGTATGCGCACTAAGGTGGGTGTATGCACAGAAAGAGGCTGTCCATGTGGGGTGCAGCAAAAAGGCTTGCATGTTGACTGTTGCCAGGCATGGCACGCAATGCCTCTCAGTGGTTGGCAGCGTGCATACACAATGCACACAAAGCATCAGGCACACACAGCACTCTACCGCAAATGGCACACGATTGAGGCAAGACGAATGGTAATGTGCGCACAGCACATGAGTGAACGTGATTCCTGAAGCTGCAGGTTCTAACTTGCAGCTTCCTTCTGTCTCCTTGCCAAAGCAAATGTTGAACTGAGTATAAGACATTTTTGAACAAGATCGCCATGCCCCATGTCGAATGAACCCAAATTATGTTTAAATCCCTAACTACCATTTGCACTGCAGTAGAGAGAATACCCCAAATTCAATTCAGTGCTGTAAACCAACAAAGTTGTGCATCTGCGCAGGTGTGTATCTATTACATGGACAAAGTGCTGGCGTCAGATCCTGAGAGTTCCAAAAAGGATGGCAGCAGGTAGGCTATGTTGCCCTGCATCCAATCATTGCGCATGGCATGTTGTACTGCGTCGTTGCATTGTCAAAGATGATGTCATTCTCTTGTGCAATGGAAACACACAGTGCATGCAAAAATTACACATGCATTGCCAGCAAATATCAGATCAGACATGCAGCTGTTGCTGCAATGCCTGAAACTTCCGAGGTAGGAGGCCTTGAACTCCCAGGGGCACTCGGCATCACCTGTAACATTGTGGACTTGCTTCCCTTTGCGACCCATAGCCCCACAGCTTACACCTTGGTGGGCCTGAATCTGTGCACATGATGCGTTAGCACCACAGCGTAGCGGTTTACAACAAACGACTGCACACAGATGCACTGCAGTGCTTGACGCCTGCTGTGCGCTAGGCTTGCCTCAAGCGTCAGCACTTAGTAGTGACACATCTGGAAGCATATGCATGTTCGCTGCGTCAGGAAAAGGCCGCTCATCGTCGCCCCTTCAGCCTCTGCCACGCGGCATTTGAACGAGTTCATGCAGCAGTGGAGCGATGTTGTACCCAACGGCGTGAAGCCAGACATGTCAATGCTGCGAGGGGAGGCTTTGGTAGAAGGTAGTTACGTATGCATGGGCATGCACCAGGTACTGGCTGTGTGTGTGTATGTACGTGTGTGTGAGTGTGTGTGCGCTTGTGGATGTGTGCACACATTTGTGTGTGTGCTTCTTAGCTTCAAGTGTTGGGTGGTGGGTGTACATGGATAAGTGTGTGTATGGATTTAGTGTGTGTAAGAACATAGCGCTGGGTTGCGCGCACGGATGTACAAGCCATCCAGGGTGTTAAAATGTTGGTCTTTTCTGTATGTTGTGCCCCCCCCTGAGTGTAATTCTGGTTGTACTGGCCCAGCTGGGTGCTGATTGGTCCATGTGGTTGACAAAGACTTGCAAGACGCAATCAATCAATGGCAATTTATGCAGTGGATGGGCCAGGCATGAGGGCCGGGGCTGTGGCCGATATAACCTCCAAAGGTCCTCATGCAAACTCTGCATGGCACATCTATGATCAAGCTCACTGCCCGCGTCATAGACTAGCATGGGACATTGATTTATAGTTGCCTGGCCTGAATATGCTGGAGCTACCGCTAAAAAGGTGAGGTTGTAGCACTTGGTGGGTGCGCTTTACTTGACATGCTTGTGCATGCAACCAAGCTTCATGTCACAAGTGTGCTCTTGTTCGTCCAGCAGCTTGTCAGTTGTTAAAATGTCGTGCATGAACTTGTCCACGCCTGTGTGCACACAGGGAAGGGCAGCACAGCAGTCCTGTATCCCCTGTCAGTGCGCCAGCTGCCCATCAATCCAAAGCAGCGTTTTGAGCGCCTCTTTGCATTCAAGCCTAGGTGGGAAGCCTCAGAGCTGGAGCCATACCTGCAAGGAATGCAGGTGAGTGACAGCATGATGGGGTTGCCCCTTTAAGGTTAGTCGAGTGTGCCCACCAATGCGCAGGTGGATGCGCCAATGCATCCCTGGTATGGCAACATGGCTTGCTGGTCTCCCTGGCAGAGTGGCACGCCTCTGCAGCGGCTTCAGCCTGACAATCACTATTTTGAACTGCAATGGCGGAGCAGCTGTTGGTTGAAGTCTCACTGCTTTGCATGTTTATGCTGGTTTCACATATGCTCAGCAGCATGAAAAGCGGATGCCTCTCTTTGTGCATTCACGCTGCCTTCTTTAATTGCCGAAATTGGCATCGCTAGTGTTGCTCTGCACTGGCAACTCCATGATGCTTGCCAATTTGATTGATGTGCTCAGGCCCCCGGTCAAACACCAGCAACCTTGTTACTGAAGTACACACGAGCAAGTCAGGCAAGGGCAGACGCACCTACTTTCTTTACTGCCCGGTGATTGGACTTGCGTGCCTTTTTGAGGATGAGATGGCCAGCTCTATTTGGACAACCTTTAGTATATGGATACTTTTAGTTGTATGTATTGACATTGAACGTCTAACTGAGCAAGCACCTGTATAACGTAAGAATCTTTAACTAAATGCTGGAGAAGAATTCCAGAATAAACGCGTTACTTAAACAACTAATGAAACTACCAGTGAAACTACAGTACATATGAATGCTATCATAAAGCAGTAAATAAGCCAACAGTAGAAGCATGCCAAAAAGATTAAAAGCTTTACCATAGAAACCTGCCAAAGGAGGTAAACCAGCTAAAGTCAAAGCGACAATTAAGAATAATTTTTATCATGTAGATAGCCTGAAGTTGAGACAGATGAGCCAGCTGCTGGCAGCGCAGATGTTCCAGGTGTTTCAGGTGTAAAAAGAAAAAGAAAACTAACAATATCAAGGGTAATCCTGTCGGCTAAGCACCAGGCAATGAGTTGAGAATAAACTTGATGCGATAGGTCAAATCATATCGGAGTCATTTACCTGTCACCTGTCTGTACTGTTTACTCGACATTCGGAATGAAGTTAAGGTAAGCCTACCTCGGAAAGAGGGGAGGGCATGTACAACATAGTATGTTTTATCTTGCTTGTGGCAGAGATATCAACATGTAACAACACTCTAAAGAGAATGAGGTGTACTTTCCTTTTTTACAGCCAAGACAGATAACCGGTGCCGTGTACAGTTGCAATTTTTTATTGAGATTGTCTCCTGATGATCATGAACCTCACTTAAACAACTAGTAGATGACAGCGCTGCACCTGCCAAACGAGGGCAGCTTCACTTAAGTTACAAGATACAAGTAAGCTAAAGCCAATCAGGCCTGCAACCATAAGCGAAACAAAATGCAAGGGCAGCTGCGCAAGGTTCTGGAAAGCCTGAGTCTCGGGAGGGAGCATGAGACATGGTTGAGGATGTTATAGATGTTTGTTACAAGACGCGAGCGGACACAGCAATGTCCTTAAGGCAGGCAAGGCAGAAGAGCTGAAAAACGCTAAGAAAAGGAGAACTGCCAGAAAAGCCAACTAGCTAAGAGGACGCCCCCAAGGCT
>LFCJ01003124.1_pt1 | contig 12081 bp, 8 predicted proteins | sample 643141 | NCBI WGS metagenome assembly LFCJ01 (sample SAMN03766243, study PRJNA286221) | soda lake metagenome | biome: soda lake; feature: Kulunda steppe; material: water; isolation source: sample B1-Br-g2 brine of Lake Bitter-1 | place: Russia: Kulunda steppe | collected 2010-07 | reverse complement strand
GCTCGAAACGTCTACTCCGAAGAAATGCCGTTCCGTGACCCTCATACCGCCGCACCGTGTTTATGGGCAATACGAGACCAATATGGTCCAGAGTTCCAAGTATCGGCTGCGACGCCGTCGTTTGCCACAAGTGATCAGAGTCGTAAAGGATTCGAGGAGGCACTGATAGCTGTCGCTCGTCGAGAAATGGGCAAAAGTCCTACAGCGAACTTTGGCCGAATGATTGCAGGATATTCACAGTCGAGTTATCGAAGTGGTGGGCATATTGGTGGTCCACTCGACGAGGGCGAAACTGAGTCGAACGCCAAATCTGGAAGAGGGCCTGTTCCGTGGGAGAACGTTGACAACGTGACTGGACACAATTGGATGGGACTCAGTTGGTCCGAACCGTACAGACTTGAGAATCGTCTCGAACCGGATCTCCCTAAGGCTGGTGTCTACCGTATTTGGTACGATAGCGATGTTCCACTATTAGCCTACATTGGCGAAACATCGGATTTCGTTGGACGACTACGACGACATGAAGACACCTTTGGCAGTGATGCACTGTTTTCTGTGGCTGCTCCGGAAGGAATGGACGCAAAACACAAGCGAACAGAAGTTGAGACAGATCTCATTGGTTCCCACTATCTCACAAACAAGGAGCCACCCACAGCTCAATTCGGAAACTAATGAACTGACGGAAAAATGCCTCGGCATTGATGTTGCTTAATGCTACTTCAAGTCTCAACGTATGAGTTCATTTGCACGGTTGTCTGTGTAGAAACACTCATTCTGAGATAAATGGGGTGCAATATCGGAGCGTGTGTCTTGCGTGTACTAGCTTAGCTTTGCAGGTTTTACCGCCCCATTAATTGTTTCCGATAATTTATTAGTTAACCATCACATTGTTTCCTTAATGAATCGTAGAGAATTCGTATTGACAAGTACGGCAGGAGTAGCAGCACTGGCTGGTTGTAGTGGATCAGAAGAAGATACAGACACAGGGTCAGATGACAGCTCAACGACGCCAGCGGAGCTAGCAGAGGAAGCTTATTCGGGAAGCGATGCGGAAACACGGAATGAGGTTCGGCAAATAGTTGAAGAAGGGAATAGTCACGTTGAGCAGGCAACTCGTGATCTAGGAGATGCAAATGCCTTCATAAATCAAGAACGGTGGGGTAACGCTGAAGGATCTGCACGAGATGCTGCTGATTCATTTTCAGACGCCGAAGGAGAAATCAACACAGCAATAAATAGAGCAGAAGGTTTAGACGACCGCGAACTCGTTAGATTCCTTGAAGACTATCAGGCGTTTTTGAGAGCGGGTTTATCGGCAGCAACTTCTTTCGAACAGGGAGCTTCCGCAATGGTCGATGGAGACCGTCAGTCGGCACTATCTCATTTTGAGCGAGCAGACGATGATATAGAGGATATGGAGAGATATGAACAACGAATAGAAGATGCAAATGTGAACTGAATCACATGCATATCTGGTTGAGCCTACTCGTCTGAGTAAAAATGTAGTGAGACGTGTATTTTAATTATGGCACATATTCGCACGTTTGAAGAATAGCTATCACTACTTCTGAGGTTTAATCATCCCAATAGCGATTTTTCACACTAAAACTCTTCATAAGACTAGCGCGTTCCATCTTGGAAGCCTCAAAATACGCAACAAGTATCCTATGTACTAAACAATAGATTGATGACTCACAACCTTACGTTGAACAACCGCTTAGAACAAAAAGAGCCTTTTTGATCAAACTGAGTGAAGGTGTATATGTCCAATGCGAGGGTGTTTCAGCACAGCGAATTATCCGGTGCTGACTTAATTGTCGACGCTGTGTATGAGGGAGGCGAAGCGAATAACCTTTCAGCAGCTCCGTTACCTGATTTGCTCAACGTTGGGACTAATGGGGGTTTCCGCCCGGTAAGATGCCCAACTGCATCGCAAAAGTACTCGTATGTAGTGTTGTATACTACGTTCAACGATCCAGATTGGCCAGACAACTTAGACTTGCAGAATGGAATTTTCACCTATTACGGAGACAACAAGAATCCCGGATCAACAATACACGACAAGAACGGAAACAAAATTCTCAGAGATGTCTTTCACAGCCTCCACCGCGGCGAGCGACAGACAATCCCCCCTTTCTTTGTGTTCAGTAAGGGTAATGGATGGGATAGAAAATTCAGAGGCCTCGCCGTACCAGGTGATCACTTAGAAAACCAATCAGAAGACTTGGTCGCACTTTGGAAAGTCAGAAATGGAAACCGATTCCAGAATTACAAAGCGACTTTCACCATTCTCGATGTCGGTCAACTACCTCGGGCTTGGATTTCCGATTTGGAATCAGGTGCCTTTCTAACCGAGAATACGCCTGATGTGTGGGCAGATTGGAAAGAACGTGGAACTTATCACCCACTCAAAGCCGAACGGACGAAGGATCACCGAACCGAAGCTGAGCAAATGCCCAAATCAGCGGAGAAACGTGCTATACTAGATACAGTATATTCGCACTGTAGCAGTAGCTCGGATCAATCAAGAAAGTTTGAGCACGTTGCCGCGGCTATCTTCGAACTTATGGACCCAAATGTTACTCAATCAGAGGTCACCAGACAATCGAGAGACGGCGGGCGAGATGCCGTTGGGAGTTACCATATCGGACCTAACATCGGTTCAGAGGGCGACAGTCTCGGTATAGAATTCGCTCTGGAAGCGAAGTGCTACGGACCAAGCAATTCGGTTGGGGTCCGTGGAACGAGTCGACTGATTTCTCGCTTACGACACCGACAGTTTGGTGTCTTGGTGACGACCTCATACGTCCACAAACAAACGTACAAAGAAATCAAACAGGATGGTCATCCGGTTCTGATTCTTAGTGGCGGTGATATCGTAGAAATCTTGCTTGAGAATGGATTAAATACAGAGAGTAAAGTGAAAGAGTGGTTGCAGAGCCAAGTTCCAAGTTAGGTGTTTTTGCACTCCAGCATTCATATCGAGTATGATCTACTCTATTCACCAACCGAGACAGATACCTCACATCGAACTGGGAGTTCGTCGGTGTCGAGTATCTCGGCGATCTCCTCCGGTGTGAGCGATCCTCGATTTTGTGCAGTCGTCATCAACTCGGTGAGCTTTCCCTTCGGGACGGCTGTCGTGTCGCCGCGCATTCGGAGGTAGTAGTCCGCAGCTCGGTCCAGAGCCTTTGAGGTGGCACTTTCCCCGGTTGCCTCTTTTAGATACTCCCATTTCTTGGCTCTCGTATCAGTCTTTTCGATTCGCATAATTGCACAACCATCTCGAAATGTAGGATTTTCCGGTCACTCAAACCGATTCAGTATATAAATAGAGGTTGATTCGGCGTCGTGAGTCGACGTGATTGCTGTAGGTATGGGCCAATCCGATCAAGTTTCGCACAACCCCCGACCTAGTTACTTGTGCAAAAACGGGACAGCTGATCTTCGTGCGTGAAACCGTCACCGGTTACGCGGATCATGGTCGAGTATGGTGAGCAATCTGTCTAATTTGATTGAGTTGGTTATATAGTGTAATAACCAATAGAAAGATGTCGATGAATAATAGTAAGATTATCGTACAACTTGATTATGTGATGATCAACTTTGGTTCAAGATATTTCACTGGCTCTTATGGATTGCTTAGCATCTATCTTAGCTTCTAATTCTTTTGTAAAATAACGCCGATATGGATTTGCAAAAGTTGGCTCTGTAGTTTCGCTAGACGGCACCGCAATTGGTTCAATATCATGTTTTAAAGTTGGCACAGAGACAAATAGCCAAAATAAACTGCAGTCTATCGGTTTAGCTAAAAATGACCAAGAGAAGTAGGTAAGTAGTGCTTAAATTCGAGTTCTTTCAACTGAAAAGATAGCTCCAAAATAGCCCGAATCGACTGCAGTCTAGCGAAGCTACAGAGCCCAAAAGTTTAATTAGACGCTGTGACATAAATTCTTCCGCAAATAAAGAGATCGAAACTGGATGTGACAATTATCATCATTTTTTGCGTGTGTTACTCTATTGAGTACATAGTAATTTACAAATTAGATTTCCGTGTAGAACATACTCAAGTTTAAGTTACAGACCGAGCCAAGTTACTATAAGATATGAATTCCAGTATGTCGTCTCTATCGCTATCTGTCCCTCTAATTAAACTCCACACTTCTGTAGGAGAGTACGCCGCTGAGATGCCAGCAGGCTTCTATGTGCAGGATGAGTCTGTTAATTATCATGAACGACGCAAGCAGAAAGATTTCGGTGCCTACTATACAGACGCACAGTTTGCAGAGGTATTATCTTCAATTGTCCTCAAAAAGAAAGTTACACCACTTGTAGATTCTGCTGTCGGTGTATCTGATTGGTCAGTTAAGAAAAAAAAGACAGAAGAAGTGCTATCCCTTTCGTTCTGCGACCCAACAGTAGGGGCTGGCGTGTTCCTTAGCTGCATTACGCCCCAGCTGGAAACAGAACTTTGGCGGTTGTCAGATACCTTCTCTGACCAAACGATCTCTAAAGAGTTTCCTATGCTTGCTTCGAAAGATTCACTCTCAAAACATATCTTTTCCCAAATGTTGTATGGGGTTGACCGCGACGCCCGTGCTATCGCTGCGGCAGCAGCAAACATTGCGAATGCTTCAGAAAGTAACCTTGATAAAGAGGCGATAATTAAATTTCTCTCACCGAATTTAAAACAAGGCGATGCACTGTTCAATCCACTTGATCCTGACTCTCTTCCAAACTATAGCACGTTGAATTTCCCAGTTCGAGTCAAGCAGTTGTACGATGCACGTCAAAAATTATTGGAAGAATGGAATGTGAGTGCGGCAGAGGATGCACTGCGTTTGCGGAACGATATCGTCGGTGAATGGATTGGCGATATTCTAAAACAACTACCAGGTTGGTATTTTAAATCGCGACAACCATTCTGCTGGGAACTTGAATTTCCGGAGGTGTTCTATGACTCTGATGGGACACTTAATCCAGACAGTGGATTCGACGTTGTAATTGGAAATCCACCTTGGGATGTTGTCAAACCGAACGATCGGGAGTTCTTTGACGAATTCCAGCCTGGATTCTCGAAGAAATCACGATCCAAACGTGATAAAATAAAGCAGAAGCTACTGCAGGACGAGGAGATACAGTCACAGTATGAACAGTATTGTGAGGAAATCAGTATTTTCTTGGATTTTGCAAAGTCTGACCAGTATTACCGCCGTCAAACTAGCGGTCGATATGGACACACATACAACACGTACAAACTTGCGACAGAACTCTCATACAATATCGCTAGCCAAGACGGGGTCGTCTCTCTTCTAACTCCAAGTGGGCTCTCAGGTGAAGCTGGCTCGGTAGGGCTTCGGAAGCTGATACTAGAGAATGCAGAACTCGACAGCTTCTGGTCATTCAAAGCGAAATCCAATATTTTCAAGGGTATTGATCAACAGTTTTGTGTCCATATTTATTCAAAAGGAGGTGAAACCTCTGAATTCCGTTTCGCTGACGAAATTAACTCGATCAATGAATTTGAACGACTATACGAGTCAGAAGACATTCCGCTTATTTCTGCGGAATTAGTGAGAGAAGCGGCCCCTGAAACGTATTCACTTATTCCCGCACGAGAAAAATTAGATGTGTCTGTTTTGAAACGGTTATATGAGCATCCGTTAGCGAGCAGCGAGGATACCACATTTACTGTGAATCCTACCCGAGAACTTGACGAAACTAAACATCGAGACTACATAATTGATGAAGAAACAAAATATCGATACGCTAAGGGCAAGTGCGTCCATCCTCTTCACTATGACCCAGAGATAGTTGATAAATATGTTGACGAAGAGCTGCTTGAATCCAAATCCGAGCACTACGACCAGAGTCGCGTGGTGTGGCGTGACATAGCGCGGCCCAGCTTACGGCGGCGGATATTCGCTACAGTTGTGCCACCGAACTGTGGTGTAGGTAATTCCCTCAATTACGTCGTTCCCGAACAGACAGAGCAGCAGAAACGGTACCTTGCAGCCGTGATGCAGAGTTGGGTCTTCGAATACCGTGCCCGCCAAATTAGTACAAATAGCCACATGAGTATGTACGTAATACGCCAGACACCGGTTCCCCGTATTAATGAATCTAACTCGCTCTTTGATGATATCGTTTCGAGCGTCGATCATATCCTAAATACCGACCCCGATAACTGCAACCGCAATGAAATCTTGAATGAGATCGACGCCCTTGTTGCCCATGCCTATGGTTTGTCGGAATCGGAACTAGAGCATGTGCTTTCCCGATTTGAGAAGCTTGAAGAGGATACCGCCGATGAGATACTCAGTAACTATCGAATGTATATGAATACAAAAAACGAGGTGGCCGCAGATGACTGAACCAACATCTGTTTTACACAACCATTTTGACGCATCGCTCAGCGATAGAGACGAAGAGATGATGGACTACGTTTCTCCGGGTGGAAACTGGCAAGACATCCCGGAAGATTTCCCATCCGATCGCATCTCCCAGATTTACGAATCTTATCGTGCTGGAAAAGGATCTCGAAGCACGTATTATGGACGCTTAGATCCAGACAACCCATCCTATACCATCTCTACCTATTTTAACAGACCTGGAAACGGATGTAATGTACATCCAAACGTTACCCGTGCGATGAGCATTCGTGAGGCTGCCCGGTTCCAATCATTCCCGGACTCGTTCGTGTTCGAAAACACCCAGACATCCAAACACAACCAAGTTGGGAACGCCGTCCCACCACTGTTAGCACGAGCGATCGGAGATCACCTCCCCGGAGATACTTTCGTTGACCTCTTTGCGGGCGCAGGTGGACTAAGCCTCGGCCTTGAGATGGCAGGATTCGATTGTGTCTTAGCCGCAGATGACGACGGATATGCCTGCGATACCCATCGTCGAAATCTTCCAGATACTCGGGTTGAAGAAATGGACCTTAGCGAATCGGACGCCCCAAGCACTATTGTTGACATTCTAGAGGAGATGGGCGTCTTGAATGACGTTGATTTGGTGGTAGGAGGTCCTCCTTGCCAGGGTTACTCCCACGCGAACGAACGGAATCCTGACGACCCTCGGAACGCGCTTGTCCAACACTTCCAGGACTGTATTGAGGAGATCGAACCAGATGCGTTCCTAATGGAGAATGTCACTGGTCTGAAAACAATGCAAAACGGTGATTTGTTCGACAAAGTTAAGCAGGAATTCCGAGATATTGGGTTCAATATTGAGTGGGAAACACTACATGCCGAGAAATTCGGCGTCCCACAGAAACGGCGTCGTATCTTCATCGCCGGTACGACGGGCAACACATCTGACTTCTTACCGAATGAACCGTTGTTCAGTGATAGCGACAGTACTAAACCACCAGTGATCACGGTAGGTGATGCAATTGGCGATCTCCCCGACGAAACAGTAGATGAGATGGACGTAACCACCACTTACGAATCTGATCCGAAACACCCGTATCAAAAATACGCTCGAGGCGTCTACAAGTTTGAGGAGATGTACGAAGAACTTTGTAAGATGGCAAATACAATGGACCAAACCCGTCTCAACAACTATTGATAACGAATCCAGTAGACTGAGCGGCTGAATGCTTTGGATGTTCTCTAAAGACGAATTATTGTACTCGCCGTCGATGCACGGAGGCTAACTCTGCCCCAATAGTGTCCATGTATTGGTAGAAGAGATCAGTGAAACGATTTGACATAATTGGCGGGTTGTATCCATATTTTTTGAATAGTTTCTTCAATGCTGCATCGATGTCCTCGTTCGAGTCGTGTTTGAACGCTCTTTGAATCCCGTCACGGAATGCCTCGTTTTGTGGTGGAGTAGATAGCGACGAAATAAGTTCATCCTGAGCGTCTTCGACTGACCCAGTGTCTACATCTCTCACATTTCTACCATCTGCATCTGAATATTGTTTTAGAGAATTGAATGCAATACGTACCATCCGGCTTCTTAAACTACGAGCATATGTGATATTTCGCTCTGTCTCAGTATAGTCATCAAAATCAAGTGTGGAATTATCAATTCCTTTGAAGTTGTAGCTATATCTGGCATATTCTGTTTCAAGAAAATTAATTAATAAATCCTCATGCCCATGAGATCGCAGCTTATGGAGTGTTAACAAATAGTGGTGTTGGTTATCTCTAAGTCGGTCGCTGAACTCTTCTGCTTGGTTATCATTCTCAATACTGTACTTACACTCATCCCACAGCCTCTGTGCATGACGAGAAATAACATCTTTTCCCTTTTTTTCAGCACTAAGTAATATGTTCATTTTCCAAGTATTTAATCGTCGTCCCATACCGGAATTGTGTGATGCACATAGTCCCGTTAGAAGAGTCGTATTGCGGAATCCGATTGCGAGCGGACCAATATGATCCGCAGTCAGGTCAACAACCTTGTTACAGGGGGGAAACTGACATTCTCCGCGACCAACTTTATTTGCTAAATCACTTGTGAGTGCCCAGTTACCATCCGTCCAATATTCAAACGCACGACGATCTTGATTATATTGGGCTAGATTTTCAGGAAGCCGTCCAAGATCTTCCTTATCTCGACAAGCAAAACAATAGCTATGTAACCCATCTAACCGATCCGGAGCATCACCTGTCTTACCAGGACTAAGTTTACGTGGTTCTCTTTCCACAATATTCGGAATTTCTTGTTTGATTATCTCAACATCTCTCTTCAATCGGTCTTCACTCTCAAAATTATTAATGAAGAAATCATATATTTTTTCTTCTGCGATTCCGTCTACAAATTGTTCCAGCGTACCACTTTTGGAGCGCAAAAGTTCATCTTCAAGTATATTGAAGCTATCATATATATTCACTAGGTCTTTCCTTTCATATTCATTTTCTTCATGGAGTAGTTGGTTAAAGTATGGTAATATACGCCTATTTAGATATACATAATTAAGATTAATTGTTGTTCCACATATTTGGCAGACAGATTCATTAGTAGGATTGATTCTCTTGGCAGTTTCAGTCCTCCAATTACTTGACACTTCAGTATCTATTCCAATCTGACTGGCCTTTTTTTCCCACCATCTATAACGTAATTCATGTAAATTATGAAAACGGCTTCCTGCAGGGCGTTCAGACGGAGCATTCCACATGATTTTACCCTGGCTATCTTTTTTGCTAGGCATCTCCTCAAAATTAGGATGATTTACAATGAACGCCATATAGTCTATAAAATTAGGATGCCAATTTCGACGATCGTCTCCATATGAGAACTGCTCATATCTAAAATCATCAACAATAGTGCCAAATTTCACCCGCCATTTTGGTTTCAAATCTTCCATCAGATACCTAAATATGATATCTCAAGAAGAAATCTAAATACCTAATATAAAGATATTTTATTAGTCTATTATCGATAAGTAACCGATAAATTACTCTTGATAAAAATATATCTACTCGATTAATTCAGGATACTGAATTTATTAACCCAGAGATGTCAAAATGAAGTAGTCTGATTTATCTGCCTGATTACAGACGGTTTCTTTTTTCTTGATATCGCTCTGCTAGGGCTGCACCAATTGTGTCCATGTACTCATAGAAGGCGTTGACTGTTTCCGTTGGATGCTGTGGTGGTTTGTACCCTTGCAAGAAGGCAGCACGAAGTAATTGTTCACGCCGATTATCAGCATCGTGCTTGAATGCTTCCTGTAGGTCCGCACGGAACGGCTCATTCTCTTTTGGGACTTCATTCAGAGTTGTAATCACTTGATTCCAGGCTCGCTCGATATCTGGCGTTGATATCTCGGAGATGTCTCGATTCTTTTTCGATGCATATTCCGGGAGCGCATCCATCGCAATTCGAACCATACGTGCACCACGACTGTCAGCGAACGTATCGGCACGCTCTTGTTCTATTATACGGTCGTATTCGAAAGTAGCATCATTGAGGTTTTCAAACGAGTAAGTATGTTGACTGTGTTCAGGTTCTAGGAAGCTCAACAGTACGTCATAAAAACCCTCAAGGCGAATTTTGTTAAGACCGAGAAGGTAGTAATGCTGGTTAACACGGAGCTGATTGCTGAGGATACGAGCGTCTTTGTCGGTGACGACCTCATGTTTACAACTATCCCATAGCTGTTTGATATGGCGCGATGCAACCTCGCGTCCTTGTTCCTCATATCCAATTAGTTTCTTAATTTCTGCCGGGCTCCAGTACCGGTTTCTCCCACTGTTACATGATTGGCACAACGGCTGGAAGAGCGGCATATGTTTGAAGCCAATTGATATCGGACCGATATGATCCGCTGTAAGAGATTTCATTTCATGGCAGCCAGGACATTTGCCTTCACCAACTGAGTTCATCAGTTTATTCGCAGCAGCCCAATTACCGTCCGCCCACTGCTCATACGCGCGACGGTCAGCATTGTACATCTTCATGTTCTCGGTGTGGCGACCGGTGTCCTCGGTCTTACGACAGCAGATCGCGTATGAGTGGAACCCGTCCAACCTGTCCGGTGGGTTTGCCATTGCTCCTGGACTAGTCCAGTGCGGTTCCTGCTTTTGGACGATCTCTCCAAGCTTCTTTTTGTATTGCTCCTTCAGCTCGCTAACCACCGAGGTATCCTCAAGGTTCCTACTATTAGCCTCAGACAGATGTTCCAGTTCGTTAAAACAATCTTCCAGCAATTTGAATCCTTGCTCACCGAGATTGTCCACTAAATGGTCAACGGCATCGAATATTGTGAGCAAGTCTGCTTTCTCTATTTTTTCGCTTTCTGGAAGTTGTTTGTTGAACTTCCGGATAGAGTGACCATTCAGATAGACATATCGGATGTCACGAGTTTGGCCGCATGTCTGGCAAACTTTTTCTCCAGTTGGATGTATTCTTTTTGCTGTTGCTGAAATCCAGTCATTGTTTCTTTCTGGGTCAATACCAACCTCCTCCGCCTTCTCCCGCCACCACTCACGGCGTCGCTCATTTAAATCCCAGAACCGGCTACCTTTCTTTCGATTTGAAGGGGCGTTCCACATGACACGCCCCTCATCGTCAATAGCGTGTGGCATCCCCTCGTAGTTTGAGTCCGTTGCGATGAAATACGCATATTCCAAGAAATTTTCATGCCAATCACGCCGTCCATCACTAAATGTATATTGAGCTGCTCGTTTGAGGACAGAAGAATCAGCTCGTTTTTTCCATTCAGGGTTATTCACAAGAGAAATAATGTGTTCGCCCTATATTAACAGATTTTTTACAGTAAGTTACCAATTGAAGGTTGATAAACAAACGATAAATTATCGATAAACGAACGATTGAGTGGACGACCCGTCATTCGTCAAGTAATGGCGGATGATGAGGTGAACAAAGATGAGTTGTTGTCCCTTCGCATAACTGTCCAGAATACTCGACGGAAGGATGTTTTGCTCGCTTTTTCTGAGAATCCTGGAGAACCAATAACACCAACAGCGATTTCGGAAGATACAGGAATGCATCGATCGAATATTAGTCGAAACTTAAGAAAACTTGAAGAGGACGATTTAGTTCGGCAAATCAAAACTGAGGGAACTCGTTATCGACCATACTTACTCACTGAAAAGGGTCAAAAACTTCGGGCTATGATTGATGAAAAATAATATTTCTATTACAGAACTACTACTACTACTAACGCGACTAGTGATCTATTAATGAGTTGAGCCATATAATATTGTGAACGGGTTATATCAGAAAACCATCATAAGCTCGTGAATATAGCATCTACACTTAGTTGATCAGCTCAAAGAAGCTCATTCCTTAATCGTCTTCTCTCGATAATGCGCCTATGAAAACAGATTCAGTCGACTCTCTTAATGATCTTGCCGACAAAATCGACGATGAATTTGCTTCCCACAGGAATCTAATGAGTTCAAAAAGATCCGACCCGACAAACCTCTGTTTCGAGTGCATCAAGTGGAACGGCCGCTGCGGAGGTGTGGGGTATTTTTTCTAGCCAGTGCCCTTAGGCACACTCCCTAAGGGGTGCGTCCCGCTGATTGGGATATGAGATTAGGCAACACAACAAACCAGAGATATTTGGATGGCCCTAATGACTCACCGGATGTG
>LFCJ01003123.1_pt1 | contig 12084 bp, 25 predicted proteins | sample 643141 | NCBI WGS metagenome assembly LFCJ01 (sample SAMN03766243, study PRJNA286221) | soda lake metagenome | biome: soda lake; feature: Kulunda steppe; material: water; isolation source: sample B1-Br-g2 brine of Lake Bitter-1 | place: Russia: Kulunda steppe | collected 2010-07 | reverse complement strand
TGTGTGTGTGTGTGTGTGTGTGTGTGTGTGTGTGTGTGTGTGTGTGTGTGTGTGTGTGTGTGTGCGCGCGCGTGTTCGTGGGTGTGTTCGTGCGTGTGTGTTCTTGTGAGTGTGCGTGTGCGTGTGTGCGGATGTGTGCATGTGTGTGTGTGCGCATGTGAGCATGTGTGTCTGCATGTGCATTCCTGCATGCATGCGCACGTGTGTATGTGTGTGTGTGCGCGTTTTTGCGTGCATGGGATTATGTGTGCTTGTGTGTAACTAGGTGCGTGCGCGTGTGCACATGTCTGTGTATGTACGTGATCGTGTGTGTGCTCAACATCTGCGCACCTTGCCGTCGCTGTCAAAGAGGATGTCCTGCAGGAGGGACATGCTGCTATTGCTGTCGTTGCGGAGCACCTTGCGCACCACGAAGGGGTAGGCCTGGGCCACCATCTGGTACTGAGGATCACCTGTGTGTGTGAGCACATTTGTGTGCATGTTGTGTGCGTGCGCGAATGTGCGTGTGCCTGTTTTTGTGAATGTGCGAGTGTGTGTGTGTGTGCGCAAGTGCATGTGCGTGTGCCTGCATGTGCCTGTGTGTGTTTGTGTGTGTGTGTGTGTGTGTGTGTGCGTGTGTGTGTGTGCGCGCGTGCATGTGTGCATGTGTGTGCGCATGCACTGGCACGCATGAGTGTGCATCAGTAAACCATATGACCTGAGCGGACACGGGATTTGCCAAGGGCTGCTACCTGTATAGGGCATAAGGGCCTCACACAGATGGTTCCCGCTCAAAAGTGCCATCCAGTGGTTTCATAGCCTCTGTACAGTTTCTTGGCACATACGCCTGTAAGCCTAGGGGTTGCGCCAACGCTGCCGCGTGCGTGCGCCATGCATGTGTGTGTGTATGTGTGTGTGCGCGCGTGTGCTCATTGGGCACTGGTATGGGTTGGTGTGGGTGAGAATATCTAGGCAGTGTTTTGGCAGGGCTGCAGCCTCCTTGGGGTCCGGAGACGCGCACACAAGTCGCGGTTTGGCGCACAGGCAGCAATTACTTCAATGCAGCTTGCTGTGCACTATGCACCAGGCACTCAGCACTAAGCACACACAGGCTGCTGTGCACCATGCAGCATACCCTGTGTACTGTGCACACGCAGCCTGCTGTGCAGACCCATCTGCTGCAGCCGCACAGCGGGAACGTCACTTGCCGCACGCGGCCAGCAGAGGATGCCCTGTGGACACACGCTGTGCATGCCTCGCCTGTCAAACCACCTTCCCTTTCCTTGCCAACGCCCCCTGCAACCCAGCCTGGGCACCTCGGGGGTGGATCCCAGCCTGGGCACCTTTTTGGGGTCCACTTTCGCCTGTGGCATCCATCAGCTGCTTGGCAGTCTTCCAAACAGAGCCTGGACCGACTGTCACAATTAACTTGTGGAACTACCCGACCCCCCCATGTCAACCACTGCATTCCAAAGGGCCACTGCATCCACCTCCCTGGGATTGTGATGCCCCGCACGATGAGCGTCACGCAGAGCGGCACCTCTCTCCACACCCAACACGCACACTCACGCATGCACACAGTCCGCTGCCGCGCACCTGTGAGCGCGATGCCCTCCAGCGTGACCACGCTACGCGCGATGAGTGACATGTAGGGGGGCACAGAGAAAGGGATCTCCAGCGTGACGGCCAGCAGGTCCTGGCTGAGGGCGGAGAAGTTGAAGGCTTGCGCGCCGCCGCCGCGCAGGTACGGGGACAGCACGCGGTCCATGACAGGGATGATGCGCGCCCTACACCAAGGGTGCATGATATATTTTTTAGAAACATTATGGGACGACTTTTATATAAGTACTAACTTATATATGAGTATTAAACAACAAGTACAGCCTCAAGAACATGTAGCATTGACGAGTAATCAGCCAACCGTGTTGCAACTAATATTTAAACGAGAATTTCATACTTCAAATAGTGAACCGGAAATTCAAACCCGGGATATTGCGATTGGAAAGAATGACAAGGAAGGTGCGCACCCAGCAGCAGCCGTGCAAGAGTGCGCGCATGTGTGGGGATGGGGTATGGTGGGCGCCGCATGCGCGGGTGCTTGTGCATACCATGTGCACACGCCCAAGCGCGTGCAACCATCGCGTGGGTGAGCGCGCATGGGCGCGTGAGACAAGGGGAGGATCGTGGTTGGCATTACAGGTATGCATGCAAGCATACAAGCACGCGCTGATGCACACCAAGACTGGGAGATATGTCAGGCGGTTGGCAACGTCCCACCTAGTAGGGCCTGCAGCCACCCTCAAAATAGGATAATGTCCTCGAAGTGCTCAAAAAGGTCCAACGCAGCACCTCCCTCCAGAGAGTCTCAAAGGCTCTGCGAGCACACCTCCCCTTCAGGCTCACTATTTCTGACGCCACGCGGCACCTGTTCTTTATGCTTTCCCTTCCAGCACTTATCCAGCCCCCCTGCCCCACTTCCACTGAGGCCCCAACACTGTTCCTTGCATCCGTCCTCTTGAACCTATCGAGCCTCTCAGCCTTCATTAGCCTGGATTCATCCCCTTCAGCCTATATTTACCCCTTCAGCCTATATCAGCCTGCAGCCTCGCACCTGTCTGAGTTCTTGGGCAAGAAGTTTAGGGCAATGAAGTCATCCACCAGCGCATCCCAGTCCCTGCACATTGCAGCCACATGAAGGCAAGCAGCGCTGCAGTTGAAGGCCACGAGCGCGTGCAAAGAGGGGGGGCATCCTGAAACAGAACACGGACATGATGCCACGATCAGGCCTACCCTGCTATCGTCCCCAGCACCAATGCCCCAGAGGCGCCAAACAACAGAAACGGCTCTCGGCGTCAACTGTGCAGGACGCCCCAACCCACAACCTACACGAACGGGAACCCACCACACACACCTGCCCCCTCACTGGGATGCATGATCATATGGGCCATGATTCATAATGGCAGATGTCTGCGTGCTCTGCGCGCTACCATCTCACACTCAGTGTCAGCTGCATGGGCAGTGTTGATCAACAACTCAGCACTGAGCCCCCGGGCGTCTTCTACTTCCACCCTCTGACACACATGCACATGCACACACCTGCATGCGCGCGCACAAGCATGCTGCTGCAACTCTCCCTCCAAAGAGTACAAACACCTGCACACATGCACAAACTTGCACACATGCACACGCACCTGTTGGCCAGGTGGATGGTGGCGGACACCATGGCCTCACGATCGCGAGAGGGGATCTCCGCCACTAGGCCAAAATCAATGAGCGCCAGCTTTCCTGCGTTGGGGCCCTCTGTGATCTGCGAGCACGGCACCACACAGCAACCACACACACAGCGCAGTGTCACGAGTGTGTGTGTGTGTGTGTGAATGTGCGTACCGGGTGTGATGTGTGTGCGTGTACGTACGTGCATGTGTGTGTGTGTGCGTGTATGTATGTACATGCGTGTGTGTGGGTGTGATGTGTGTGCGTGTATGTATGTACATGTGTGTGTGTGTGCGTGTGTGTGTGCATGAGCGAGCGCATGCGCATATACTCATGTACTCATGCAACACGCACGCACATGCCATGAGTGCAGATGTTGGGGGGTGCTTTGTACAGAAGGGTAAAGAGTGCAGATTTTTGTAGCAAGTAGCGAATGCCTCATGGCCATGTGACAGTGTTTCCAAGCAACTGATTTGTAAATACACACGCGCAGGCGCACACACACCATGCCCAAGCACACATTAAGAACACCTGATGCAGAGTGCACATTCACCTATTCAAACAGCATGCAGGCAGGAGAGAAAACCCAAGCATACCCATGCACTTGGCACATGCACAAACGTTTGTCTTTGTGGGCTGGTCCCACATGCAAAATAGGGCCTGTTTGCATGGCAAGACGCATGCGCAGCAACAAGCGCACCTTGAGTAGGTTGCCCGGGTGAGGGTCGCCTGCAGGGCAGGGGAAGAGAGGTGACGTTGTGCTTTAGCGATGTCATGCTAGAGCATTGAGGTGGCATTGTTGTGCTTTAGCAATGTCGTGCTTAGCATTGAGTGCACCGTATTGGGCCTCTGCATGCTTGCGGCGTCTCTGCGCGGCAAGTGCCTGCACATCCTGTAAACCTGCTGACGGAATGTGTGGCACACACAGGGCATGCCGCTCTTGGGCTGCATACCGGCCCCACACCAGTACCCACATGCACATGCAAAAAGCAGGAGCTGCAGATGCACGCGTGCTGACACTGTGAAAGGTGCCAATTTCTGGGGTAGCTGCATCCAAAGCGGCAAGCTGCAGCGCGTGCTAAGAGAGCACTGCACGCGTATGCATGCATATACACGCTGAGCGCAGCCGGTCTCCAGCAGCAGCGTCCACAATGAGCTAAGATCACATATACACACACCACACACCATGGAAGTAGCCAATCTCCAACAGCTGGGTCAGGAAGGCCTCCTGGCCGACCTTCACGAAGCTGCGGATCTCCTCAGGCGGCAGCGTGGTCAGCTTCACGCCCGTGATCCACTCCATGGTGTGCACGCGTCTGCGGGGCCACAGAGGGCATACGTGCAGGTGTTGGTGCAAGCGTGTGCGTATGTGCATGTTTGTGTGTGTGTGTGTGTGTGTGTGTGTGTGTGCGTGTGTGCGCGTATTTGTGTGTGCATATGCGCGTGTGTGAAGGTGCGCGTGTGCGCGCGTGTGTTTCAGCGCCTGTGCATGCTTTTGTGTATTTGTCCACATCGACATTACCATTGACACGTTCAAGCGTGTGCGCGCTCATGCACACGGGAGCGCAGTGCGCACACAGAAACATGTGCACGCAGGCCACCAGGCATAGCCCTGCCTGGCGCGTGTGGCCAAGGACAAGGAGACCTGCGCGCTCACATGCAGAGGCCTGTTGGGCTGGCCTGTGAGCATATGCAGAGTCTGCGCCTGCCGGGCTGGCCCGCCCCCACACCTCACAGGCGCCTGCACTGGACAGTCCACTGCACACACGCTCCGCCCTGCCCTGCCTCAACCGGCCCGCCTCCACCCCCACAAGCACACCTGCTGGTCAGGCCCATGTACGACACAGGGATGACGACGTCGGAGGCGGAGAACTCTGAGCTCTCTAGCAGCTCCTGCATGCGCAGGCCGTTCAGCGCCTCATTCCTGCGTGCACATGACATGCACGCCAGCATGAGCAAGCAAGTGGACATGACCTTGCCTTGACCCTGCCACATTCCTGCGTACACAAAGCGTACCTGCATGTGCAGCGATTTGATCAACACCTCATGTTCATGTGCTCTCCGCATGAGCGTTGTGCGCTTGCTCACACGCACATGCGTGTGTGTGAGTCTGCCTATCCTTACACATGCGCACATGAGCAAGTAGGGAGCGGGCAAGTCAGCAGGCAAACAGGCAGACTAGCCGGCAAGCAGACAAGCAAGTGAGCACAGGCAGGGGTCGGTTTGCAGGTGAGCAGAGCACAGACAAGCAGGTAGGCCAGTAGGTGAGCAGCGTGCAGGCCGGTAGGCGAGCAGCGGCTGGTGGCGCACCTGAAGTCCATCTCAGTGAACAGGCCCTCCGCAAACACCGACAGCAGCTCCTGGTAGTCCGTGGTCTGCGCTGTGAAGCGGCTCACAATCTGTTGGTACACGCCCACCGCCCGCCGCAGCACGTACAGGTCTGCGCGCGCGCAAGCACAGGTAAGGAGCGTGAGCACACCTGGCGGCACACCAACTGCCTCAAGCGCTCCCTGATGGGGTGCTCATCACAGGCACATGCGCCTGTGTTGTGGGGAGCAGGGTGCTCATGTGGAGGGCAGGTGTGCTGGCTGCCCCACGACATAAGCACAGGGGGGAAGAAAATCAATCGGACTTGCCTGCCCATTGCCAGGCTTGCCCATTGCAATGCCTGCCCATTGCCATCGAGCAAGCTTGCAAGCCCACTGTCATGCACACAGTGGTGTCTTGCAAGGGGGGCCACACCAACACAGCTGGCAGCGGGGGCGCGAGCAGCGAGCCTGCTGCTGCTCCCAGCAGGCCTCTGCCTATGCACATGCGCAAACATGTTTAGAAGAGGCCAGGGCCATGCCCACAAGGTCAGCAGTGACCTAGCACAAGCAGCGGACACGCTTCTCATGTCCCTCTCGACCTTTCCACAAGGCTGGCAGTGAGCTGGCGGATGCAGCAGGCACGCACACCTTTGGAGATGGTGGCCAGGGCGCTGGGCCGCTGCACCTTCACAGCCACCTGCACCCCGCTGCCGCGCAGCTCCGCCTTGTACACCTACACGCAGCGCAGCCGCTTCCGCTCATGACATAACATGCGTCCACTACACAACAAGTCTGTGAAATGGCATTCGACAACATTTGAACATCCACCCACTACATGGTAATGTGTCCGCAACCTGAGACATGCACATGCGTTCATGACATGACATGCATCCACATGCACACCCAGGTGGGGCAGGGTGCTAGCTGGGAGACCCCGCACTCAGTCATCAGCACAGGCTTGGGGACCCTGCACTCTGTCATCAGTGCTGGCTTGGGGACCCCGCACTCTGTCATCAGCGCTGGCTTAGGGACCCCGAACTTTGTCATCAGTGCTGGCTTGGGGACCCCGAACTCTGTCATCAGCGCTGGCTTGGGGACCCCACACTCAGTCATCAGCGCTGGCATGGGTGGCTTGCTTGGGGACCACACACAGTCATTAATCCAGCTTTGAGACAAAGTGCTTTGCATGCAACATCTCACACATGCATGTCCATGAGCAGCAAGTGCACTCCCACATTTGTGGGCAGGCAGGCACACAAGGACACATGCACACACATGCACCCACGTGCACAGACACATACCACATGTGCATGGATGTTCACCTGCGCAAGAGACGCTGCAGCGATGGGCTCATCACTCCACTTGCTGAAGATCTCGTCGATGGGCTTGCCCAGCTCCTTCTCCACCACCGCCTTCGCCTCCTGTGCTTGCATTAAAAGATGGGCACAGACATTCGACATGTGTGCTTAGTAAAGGCTTAAGTGTCCAGACAGGGGCGCAGGCACGTCTCATGGCCCCTGAAGCAGCACCACAGACATTGACAGGAGGTTGATGGCACGTCCTTTTGCCTGTGCAGCAGCACCCAAAGGCACTGACAAGGGACGCTCTTTGCAAAAGAGCAGGGGTCCTCCATCCCACCCCCCCCTCACCAATTCCCTCTACATACCCACACTCACACCCAAACCCACACCTCTGCACTTACCCACACTTATATCCCTGCACTCATGACAACATGTGCGCACACCATCACACACACCTCGCAGGAGAAGGGCCCAATCTTGTCCTGCAGGCGGGCCAGCTCAGCCATGACAGGAGGTGGCAGAACATCAGGCCTGCAGATGTGTGTGTCGCACCCAATCAATGCCTTGGCTAAGGCGCAAGGTTAAGGAATGACAAGATGCGAGTTGATCACTGCCTAGCAGACAAAGGTTTCACACGGACTGCCAGTGGCTGCTACTTGGCTGGAGCAAAGAAGGGTCTCGATCGAGAGCAAGGGTCACGGTTCGCAGGGTCGAAGCGGATCAGTTGAGGACCACCCAGTTTGGATCCTGACGGGCAACGTCAGACAGCTGGCGAGAGGTGTGCAACGTTGGTAAGAGGACAGGCAATTGTAGGTCCTGTCGTTCTACAACTGCCCTCCCCCCCCTCCCCATCCCTGCTTGCAATTGTAATTGCACCCCTTGCCCTTGCAAGGAGGGGAGAGGCAGCAGAGCTGCAAGGTCAGTGCTCCATGTGCGCTGAACACAGGCGAGCGGCAGGGCTGCCGCGGCTGCCTACCTGGCAGCATACAAGGGCCCCATACCTGATGCTGAGGATCTGGCCCAGCTTGATGAACGTGGGCCCTAGCTGCGTGAGGTTCTCCACAGCATCCCTGGCCAGCTCCGCCTGCCGCTCCTCTATCTTGCCAGACAGGAACGCGTTGGCCAGCTTCGTCAGCCAGGGCGCTGCGCAAGGGGGAACAGTAGGCAATAAGGGGAGGAATGTGAGGCGGCCCAGGGCAAGGGGCACTGTGCCAGGGGAAACAAATGGGGCACCCAGGTGGGTAATGAGGGGCGGCCCAGGGCGAGGAGGAAGCAGAGGGCGCGTAGGCGCAGGCCACAGCGGGGGCAAAAAGGCGGAAGCACAGGGCAAGGGAAGCAGGCTGCCAGTGTGGGGACACTAAGCAGGCCTCGCTGGGAAGCCAGTTGACGGGACCTAAGGTCTAAGTTCCAACACCGAGAATAATCCCGGGCACGGTCTCACCCCACACGTGCGTGAGAACCCTCCTGGGTCTCTTCCCAAGCACGCCAGCCTGGTCTGGGGCCAGGCAAATTCCTCCCGCACTCGCAGCTACCGCGCATGCGCACGCGCATCTACACATGCTGACCCAGCACTGTCTGCACATGCTGACCCAGCACTTTCTGCACATGCCCACCCAGCACTGATGCATGGGCTGCAGGCGAGAGCAACGCCCACACTCCCCTCTGCGCTGCCACCAGGGTAGTGCCTGGCACCAGCGCCAGCACTGCCACCAGGCGTCATACAGCAACAGCACGAGGCCACCGTGCCCGGACATATGTTCAAGGATAGGCAGAGTGCCAAAAAGCTGTACCTGCGGAACGAGGGCGGTCAAGCTGGAGCTGCCGCAGTAGGGCAGGCAGCTGCCCTCTTCGTGTGTGTGCTCACCTGACACGGCAGTGAAGCGTGTCCACCTCCTCAGCAGGTCGCCAGGTCGCTTAGACCCTGCAGCAGCGGCAGCAGTAGCAAATGGCATGAGCTGCGGCGGCGGCAGCAGCAGCAGCAGCAGCAGAGGCGCCCACCGAGACAGCTGTGCCTAAGGTGTGCCACTCTTTGCGTGGGTTCCCGCTGACCAAGCCCAGCAGGCTCGCACCATGGGATCAGCTTCCCCTTGCAACCCTGGCACCCCTTAGTTTAGTGAAACAGGCACCTCTCACGACTCTTGCACCGCTGTCCTTAGTGAAACAGGCACCCCTCATGACTCTGGCACCCCTGCGCTTAGCAGGCTGGCACCCTCCCCGGACAGCATGCCCTGCACTTGCCATCCTTGCCCCCACCCCCAGAGAGTAAGTTCTGCACGCCGCCACTCACAGTACTCAGCAATGCGCTGCTCATTGTATACAATGGGCAGGCCCTCCTCATCCACAGCATCGGCGTCGAACGTGGGGTCGTCCATGCGCCGTCTGGAGACATAGCTCATGCTCTGCATGCACACACACACACAGTTGATGCTCTGTGTGCGCACAAGCTGACATGCCATCTGGACATGCAGCTCATGCTCTGCATGTGCAAACAGGTAGGTCATGCTCTCGCGTGCACACAAGCCGACGCGCCGTCTGGACACGTGGCTCATGCTCTGGATGCGCACAAGCACACAGCTCATACTCCGCACACACACAAGCCAACGCGCCTTCTGGATATGCAACTCATGCTTTGCATTCATGCATGCGCAGCCAGCGGGCAGGCGGTGGCATGGGTCAGCCAAGTGCAAGAAAGACCCAGCTGCGTCAGCACAGCACAGCTTGCAATGCCTCTGCTGCATGTTTGGCCAAGCTGTTGCAGGCAGTGGAGCATCTGGCTGCCCAGCTGGGTGGCACTCACAGGCTCCCAACGCTCTGGAGGCTCATTGCATGCAGGCACACAACAGGAATACCCCCAATGCTGCTGCCCTGACAGAATTGTGTGCCCTCTGCTTGCAGCAGTAGCTCCTGATCATGCAGCCAAAAATGACCCCGAGGCCGCAAATGGGTTTGCGCTGGGAGAGGGCAAGCCTGGCAGGTTGAGCGTTTACCTGACCTGCAGCGTTTTCAGGCCACACACGCCAGCCTGGGAAAATATTCTCTGACTTAGCAACATGCAAGGAGTCAATAACCAGCTCAACTGGTCATGGTTTGAAGGGTGAACACTTACAAGGGTATTACCTACACCCTGTTGGTTGTGAGAGCACAGCCACACAGCTACCCGAGCCACCCTGCCCCCGTGCAGCACGCAGGCACACCACTGAAGCAGCGCGTGGACAGCTCCGAACCCACCTTCACATTCCTCATCTTCTCTGGATCCATAAGGTCCATGTCCTGGTCACCGTCCAACAGCTGCAGCTCCCTTATGTCCTTAATGTTGCCAACATTGGGCAAGCGCGGTGGCCGCGAGGTAGTCGCCGCGCTTATAACGCTTCTCCTACTCCTCCTCGCAGGAAGTGAGGCAATGCTGGATGCTGTGCGTGAATGGGAGGGCAGCTCGGCTCTGCCCAGTTCTCTACCGATATGTTGCTGTAAATAAGCCATTTTTGAAAATAAACTATTGCTCTGCAAAAGTTTCATGTTAAAACAAACCCACTTGCACCCACTGTTGAGCTGCAAAACTATTTGCATAAAACTTGCCAACCAACATATACAAGATTTGTTACTTGATCATCCTCCCTTGACCACGGAAGTTCCAAGTTCCACGTCCCGATCGGCGACCTTTGCTGGCGATGCTCAACTCCAAGGTTTTGCAGTTACCGAATGCAACATCACTGCCTACGAGGAGTGCTACTCCCAGAGGTGCGCCTTTTCTGTGGCAGTGTGGTCACCACACAACCCATCCAACGAGATTGTTGGTGCTAAGGGTCTCGTTGTTGTGCCCGCTGTCCTATGTTGGGATCTCTTTGTGGAATTGCAATCGAAGCATGCATGCCATCAAGTGTGCCTGTTTGTTTCTAGCAGGTGTGCCTGCCCGCTTGAGCCACACACGAGCCCACCTGAGGCGTACCCGCCTGTCCTCAGCCAATGAGGGTACAGATGCCCCCACACAGCCAGCCACGGAGGTAGGTGCCCTCTCATGACTGGTGGCCAGTGGGCCTAATCTCGCCTGTCAATTGAGCTGGCCAGCTTGTCGAGGCTGGGTAGACTGGTACTTGCCTGACCCGAGGCATGTGCGCTTGCACTTGAGCTTGTCTCATCTGTCAGTGAATCTTGCACCTGCTAGGGCAAGAAGACATCAGGAATGTTGAATGAAAACGAGAAATGCGTGTGCTGTGCCTGACATTGGTACAGTGTGGGTCCAGCAGCAGATGACACCTGAGAGAGAGCGTATGCGTGCTTGTTCGACACTGGCTGTCATGCCATCAGTTGCTCACATTCTTGCTGTAACCACTGTGCTTTCAGATCATTCGTGTTTGGAACAGATCTGCATGTATGCACCTGACGGAGCAGCCTCAAGTTGAACTTCTTTTGTGTACACTCGCACGAGCAGCAGTGTTGCCATGCTGGCAGGCACCGACAGCTCTGCAAGGCTGGAGTGTGCCTCATAAGGGGGTGGAGCATTGCGCACACCGCCTCCTGACTCCCTGTCCTCTTCACCTGTGCAGACCGCCAGCACCTCAGGCACAGAGGCCCCTGATGCCGCCCACCAGCCATCCTCTTCCGCGCCCACTGCGGCCGAACCCAGCTTGGCCATTCCCTTCTCTGAACCCAGTGGGATGGACAAATTCTGGACGAGCACACGCCTGGCCTTTGCATTGCCCTGGCGGCGCTTCAAGAAGGGCTCGGTGCTGACCATCAAGGTGGGGCGGCTGGCTGGCCGAGGGCTGGAGCACGCCTGCTGTGCGCGGCGCATGTGGCAGGCACCCATGCAGCCTCTGATGTGTGTTGGTCTTATGCGGTCTTATGTGTGTTGGCCTTTTGCGGTCTGATGTGTGTTGGCGTCATGCGAGCGCGTATGGGGGCACTGCAATCGGTGTGCTGTGTGCATGTGGATCGAGCTCCCCCCCTGAATAGGCGGGTGCATGCTCCACATGGATTGCACGCTTTCAAGCCGGGTGACTTGGTGTCCATGCCCTGTGCTGTGGCTCTCAGAAGAGCGGCGCTTAGGCCGCAGGGCGGCCAGTGCACGTAGTGCTGGTGGGGGCATATGCGTTGCGGCTTGCTGACTGCAGTAGTGCACGCCCCGTGCTTTTGGGTCCATGAGTTCAAGCTTGTGCAGGTGAGGACAGCAGCATGGGGGCATGTGAGGACAGCATGGGGGCAGGTGAGGACAGCATGGGGGCAGGGGACAGCATGGGGGCTTGTGCAGGTGAGGACAGCATGGGGGCAGGGGACAGCATGGG
>LFCJ01003122.1_pt1 | contig 12086 bp, 11 predicted proteins | sample 643141 | NCBI WGS metagenome assembly LFCJ01 (sample SAMN03766243, study PRJNA286221) | soda lake metagenome | biome: soda lake; feature: Kulunda steppe; material: water; isolation source: sample B1-Br-g2 brine of Lake Bitter-1 | place: Russia: Kulunda steppe | collected 2010-07 | reverse complement strand
GCGTGTGCGTGTGCATGTGCGCGTGTGTGTGCGCGTGCGTGTGTTTGTGTGTGTGTGTGTGTGTGTGTGTGTGTGTGTGTGTGTGTGTGTGTGTGCGCGTGCGTGCCTGTGTGTGCCCAAGGCTTGCATCCTTGCAGACTGTTTTTGTCTGCTTGGACAAGGCAGGTACATACTGACCTGCACCATAGGGCAGGCACCTCATGGCTCACCTGCAGTACGCGGCAGATGGGCCTGTGCTTGCATGCAGCCCAGGACAAAGCGCCCCATCGCTCACCTGCAGGTGCTGTGTGAGGTCAGGGCTGACATTGGGGCCCAGACCCTCCAGCGGCATTGCCGCATAAATCGAGCGTGACCTGCAAGTGCACACGCCCACAACGTGACCTGCAAGTGCACACGGGCGTGACCTGCAAGTGCACGCCCACAACGCGGTGCTCCGCGTGGGCGGTGGGTGCCATGCGCCTGGGCAGGGCGCTGGTACGCGCGTTCGATTACACACCTCTAGAGGGCCCTCAGAAGCACGTGCATGGGTAGGGCACTGGTAAGCGCGTTCCCTGCCACACCTCTAGAGGTGGGCTGTAGCAAGTAGCGCTGCAGGCCACAGCACACTCACATGAGGCCACGGCACGTTCACTTGTGGCCACAGCAAATTCACTTGTGGCCACAGCACACTCACTTGTGGCCCTCAGGGTACTCAAGCTCAGCCTCTGCCAGGGCGGTGCGTGAGGATGGCGACCAGTGCACAGGCTTGCGACCCCTGCGAAGCAAGCGGAGCCAGGGCGTGCACGAACCGTGCATGAGAGGCGAGCAGGCTTTGCGCAACAGGGGCCAGGAAAAAAGATGGGTGCGCACAAATATGGGCCTGCGTAAGTGGGACCCATGCATGCGCACACACATGCGTGCACACGAACATGCATTTGCACACACATGCACACAGAAACATATTCATACAGAAGGTCACATGTGCACGAACACACATGGCAAGGAACAGTTATGCTCATGCGAGCATGCCCTGAGGGGATGCATATGGGGTGACATAAGCCATGTCGCATATTTGCGCCAATACTGCTGTGGAGTGAGAGTGAGCGAGGCTTCAGACTTTCAAGCTCAATAAGTATGCAGGAGGGAAGTTGGGGCCAAGTCGCATCTGGACACACGTCAAAACGGCACTGTGGAAGGGCCTTCTCGGAGGGCAAACTCTTTGATGCACACTCGCAGGATGGAAGGGGAGCGGGAATTTGTTGCAGGAAGTACCTTACTATCAGCCGAGCACCAATAGCCCCTTCATCCCACCAGTCAGTGCACGCTTTGAATTCATGTGCCCACTGAGCCCCTTCCCACCAGTCAGTGCACGCTTTGAATTCATGTGCCCGTCCCCACTGAGCACAGGCAAAAATCATTGAGCACGTTGAGCGCCCGTCCAGCCACGCCAGCCACGCGCCTGCGCACGAGGTCGCGCGCAAGGCCGCACCCGCACCTGTAGATGTGACCGTTCAGGAACATTTGCCCAAACACGCCGAGCTGCGCGGCCTCGTAGCTGGGCTGCAGCGTGATGTACGGCTCCGTCCAGTCTGCCCACACGCCATACCTGCAGCAGGTGCGTACCACATGGACAACTTAACGGCTCCATTCAGGAAGTCAGCTCAAGCGCAGACCCTCTCTTTATGCTGCAGCGTGAATGATGTACTGCACCGTCCAGCCTCTGCCCACACACCATATGCCGTACCTGCGGCAGGGAGTACAAGAGCAGGAGATTCCTCACGGCTTCCACTGTGATCTGCCCATGCGCCGTGGACCGATACATCCGTGTGCAGCACAGGGCTTTGTGGGCGGCCCCCTTCAGGCAGCACACACGCCACAAGACCTGCTCCTTCCGTGAGCTCCTAAGGGCAATGCCCAAAACAAAGTTCTCTTCACACCCCATCCCTGGGACCGCACCTTTTTGGAATTCCTGGAGCTGAATTCCAGAAACACCGTCTTGCAAACCCACTTACGTCACGGAGCTCTTCCAATCAGTGGAAGTTCCTTGTGGGGATTCCCTGAAAATGCTGCTCTCCCAGCATACCTCCTGAACTGCTCCTTCTGAGAGTCCACCGCTTCCAGCGCGAATGCTGCAGCCTTCCTCCGCAGCTCCACAGGGCCCAGCGAGCGGCGCTCGGCATCTGCATACAGCGCACAGCCGCATGCGCAGGACGTGGTGAATGTGTTAGGACGTGATGAATGTGTTAGGACGTGGTGAATGTGTTAGGACATGGTGAATGTGTTAGGACGTGGTGAATGTGTTAGGACGTGGTGAATGTGTTAGGACGTGGTGAATGTGTTAGGACGCATGGCGAGCGACTGCTGGCTGGCTGCGCATGCCGTGCATGACAGCATGCAGGGTGCTTTTGTACATTCACTGTGCACAGTGTTTGGGTGCTTGAAAACCCTTAGGACCAGCCTGCATGGCAAAGCAAGCAAGCCCTGTCCTCCCCAGGTCCAGGCGCGATAATACAAATAAGAATCCACTGCATGCTCACATTCCAAGGTTGCCTCGCTAGCCCTACAATTAAAAGGATTGGTAAACAGGGTGGTCTAGTTTGCCCAAGGGACTCCTGAGACTTGGCCAGACTCGCTGTTGATGGGAGAGGGTCGTGATGGTAGATGGATGATGACCAGCAGAACTTGCAATTCTTTAATTGCGACCAAGGACGTTGGGTGCCAACCGCGTGCTTTGAGAGTGGTGTGACAAATGACGAGCAATTACAAGCGTAGCGACCTACTCACAACCACCTCGCATTCTTTGGCTCGTCCTCCACATACTCGGACTCAGCTTTCTGTCCTGAGATGTGAGGCTTTTGTCCCCTCAGTGACTCCACAACATTCATGTCTTGTGTCAACCCCAGCACAGCCCTTGCAGCACACGCAGCGCACACCTATGGGGCTCGTATAGATGGTGACCAACGCGGTCATGCGCACCCGGCAGGGTCTGCAACACACGCAGCGCACACCTATGGCGCTCAAGCACACCTGGCAGTGTCTGCAGCACCTTGAGCTCAATGGGCAGGCCGTGCGTATCCCAGCCAGGCACAAAGCGTGCCTTCTTCCCCAGCAGGAGCTGCTGCCTGCACATGCACATGAGACCCAGAGCTGTGCGCATGCATTGAACGGGTAGGGGCCGGACGGCTGCATAAGTGTCGTGAGCAAAGGCAATGGCTGCTGCAAGCTAGGCCTGGTCTTTGGAGGTTGGGGGCATTCAAAAGAAAAAGGTGGGAAGGGAAGTCCAGGCAGAAGGGCTTGAACCGGTTTAAGTGGTCTGGTGGGCTTCGTAAGGCCATGGGCTTCATAAGGCAGAATGGTCTGGTGGGCTTCATATTCTTGCTCTTGGCCACATCACCGCAGAGGCCAAGCAGAGGCCAAGAGGGTGAGTGGTCTGGTGGGCTCCTTATCCTTGCTTGAACCATAGCACCACATGCAGAGGCCAAGAGGGTGCAGGCGGAGAGGAGGCCAAGGCCATTGGACACATGGGAAGGCACGGTGTGTGTACCTAAGACTGTTGGACACACAGGAAGACATGTGTGTGTTCTAAAGGCCGTTGCACACACGGGAAGGCATGTGTGTACTTGAGCCATGGACACTTGGGAAGGCACGTTGTGTGTACCTAAGCTAAGGCCGTTGGAGACACGGGAAGGCATGGGTGTGTACATAAGCTGAGGCAAGGAGGATTGCAGTAGAGAGCAACTTTGATCCCAGCAAGGGCAGTGGCGGCTTCAGCATGAAGAGCACGCCAAGGGCGGTTCGCGCCAGAAGGTGCGACTGTGGCAAACTGCCAGGCAAACACAAGACCGGCAGAAACATGGATCTATTATGGGCACGAGCCCCCTTCTGTCCTGATCAAACGAACTTGTCCAAAGTTCCCGTCCCACATGCAGAACCCTGTCAGCGCTGCGTGCGGCGCCATACCCCACAGCGTACTGCGGTCAGGGCATGCAGGCTCAGCCAGGGCCACATCAAAGGACAGGGGCTTGTAGCCCGTGAGACATGCGCCTGTCAGGTACCCACTTGTTGATGATGTCCTTGAGGATCTTGTTGAGGGCGTGGCCGATGTGCAGGTCTCCGTTGGCGTACGGAGGCCCATCGTGGAGCGTGAAGATGTCCTGCACACAGAAAGGGGGGGGGGAGTGGCAAAGCAGCAAGGGGTTCCCTGCATAGCACACAAGGTGCCCTGCACACCACATGAGGGGTGGGTGGAGATTGGCACACAGAAGGTCTGTGTTGCTGACCCCTACGCACAAGTTCTTTGCTGAAGGCAGGTCCAGGCACCAGCCTCTACCGGATCATGTGAGCCTTCACAACTTTATGTAACCTCAACCTCTTGACCAAACAGACGATGCATACGAGGCAGGGATGGGGCACCTCAAAATGAATGAGCTCTGCGCTGCGTAGCTCCGCCTGGCTCGGGGGCATGCCATGGCGCCATGCCTGCCCTCGCTCAGAGCCTCCGGAAAGGCTTGGTCGCTGCTTCCCTCACACACAACCAGGAATGTGTCCAGCCGGCCTGAGCAGGCTGCTGTGAGCATTAAGGAATCGTCACCAGCAGCTGTCACAAGAGGGCATCTCAGGTGCCTTTGCGTTGAGCACACCCTTCTCCCTGTCACAGCGTTCCGCAGCCCACCCACCCCTGGGTTATTGTCTGCGAGCTCCTCATAGATGCGATGCTCAGCCCAGAACTTCTGGATTTGCGGCTCCCGCACAACTGAGTTGGCCCTCATGTTGAAATTAGTGACAGGCAGTCTGACGGTGGAGGAGTAGGGGCCGCCTGCAGAGCATGTATGTGCCACATAGGGAGAAAGGAAACTAAGCACTTAGTTCATAGCAAAGAAGGCCTGTGTTGCTCATTTCGTACGAGCGCCCATCACCATTGCAGGTGAAGTCGCACGAAGGGGTGTCCTTATCTTGGCATGTGACAGCTTGTGCCCTAGGAATAAAAGAGCCAAAACGCCTCAATCCCTTACTCTTTGGGCAGCGCTGCTGGTTGGTTGGGTGGTTGCATGCTCGCTTGCTTGCTTGCTTGATGTGCAGATGTCAGGCTTGGATGCTCTGAGAATGAAAACAGCGGGCCTGTAAAGCACATTGATATGCGCACCCTCATCCTGCTTGGACTTCTTCCTGTCTTTCTTGCCGCTCTTGTTGCCGCCCTCTGCTGCTGCCACACTCAAGGGCCTCGACAGGGGCTGGCGCAGAAGTTGGGGCGCCAAGTACCTTGCTTGACGTGCTAGGCCTAGCCCAGGGTTCTGCATGGGGAGGAGAGCAAAGGCAGTGTGTTGCCAGGGTGTGCTGGGAAGCATTTTTAGTGGTTCTGGGCAACACTCTCACCATCTGCCTGCTATGGTTGAAATTTGCATGGCGGCCAAAGGCCCTGTTCATTGTCCTTTACTCCAGGCAGGTGATGGTTGCTCCGTTGCTCCCACAACCCGCGGAGGAGCCCCACGCAGCGCTGGGACCACTGGACAGGAAGGTTAAACGAAATCAAATCAATAATAGATGATTTATTTCATGAAATCTGCGTCAAAGCCACTCGTTTTCCACTGGATGCAGTAACTGTTTGTAGAAGTCGACTTAACTTGGTTAGTTGCAGTTAAAGTAGGAGCAAAATGTTAGTCCGTGTAATTGCTGCGGGGTTGAAGCCGCCTGTCCGAAAAGCAACCAGCCCGCTATAACCTTGTTATGGTAAAGAGCTGCATATGAAGAAGACATAGGCATCACCTCTTCCCTACTTGTTCACTTAATGATCTAGGATAGCCTCTACTTCATACAAGGGCTCAACATCCAAATATTGCAGAGGTGGAGGTGGTGGAGGTAGTTTTGTAAGCCGCTGGGGTCTGGTGGGGTAGACATACGGTACTTCGGACCATTGTGTCTCCTTTTCCTTCATCGATGTAGGGGGTGTTTCACCGCCCGCGCAGTTCTTCTTTTTGTTAATGCTTGCTTTGCAAGTCTTCAAGAATGGGTCCTGATGGCTCATCCCAAGGCTTGACCAAACTTACATTAAAGACATCATGTATCCTAGACCAATCTGGTGGTAAGCGCAGCTTTACTGCTACTGCTTTTTCTGTGGAGGCCCCTAATATCTTACCAGGTATTTTGCATACCTTGCCTAGTCAGACTGTCTTTGATTTTCTTTCTCAACGGCACAACAAACTCTGCCACTTAATCTCAGACATTATGGACTATTTTTGGCTGGCAAAGACCAGCAAAAAACCAATCAGCCTAACGACCTGGCTGCCAAGGTGCTCCGGATACTCGAGCAGGCGGCGGGGCACCTGCATTGGAAGTCGGTTATCCATCCTCGCAATCTGTGGGTTCGGGGTTTGAACCTCACTGGAGGCTCACAGCCGGCTTAACCCTAACTTGTAACTTCCAACAGAGAGATGTTACCACGTAACACTGCGAGCCAGCGGGTCCTGTCTGGAAAACATTCTTGACTTTCTTTAACTATGCTCATGATCATGCACTGACAAGGGATTCTACAAGCCAAATTACAAGAACCACAAGCTGGACCAACAAAGACCAATATCCAGGCCCGGCTCAAGTCAGGACCTTGCTACTCCTTCCGGATCAGCAACGCCACTGCATGGCAGGCAATGGATCGCTCCTCGCCAATGCTATCAACCCGTTCGTGTGTCTTGGCCTTTAGGTTCACTACCGATTCGTGGGCATTTAACAACGCACACAAGTTGGTGCGGATGGCATCCTGCACGTCAGCACGGGCATGAAGGAAATCCATCATGTTCGCGGCTCCTGCAAACAATCTTGATTTCTAGCTAATCATTTCCTTTAAAGGGCAGGGCTTGGCCATCAAGAACTGTCAAGTTTCACCCAAACATTGGAAGCACTAAAAACAGGAAAATTGCCCTCAGCAAGTCAATCCTTAGGCCTCAGTCACACTGGCCGACATCCATACCCAAGAAATCAGTAACCGATTTTTTTTTCACAAGTGCCTCTTTTTAAGCCTTTGGAATGCAGCATTTTTGAAGGAGCTCAATGTTTTTTTCCGTGGGCACAAACTCGATGTGTGTGAATATCTATGAATTTCTGACTGGGAAAACCCTATTTTCCTAGGGATAGAGCTGTGGCAGGCGGTCACACTGGATGTCAAGTTCACATCAGCCCGGTTTAGGATATTCATTTATGTGTTTAGTGTCATAACTATCTGTTTGTTTTTGATAACTCAGAGATACAGCAACAGATTGATTGAGCAGTGAAGAACAAATGCTGCAAGGGGTGCACCTCATCTTTGGACTCACCAGCTTCCCGTCATCTTTGGAGGACCACCAAGCTTGAAAGCTCGTAGACTTGGTATTCATCTAGATTGGTGCATATCAAGCGTGGATGATGCGCGCATGCCGCACGCGCACGCACAGCGTGCACAAACCCATGCTGGAGCGCCTGAGTATTCTACTACGCAGTATGCCCAGGGCAAGTTGTGCACGCACACACCCAGCAGCACATGCGGCAAGCTGCATTGCACATTCCACGTGCAACAGCTAAGCTGAGGAGGTGCAAGCAGGGCTGCATCAATCACCTAGGGGGAGCATCCTAGGGGGCTGACCTGACTCCCCTGTACTTTCCACAGGGCCCAACTCCTCCTTTGACCTCTCCTCTTCACCCTGCTTGTGATGCTGTAATCATCTTACAGTTGACCGAGGAAAATGTCCAATTCCGCTGCCCAGCTCCGCGGATAAAGCCCCCGGGCAAATTCCTACGATGCACAAAGTCCGCAGAGGCCTCAGGGCTCTCCCGGCGATTTTTGGAATTTTCAGGGGGGTAGGGATTTGGGGGGGGGGTCCAAATCCCTGTTCAGGGATTTCTCTATTTTTGCGGCAGGGATGTGGGAGCGGTCACACCTGCCGCATCCCTCATAAAAATAAAAATGCAGGGACGTGGGCAGGGATGTCGTCAGGTGTGACCGGGGCCTTAATCCTAGCAATTGCACACCTTGTGTGGCGAAAGCTTTGGTCTCTGCGCTATGATCGTGCAGTCAATGTTCCCCAAGCTGTATCCCCGCTCCTCCATGAGCCGGACCTGCAAGCATGCAATTTGCAGCTTCCTTGGATTAGGAAGTCCAGACTGAAGTTATTTTGTCTGAGGTCATCTACGCGCAACGCGCATTGAATCATTTTGAATTTTGTTAGCAAATTGTCCACAGCCTTGAAATTTCGCATTTATCAGTCACATGCCTATCGGCCCAATAATGTACTTGCCAACAGCCAACCTGTCTTAGCAATCACATCTACATGGGACAGAAAAGCATCCGCTGCTCTTGTGATGACATAATTTTTGCTGATTTTGTGTCATTCTAGCAATAAGCCCCCTGTCCACGGCACACCCTCCCTTTTATCCACCTCTTCTACACAGACTCACCAGCTACCTTAATAGAATATTCCATTGCGCAAAAAGGTATTGATTTTGACAGAGGCCAACTTCAAGAGCAGCAATCCACTTGAACAATTGCAACCAAAGAAGGCAAAAGTAATAAACGCCGTGACCCTCTTATCTTACTTACCGCTTCTTTTAGGAATATGTCTGAACTTGCACCCTTCCACTTGGGGTCATTGTCAGGAAATAGCTGGCCTGCAGAGACAAGAGACACATGACAAGCATCAATGTGAAATTCCTGATAGCCCTTTGCAAACAACTAGGAAACAGGGACTGAAGCTTATAAACATTGCTCAGCTGACACCAAGGATCTGTCATTCTCTTACCTATGTCAGGCAGATTCAAGGCGCCGAGAATGGCATCTGTGACTGTGTGCAAAAGCACATCCCCTGCAAGAGATTCATGAAAACCAGGGTTGGGTCATACGTATTTTATCACATTTTGCTCATTCAAAAACCCGGTTTACAATGCGGGTTCCAATGCTCCCCTGCTCAAGAGAGAACTCTTCTGGTTATTTCACTTAGTGTAAGCAAATTAAGAGAAACACGGAAGTGCTTAACAGTCTACTACACATCTGCTCCTCATCACTGCAGCTATCCTCATCGTTGCTGCTACTGTCCTCTGCATCACTGCCCTGGCTCTCCTCATCGTCGCTGAAGACTTCCCATGCTGGTGCCTGATTCCCCTACTTCAGGGCCTGGGTGCGCTGAGCCAAGCGCAGGTTGCTGTACAGCCACACCAGCTCGGCTGTCCGCAAGTGTCCGCTGCTTCTTTGCAGGTGCCCAGGAGGTGCTCGCATTTGCTGCTGTACTCCTGTAGAGCTGGCGCTGCGCTGCTGCTGCTGCTGCTGCTGCTGCTGCCGCTGCTGCTGCTGCTGCCTTGTCCTGAGCATCAATGGCCCTTATCTCATCCAGGATAGGCTGCAGGACTGCCTCATCTGCTGTGCACTTTGCTTCCCGACAAGTTGATTAATGTGCAGCAAATGTTCCCTGATGCGGGAAGCACCAGCTACAAAGACAGCTTGCAGTACTTGCACTCCAACTTGTGTTGGTGCGTCCTGCCTTTCAGCTCAATGATTGTGACATGAAAAGAATAAGAAAAAAGAAAAAAATTTATATAGGCAGTGAAACCACTCCCTACATCGATTAAGGAAAAGGAGACACATTGGCCCGAAGAGCCGTGAGTCTCCTCCACCAGGGAGAATGAAGAAATAGTGAGGATCTGGAGGGTGACAAGCCGTCCCCTGCTTCAGACCAAGACCTTGAGAGCGACTGGATTTTTCAAGAGCGCGTCTAGTATTTGTCGGTTTGTGTGCATAGAGCACAGAATGAGCATGTAGCTTAAGGGCAGTCTTATGGGATTTGGCTTTTTCGTGAAATGAACCCACTCCTTCCCCTTTTCCAAGGCATTTTGAGTATGTATACATAAATGTTTAGGGGTGGTTACAGGTAGCTGGGGGGGCAGTTGGGGGCCCACAGGACATCCTCTGCCTCTAACTTCAAAAATGACCCCAAAATGCGGATGCATTGACATAAAATTCGTACATTGTTTGTACCGTACGCATTTGGGTCAGGGCAAATGGATGCATGACCCAACCCTGATGAAAACGCTTTGTTCCGATCAAGTCAGATACACCTGCTTCCTTGAGCGAAATCGAATCACAATCTGGTATTGCGCTACCAAACCGAAGCTTCAAACAACACAAAACTCCTAAGCTCTGCCCATAAACTAAAAAACTATGCGGCACAAAGCAGTAGCCTACTCTTGCGATTGTTAGATGAAGTACAGTTTCTCAAACCTGCTCCTCTGCGTTGAGAGAATTGCACACCCACAACGGAGGAACCTACCATCCGAGTGGGCTTCACAGCCCTTGGTGTGCGGAATGTCGACGCCCCCAATGATCAGCTTATAGCCCTCCGCTAAGCGGTGCAGGTCAAAGCCGTGACCGATGCGCATGGGTAGGACAGGTGCAGATGCTGGGGCTGCAAGCATGATGATGCTTTGCCTGCATGAAGTGTGTGACGCGCGAATGTGACGAGATGATATACAGTATGCATGGCAGGAAAGCTATCAGAAGGCTGAACCACTGAGCAAGCCTTGCATGGACGAGCCTTTGTTGTGCAATTGTGCCACACCTCAAGGAGGCCCTGCTGCGGTTCGCTGCCTGGCTTGGGCGGGAAGGTGTAGCCTGGGGGCAGGAGGGAATACAAGGCAAGTTGAAGTGCCTCCTGGGGTGGCTGGCAAATCAGGGCCTCTGGCACAGTCCTACCTGGCACGTCCTCACAGCATGCTGAAACCCCTTTGAGCTCTGCAAGATCATCTCTAACTTATCACTGATATTGTAATTATTTTATACAATAGGGTTGCCGCTGTCATCTAAACGAACTATGTCATTATCCGGCAAAATAATCTAGGGGAATTCCTGTTGAATAATTATCACAAGACTACTCACAAGCATGAGGGTCTTCCTCTGCACACAAGGCCTGCCTGCGGCTGCCGTCCCCCTGCCAAACATTTCTACCTAAATAAAAGTTTTACATTTCGAAATAATATGTTCTAAAGTTGTGGCATGTTTTAAACGCACATGCAAACACATGTGAGGAGAGCGTTGCATCTCTACATCAAATGCGGTTTGTTCTGGTTCTACCAGAACACTCTGCTTTAACCTCAGGAACCGGCTCACTTCGGCTGGCATTGAGTGCTAGAGAAGCCAATGCGACAACCGTTATTTAATGACTGTAAACGATGTTTTTCTAGACTTTATAAGTCAGCCCTGTCAATCTGACAGACAAACGCAGCAAGCAGCAAGACGCTTCCTGCATCAATAAAGGAAAAGGAGACAGTATCTTTCGCCTGCACGCACTCTTGCGCGCTGACGTAAGCGTACGGCGGGTTCAGCCCGCCGAACAGCGGGCTAGAGGGGTTGCAACACGCCGAACGGCGGGATGGGCTTCAGGGGCGGCGGAATCCTCCCTGCGGCGGTGGACATTGTGACAAGTGGTCTTTTGCTGCTGTGCAAATTGATGTGCATGTCCTTTTTCACTGTCACCAATCGCTTGTGTGCTCTCAAAAGAAGATTTGTTCTTTTTTCTCCCTTTTTCCACAATATGTCTGCTTTTCTTAGCCAGAACTTTATTTCTTCCGAAGAAGGAGTCCTTCATGCACTTTTTTGCTTTTTATGAGCAGGCTAGCTGTTGTATTTCCAGGCTGAAGGCATTTTCTTGTAAACCCAGTGTAAATCCTTTTTTTTCCCTTTTTGCCAGGCTTCTCCGTCCCTTATATTCTGCATGCCTTCAAGGCGTGCAAGTTGCCTTAGGTAGTCAGACTGTCTTAGATTTCCTTGCTCAGCGGCACAAAAAACTTTGCTGTTGCATCTCAGACATTATGGATATCTTTTTGGCTGGCAATGACCAGCCACAGACCGATCAGCCTGACAGCCAGGCTAGCGGTTAACCCTAACTTGTAGAATTTATTAATACAGATTGTGCCTGTGAAACACATGCCAGAATTTATTAATGCAGATTGTGCCTACTAGTTCATAGTATGAAACACATCAGTGATCACTGTACGATGAGCTTGCGCTTCTTGGTTGAGGAGGCTGGTTTGCTTGCAGATTGGTCTCTGGATGCTGGGCATAGGTGTGCCCCTGGGGGCTGTGGCGAGCGCTTTGC
>LFCJ01003121.1_pt1 | contig 12090 bp, 5 predicted proteins | sample 643141 | NCBI WGS metagenome assembly LFCJ01 (sample SAMN03766243, study PRJNA286221) | soda lake metagenome | biome: soda lake; feature: Kulunda steppe; material: water; isolation source: sample B1-Br-g2 brine of Lake Bitter-1 | place: Russia: Kulunda steppe | collected 2010-07 | reverse complement strand
TGCTCTGGGAGTTGAGTGAGGATACAAACGATCTGTCTGAAGAAAGCGATTAAAAATCGGATTTTGCTACAAATATAGGTGCCACCACCGTTGTTCTGGTCGTAGTGGAATCGAGTTCTAGCATAACTTGATTACAGAAGCTTTAGCCAATCAAATCGGACAATATTTGATATAGTTTTTAGCCCGAGTTAAATCTGAGTTAGCCTGTCAGAACAGATCAAGACAATCTTTTACAGTCTGCTGTTCCTCTTGATTTAATTCAAGAAGTGAATAGACTGCTTCGTCAATCTTCTCCTCTAAATCGCTAATCTCTTTTTTATTATATGTGGATCTATCGTCACTTAGATTTGACAACACGTTTTCAATCTCAGTGTCGCTAATAGGGATTGGAATAGAAATATTCTCACCACTATCCACATTTATGTCATTCACAGCTTCTTGGACATAGTTTGCACGTGTTCTGTTTTTTATAAGAGGACTCTTGATACTATCAGTCCGACCTGCATCTACGGTAATCATTCCATCTTCCTCGTTTACTGTTGGATCAACTGATGTCCGATTAGTTTGCCAAGTATAATCAATCCACTCTACTTCAACCGAATCATTAAGATAGCTATTCGGGAAGTCATCAATACGCTCTCGGATATTTCGGTACGTAATAAGATTTGTAACGGCTTTTTTTATACAATTGTAGGATTCAGAACCTACTGCATCATTTGGTGGAACAATTGGTAGTGACTCAATTACCGTTTGGCTATAATTCCAGTAACGGTTTTGAACATATGTACTCTCACTATTTACGTACAACTGACTCCAAGTCGAGTTCAGGAATCCCAACAAATACTCGTAATGTTCTTCAGGACACATTAATCCAACCGCTGAGTCTAAAAGAAAATGCTTCTCCAAATCGACTGCAAAGCAATTTTCTGTTGAAAGACGAGGTGTAATAATTTTCTGGCTATTAAGAACATCTATATCACGAGGTCGCCACAATTCATACCATTCTTTATTCCACTCTGTGATTTTTTTACCGTCTAACTCCCGAGTCTTTAGCCTATTTTTGAATTGAGATAAATAAGATTTTGTCTGCGGATAGTTTTCTAGATTGACGGCTTCACCATTTTCATCGTAGGGATAGATGAGCACTTTGTCTTGTGTTGGCTCCGACCATTTCTCGATATCTCCGCCCTTTAGGACGTTCCGCAATAGTTCGTCTTCTAGGCTGAGATCCCTTCTTTTCTCTTCAGATAAAACATGTATTTGTTCACATCCTTTTCCACCAATTGTACAACCTTGAGTAGCATTATACAATTTGCCGACTCTTTGTCCAGGACCGTCTCTGACGCGTTCTACAATGTCGGATGCGAGAACTTTTGCGGGCGACCAAGAGTCCGTGGTAAGCTTTCCTTGATTCAATCTATGACGTTGAATCCAAGCTGCGGGTTCTTCTCGAAGATAGTTCATCACCGTATCAACTGAGTGATCGTGAACTTCATCCCGAAATGTAATGAAGTCGAATTCGGTCTCAGAAACGGACTCTTTTTGCGTTACCAAGATACAGGGATAATTAGTTGCATTATCAAACATTTCATCATAGTCTCCGAAATCAACAATAGTGTCTAATTTCGTGTTTTCTAATAAGATGCGACGAGTCTCTTTCCCATAGTTACGCTTCATAAATCTATTTTGCGTAATATATCCTAGCTTACCATCATCTCGTAACCAATCAACACCTCGCTCAATGAAGGGGACATAAATATCAAATCGACCGTAAGCTGAGTCGTAATTCTTTCTCAACTGATCGCGGAGGGATTCATTACCCAATGCCCCACGACTGCCTAATAGAATCCCGCCCCAAGGAGGATTTCCTACAACGTAATCATATTTCATATAATTTTTGACAACTAGAGAGAGGACAGTATCCTCAAACATCTTGAATAGGCGTCCGTCGCCGTGGTCTTCCCGGAGGTAGCGAACCGTAGCAAGAATGTCGTTAACGTATGGCTCAAAGAAGTCCTCAACATTGTCGTATTCCCGAGTTGTGTAACGATGGATTCCTTCTTCGAGACCGCCACCATACACCCACCAACCTTCGTGCATATGGAATTTCACTACGTCTAGCACGCCTTGCAAGGCGGCGTAATACTCTCCAAAATTCCGAACTCCTGCCTGCATCTTCATCGTATTGTACCTCGGCATTCGAACCCATTGAACAAGGAATCCATCCTCTAACTCTGCTTCTGAAACTTCGTCTTCATCAACCTCTATGGGAAGAGGAACAGGTATCTTCACGTCCTGATTATCTTCCGTAATTGAGTCCCATGTCATCTGCTTCTGGCCCTTGTCACCGAGATCAATACCCGTCTGTTCACGCTCGTTCCGCAGAGAATCGGTTCGAAAGATTGGAAGGCGTCGGATAGTAAAGCCATCTTCCTCACGTTTCGCTTCCCGATACTCGGGGAGGATAGCAACCATAAACCGAATCTGAGCCATCAATACCGCGAAAGGATGAACATCGAGGCCGACAATGTGAGGTGTCGTGCAGAGTTCTGTAAGATGTTCCGACCATTCGGGGTCATCGTTGTATCGTCGCACGTCTTCGAGATACCGATTTACGGCTTCCACGATGAACGTTCCCGAGCCACAGGACGGGTCAATAATACGTTCTTCCGAGACACCCATGTTGTAGTCCACGCCGTCCATAATGTAGTCGATGACTGGCTGGGGGGTGTAGAACTCTCCGAGAGCCTTTCGTGTTTTTGGGTCAAAGTATTGCTGATAGAGGTTCCCAAGTGGGTCACCCTCAATACGGGAAAAGTCGAATTTCAGTACCGCGAATGAGACATGCGCAATAGCGCGACTAAATCGTTCACGGGTTGCCGGTTTTACTCGACTCACCTCACTCCCTTCTTGCGCTACATCTCGGAAGCGATTATATGGATTGGCGTGTTGGCTAGCGGTTTGTTCACCGTAGCCGTCTGTCCACCAAATAAAAATATCATCCTCAAACAAACTCTGAACGAGCTGGTTCCGCATATCCTCGATCATCCCATTAGCTGCGACTGGATAGGCATCAAGGTCAATGTTCCCGCTGAATCCACCGAGTTCATCGAAGTATCGGCGGAGCCCCTTGCTTTTCGGGAAGAAATCGTGATCGTCTGTCGCTTTCGCCAAAAGTAGACGAGCGAGAAGGGCATGAGCTGACTCCAGACAGAACATGAAGTCACGAAGGGATTGATTTCCATTAATAAAAGGTTCCCACGTGTCAGGAGTTTCATCGGGTTCGCTAGCGTAGCTAGCTTCCCAGAAGTCGTAGGCTCCTTTGACGAACTTCGCTTCCTTCTCGTCGCGGAGTTCTTCGAGTAAATCCATCATCGCTGTCACGAGATTGGCAAAGGGACTGTCCTCTTCCAAACGGAACGTCTCGAAGAAATGTTGCCGTCCGAGTTCGTCGTCAAGTTCGACTTCATCAAGACGGTCGAGGAACAAGTTGACACTCTCGGGGTCAGTAATGTCCCACAGAGGTTTTTCAAGTGCCGCTTTGAGGTCGGCTGCGTCGCTCTCTGTCGCGTCTTCAAGAGAAATTGTGAGGAGACTGGTGTGTCCATTACGACGGTAGAGGCGGAGTTTGTCGCCGTTTGTGAGTATTCCGTAGTCAGCTTTGAGTTCATCTACGTAGTGAAATAGTTGGTCTTCGTGAGGTGTAAGTTCACGCTCAGTGGTTTTGAACTCGTAAACAGCGGTGACGGACTCGTTACTGTCAAGAGTGACGTAGTCGGGACGACGGTCATCAGGGAGTCTCCATTCACTTCGAAGGTCATGGCCCGCACCCTCATAACCGAGAAGGTCGTAGAAGTTTTCATTGAGGAAGGCATTCTCGACGTCCTTTTCGCTCATATCTGCATTGAGTCGGGATGCAATCCCGTGAAGGCCGTCAAGAAGAGCAGAAGTCTCTGGCATATCTGTACCGACACATCTAGACATTAAAAATGGTTGTGTAAATGTATCAATTTTAGCGTGAACGGAGACAGCGTGAATAAATCAGAAAATGAGAATACTACTGTAAATTTGAGTAATCGAGTTATACGGTAACCCGATCAGAATTCCACCTCGGTCGGCACTGCGTTAGACTGCAGACGTAATATTTGATGGCACATCAGTGTCTCACCTTGCTCACCCTACCCACTCGCCCAAACAATGAGAGATATCGATACTCAAAATACGTCTTGCAGCGGCCCAGCCTGTTCGACGGTCTCGTACGTGCCCCGAACGTCCTCGAAACTCAAAAACTGCAGCGAGCTGTGCTTAACGGGACTCAGTACCGCTTCGAACGTTGGGCGGGTCATTTGTTTTCGAACAGCATCTGCATCTGCCTCGGGGGCTACAATGTACATGTTGACGGCGAAGTTGGGAACCCGAGTCACGAGATCAGTCATTCGCAAGATCCCGCTGTAGATGCTGGTCGTGCTTTCGACTTCGAACATGGCGACGATTGCGTCTCCGTCGAGCCAGATCACATCGACATACTGGATGATCTTGGTGACGGCGTCGCTGAAGCCAGGCAATACGAGCTCGTCGATACAGCCCTCACCCAGCGGGTCACCGTCATATGTTCGGTTTGTATCATTGATTGCGACGCGGACATCGTAACCGTGTTGGTGGCCCAATTGTGTGAGGAACCACTGAATTTCTGTGTGGATGCGACCGTCGTCTGTGCCATTACTGGTTTCTGTGTTTCAGTCATCCGTTCGTGAGTCGGAGAGACAGGTAGACAAATCGTGTGAGCAAAGATCTTGCAACGTGTCTTCGATAGAATTGTACTCTGTCAGGAAGGATTTGATTGCCTCGTTTAGCACGTTAACAAATAGTAATTTACCTTGTTTTGATTGACTATACAATATCTCTGTCAGGATGAGCGATGAGCGTGCTTGTTAGCTATGAAGTAAGAGATCTGTTCAAGAGTTCTTTACCAAGTATTATCGTGTAGTTGAATAAAGTCCGCTTATGCCTCAAGGGAGTACTCTATTACAATTACTTCGTGGGTTAAATAGACAGGAATTAAAAGCGATTGTTCATCGATGTTGGTGGTGCAAGGTACGGAAGACGGATATTCCGGTGAAGGAGCTATCTAAACGTATTCGTAAATCTATCGACGATAACGTTCGAAAAGGAAATATAACATACTCTGAGGTAATGCGAGACATTCGTGATGAAGTATTAATACCCGGTCCCGACTCAGTCGCTGCTAGGATTCGGAATATCCTTCGGACGATTCCTCCGTCAACACATATTGGAGAAGTACGAATTGAGGAGGAATGGTTTTCTGCTCAGATCTATGGGGCACTATGGGCTACTATCAAACGGGACTACACTGTTCATTTGGAGTATCAATTGAATAGTCGTAGCCGACCAACAGCCGATATATATGTTAGATCTCATGATAATAGCGGCGACTATTTGATTGAAATGAAATTAGCTCCGATAGATAGTGGTGAAAAAACAAAGAGACAATTAAAAAAATACCACAGAGCGATTCAGAGAGATCTCGGTCGAAAAAGAGAGCGAACTTTCCTATGTATTATCGGAGAAGATGTTGAAGTCAGCAATGAAAACAACTCTCGGAAATCACAACCTCTTTCAGAGTATATAGAGGGTATTCCATCCACAATTGACGAGATCGAGAACGAATTAGAACGAACAGAGGTAATCTCGAATACCAGAGTTTAGATTTAGGTTCGATCCTAATGAGACTCGTGATTTCTCTCCAAATGTAGGATACGAATTTTACTTGAGATGGCCATTTCGTGGGGTATGCGTATCAGGGGCTGAACTGATAGTGTATAATATGACGCAGTGTGAGATTTTCAGAGCGAACCGTTGACTACGACTGTCTCTGGATCCGTGTATTAAGTAGAAACGCTACTCTAAGAGAAGACAATCACTACGTATTTCATGAGTTACCTGATCGACTCGGAAACACCAAGATTGTCTGGTCTGCCAGCGCTAAATAGTTGTCACCCATTTTTTAGAGATTAAACAGACTGACTACTGCTACAACTTTTGACTTATGAGCACTCTGCTGACTCACTAGTAATGACTGATAAGTAGTTGGAAATGAAGGAAGTCATATGTCTGATTGGGAAGACGCCATTCGGTCTGAGTTACGCCGCTATCGAGGCGTCAACGACACTTCTGAGTTCACATTAGACGAGTTCCGGGCATTTGGATATGATCGGTTCAATGCTCAGTTCCCAGAGAACAACACAGTTGACGCTTCTGTACGACGTAATCTCCAAGAGTTCAGAGATCGCGATGAAATTGAGTTCTTGGGAAATGGACAGTACCGAATCCTCTCACTAAAAGACAACCGACGGATGACTGCAGACCGGTTCTTTGGGGGCGTCGACGGTCGGCTTGCACTGCTGCGGTCGATGTATGATTTTATTGATACCGAACATCCAACAAAAACAGAACTCGTCGACTGGCTCGAGGAGAATGCAGACGCAGAGGGTACTGAAACGATCAATAAATACCTCTCATTCCAGCGGACGATTGGAATGCTCGAACAGTCAGAAGACCAACTCACCCTCACGTTTCGAGCCCGGAAGTACCTCCAGGAAGACGACAAAGACCACCTCTTCGATGCCCTTATTGAGAACGTCAAAGGATTTGAGGGCATTATCGGGATTCTGCAACAAAGCCCAAAACAACAAGACGATCTCCAAGAACAGCTTCAAGCTGAATATCCGGATTATCAATTACCCTGGGGCGTGATTGTTCGACACGTCGAGTGGTTGCAGGCTCTGGGTGCAGTCGACTCACGAGATGGTGAATATCACTTGACCAAGTACGGCCAGCAACTGGTCGATAGAGTAGATCTGAATCCGCTGTCGCTTGATGACCAACCCAAAGGTGATACCCCGCAGGTGTGGATCGAGAAAACGAACCTTGAGGGTCGAGAGCATAAGCAGGAAGGAGAGTTACGGTTAGGGAATGCGATTTACTCTCCGAAGGTCGATCAGGGTGGGTACGATCGGTATGCGACGATGCGTGAGGCCTCGGTAGGCGACATCGTCATCCATCTACTGCGAGATGCTGGCAAGATTATTGGTGTCTCACAGATCGACTCAGAATTAGAAACTGATTTCGAGGGATTGACAAACTTTGACTGGACAGAAGATCAGCAGGGATACCGTCGCTGGCTGAAAAATTATCAGGATCTCAGCGACCCGATCGATATCCATACGGATGTACTAGACAATCCTACCTATGAAGACCTACTCCATCAGATCCGTGAGAATCATAGTAAAATATTCTATAACCAGCATTTGGGGTTCGTCCAGGCAGGGTACTTTACGCAATGTCCGCCAAAACTGCTAGAGATTTTTGTTACGACTTCGAATGAGCTTGCTGGGTTGATCGAAGAGCGTGGCTACCCACTGGAGACGCTTCCGTCAGCTAGTCTTGAGCCTGCTGGTGAGTATGAATCGATCTCCCAAGCGGAAGCGGACATCTCTGAGCGAGTAAGCATCGTGCTCGGTGAGTCAAATTGGCTCGCTGACCAACTCGGAAAGACCATCGTCCGCGACTGGACAGATGCCCTCCGAGGACTCGAACCTGGATCGACCGTCTCCGTTGGGCAGTCAACGAAATTCTCCCAAATACGGGATCTCTATGCTGACGCTGCGGAACGACTGGAAGACCAAGCTGCAACCCTCAAGTCTGGCTCACTCAACCAACTCTCGCCAGCCGAGACGTTGTTCGCCGTGTTCCTCCGAGAACTCCAAGAGCAGGCTGGTGAACAACCGAATGCTAACCAGGTCAAGATCAAACTCGTCCTCAAAGAAGAGTACGACATCGGCACTCCAGAACCCGAGGAGCCACCTGCACCAGGCGTCAAAAACACCGACCACCCATTAGTCAATCATCTCCAGGAGAATGACGCCGAGATTCACAAGTTCACCGCGCCGCCGGATTACTGGTTGACAGTCTTCGAATATACAACGATCGCGTTTGAACGCTCCCAAGAGGATGCATGGGCCAACGTTAGCTCTGGTGACGTCATTCTCTTTCATTCCCGTTCGGATCCGAGCTGGAAAGCACTTGACTCCCAACCAAGCGGCGTGATCGGTGCGGGGATCGTTCGGACACGAGCTAAAAAAGACGCCGATGAGTCATGGTGGTATGACGAGCACGAAGGTGGGCCACACGGTGATTCGTTCCCACTACTGCTCACGTTTGAGCGGCTCTTTGCGACAGGCCAACTGAGCGAGATCGACCTCACGAAGCAAGTCGTCGACAAGGACCCAACAAAAGCCTCTGCAGAACTGAAAAAACTAACGAGTAACCTTCTCACATTCGATGCCGCCGATGAAATCTGTCGAACCGTCGCTGACAGCGGCTTTCCACGGTACCAGGTGATCGAATCACTCGGACTCAGCACGGAGTACTCGAAGGGGCTGGCCCTCGCAGACGCACTGGCCGATCGCGTCCAGGAGGTGCCACCGGTGGCACTCCACAAACCGTTCACGGGGGCGCTCCCCGATTCGATCCTGGATGAGCTTCACTTCCCGGATGGTGAGGGCAAAGAAATCCTCGAACAAATCCAGGTTGCTCTCCGAACCGGCAAACACCTCATTCTAACGGGGCCACCCGGAACGGGGAAAACTGAGATTGTCCACCAAGTCTCCGAGCATCTAGAAGCCAAATATCCGTATCTATTCTCTGGATCACAGATGACGACAGCCACGGCCGACTGGTCGACGTTCGACACTGTCGGGGGATATATGCCTGATGCCGAAAGCGAGACGGGCAACGAACTGGAATTCTCGCCGGGACTGATCCTTAACCGACTGAAAAACAGACGCGAGTACACACAGCGCAATGAGCCACTCGTCATCGACGAACTGAATCGGGCAGATATCGACAAAGCGTTTGGCCAGCTGTTTACTGTCTTGTCGGGCCAGCCAGTTCAGCTTCCGTACACACTCGATGGATCGGAGATTGAGTTGTCGCCGGCTGACGATGCGTCGAACGTACCAGCACCCCACGAATACGTGATTCCCGAGTCCTGGCGGCTGTTTGCGACGCTTAACACGTACGACAAAACATCGCTCTACGAGATGAGCTATGCGTTCATGCGGCGGTTCGCGTTCATCAGAGTCCCCGCACCGACACTGCCGAGTGATCGCACCGAACTTACTGAGATCATGCAGACGTATGCCGACGGCTGGGCGATTAGTGTCTCGGACGCCGAACTTCGAGCAGTCGGTGAGGTGTGGCGTGCGACGAACACATCGGTCGAGGATCGATCCATCGGGCCTGCGGTGGTAAAAGATATCCTGGCGTTCGTTGAGGCGCATTCGACGGCCTCACGATCCGTACGCTTGACGCAAGCTGTGATTAGCTTCATCTGTCCGCAGTTGGAGGGTGTGCCGAAGCGCGAGAAGATTCTCCGGCAGATCGCCACAGTTCCGGATGTCGACGACGACATGCTCGACGAAGCGGCCCGAGATATGCTTCAGGTGGCACTAAACACGGATGAATAGGAAACAACTCCTCGATCAGCTCACTGACGATATCCTGGCGTATGTGATGCATGGGGCGTTTCCCGAACGGGAGCTGGCACGGTCGCTCAAATCCGACCAGCTTGATGAGCGATTCGAGGAATACGAGCTACTCCTGGATCTACATTTTGTATTGTTGCCAGAGGTCGTCGAGTTTGTCGAGCAGTTACCGAAGCGCATTCGGTCGATTCGGACCGAAACACAGTCTGTCTCCCGTGTCCGCCGTGGTACGGTCGACGGAAAGATCAACTGGGGAGAGACGATCAAACACCGCTACAGTCAGAACCCACGAGATTCGTCACTATTTGTCTGTGATAATCGCACGCTGGATTACGACACCGGTGAGAATCTAGTGTTAAAACGCATCTTGGCAATCGTCCACAGAACGCTCCGAGAAGCCGATGCATATCTGCACCAAAACTATGACTGGGTGGAATCGACGTGGAACGAACAACTCGTCGACCAGCTCAAACGGATCGTCGAGCGGAACGTGCATGTCCGCCGGATTCGTGAGCCGAAAGCCTACGAACCGACCGATCGGATGATGACCGAAGCCGCGAATTCACGCCAAGCGCTGTATCGTGATGCAGCATCGATCCTCCAGACACATCAGCGACTGCACGACGGGCATCCCGAAGCAATCCGTCGACTCCTGGATGAGACGGCCATCACGCCTGATGACGAGGATACTCTGTTCGAGTTGTTCGTCCTGTTTCGGTTTGTATCGACTTTGGAGGATCTCACCGAGCAGCACGCCACGTTCAGTACCATTCGATCTGGGCGACAGGAGGTCGCACGGATTGACGGCGAGACCGAGATCGTGTTGTATCACGACAGCTCAGCCCCGGATCGCGATTTGTCATTCTTGGCGTATCCGGACGAGGAGTCGGATGATCTTTCTCGAACGGAGAAAGTCCAAACGACGGCTCGGAGCGTGGCGAATCAGTATTTCACTAATCAGGAGTTCACGAATCACACTGGGCGACCAGATCTGATCGTGTTGGAGATCAATCCGGCAGAGAGCAATGAACGGGAGTACTTCATCACAGAAGTAAAGAACAGCACCCGGACGGATACGATTCGCCAAGGGATTAAGGAGACCTTAGAGTACCTGGCATTCCTACGTGTGGATGATCAGTTCGTGTTTGATGAGTCGGATGGGTCGTACTTCGGGAATGGATCGAATGGGTTGCTCGTGATCCAAGATTTGAAAGACGAGACCGTGGACTTAGACAGGCAGTCTGAGAGTGCAATCAAAATATTACAGGCATCGGAGTTGGAGGACAAGTTACAGGACTTGTTAGTTCGTGTCGTGTCAGAGTCCAGTAGTGATTGAAACACTGAATGGCAGGTACAGACTACTGTTTGTTCTCGTGTTCCACTGTGCTTTCAGATTCAAGTTGCTTTTCTAACCGCTGATCAAACTCTTCTTCGTTAAGATTTCCTTGTGTATACTGCTGTTTGAGATCAGTTATTGGGTTAGTTGAATCGCCGTGTGTTTGGTTTTCCTCATTGAGTTTTTTTCGTAGCAAGGAGGTGAACCGGTCATGTCCCATCTGTCCTCGTCGGCGCAGCAAATAAACGAATCCGACGATAAAATTCACCGGTAACAATATTGAACCAATGAGCCATAATCCGGTGACCGGATTCCAGTTACTATTCGCCCGCACATACCGAATATCGTAGTACAGTGATATTGGCAACACTATCCAAGCGATCATCATCAGGAAGCCAAGGATCGAGTCTACCGCAGGGATAATCGCAGAAAGGAGAGCACCAATACTCAATCCGACAGCTCCGATGAGAACACCACTAACAACTCCGTAATACCAATTGTCCGAGACAGCTGGATTGTAATTGTCGGGTACCCCGTCGGCGTATTTGGTTTTGTGATAGCTCCAGGCAGCATAGCTCAAATTCCCAAGCCCGAGAGTCCACCAAATCGTCAGAATAGCGATGATGGTGTGAACTCTACGACTACCGTACTTTGCGCCACTCAGGGGTTCAGTTCCGTCTGTGTGACTAAATCCATCCGACTGGTCTGATGATGTGCTTTCTGCTTCGACTTCTATGGAGGACTTCTCTGTGGTCGAGAGGGAGGATGGGTCTGCATAACGCAGTACTAATTCTTCGCAGTTATGTTTTTCAACTAATTTTTCTAATTCAACGCCGTCGATCAGTTTTACATTTAAATCATCAGCAATTTGTTCAGCTTGGGTAGAGAACGTACTTGTGGTAACAACCACCACAGCGTCGACATTTGATTCCTGATGACGAAGGCTCGCATACTGCTGAATATCTGGGCTTCCAACCGTTGAGTTTGCTGAATAACGTTTCGCTTGGATGAGCTGCTTCATCTCAAATGGGTTGCGTTTTGTAGCAACAACATCAATTCCTTTGTCTGCAGTCCCCTGTGTAACCTCTGTCTCCCAACCCATCCGTTCCCATAGTTCGGCTACAAAATGTTCAAATTCGTACTCATCAATCTGTTGTAGCCAATTTTGTATAGGTGGCAATTTCTGTC
>LFCJ01003120.1_pt1 | contig 12090 bp, 12 predicted proteins | sample 643141 | NCBI WGS metagenome assembly LFCJ01 (sample SAMN03766243, study PRJNA286221) | soda lake metagenome | biome: soda lake; feature: Kulunda steppe; material: water; isolation source: sample B1-Br-g2 brine of Lake Bitter-1 | place: Russia: Kulunda steppe | collected 2010-07 | reverse complement strand
TTATGTCTTTTATGCTGTTTATGACCTTTGCATATCAGCCTCGTATACGAGCTAAAAGGCTTGCAAGAAACCTCGAAAAAAATCTTCCTTACGCTTTAAGGCACATGCTTATTGAAGTAAGCTCAGGTATTTCACTTTATCAGGCAATGGTATCCGTCAGCGAGGATTACGAGAAGGCTTCAGAAGAATTCGAAAAAATAGTTTCAGACATCCAAGGAGGCAAACCACAAGTAGAAGCTCTTGAAGATTCAATTGCAAGAAATCAAAGCCAGATGTATAGAAGGACCCAATGGCAACTAATTAACTCTTTAAAATCGGGAACAAACGTGACCGTTACTCTAGAATCACTAGTTAATACCATAATACAAGAACAGAAACTTCAAGTTCAAAACTATTCAAAAGACCTCAATCCGTTCATTTTGATGTACTTAATGCTTGCTGTAATATTCCCGAGCTTAGGAGTTACCCTTATGATTGTATTATCCTCTTTTACAGGCTTTGAAATCAGCACAACTATCTTTTATGGAATAATCGGAGGGCTAATACTTTTCCAATTATTTTTCCTCAACACAATAAAAAGCAGAAGACCAGAGGTGAAAGCAGCGTGATTGAAGCACTATACAATCTATTACCTTCCTTTTACAAGGATAGGATAGAAAAAGAGGCTAACTACGCGAAAATAGAAAACTATGAGACATGGGTAACAAACGGCATCTTCTTAATATTACCAACCTTATTAGCTCTGATAATTTATTTCTCTCCACTACAGTTAGTTATTAATATACCTACAGGTATTTTAGCAGGTTTAATAGGAGGTTTAGGTCTACCTTATCTTTTGATCTCTCTTAGAGCAGAGCGGCGTAAGAAAAAAATGGAAGATGTTTTAGCAGATGCGTTACGGCTAGTAAGCTCCAACGTAAGATCTGGACACACTATTGAGAAGTCATTCCTTTTGAGCGCTAGAGATGAATTTGGGCCTCTAGGCGAAGAACTAAGAACAACGTCTATGGAAATGTATGGCGGCGTAGCTGTAGAAAAATCGCTGAAAAATATGGAGTCTCGTATAAAATCCGAGCTTTTCCAAGAAACGCTTAAGCTACTTATAGATGGTATTAAAGCCGGAGGCGATAAAGCAGACTTATTAGAATCAAGTGCAGAAGATATCCGCAGCTCATTAGAGATGCGTAAAGAAATCAAATCGAGCATCCGTATGTACGCAATCTTTATCGTTATGGTTGCGGTATTAGGCGCACCAATACTTTTCGCAGTAAGCGTACACATGGCTGATGTAACGACAGACATGTGGGAAGATTCAGATATCGATGAAATGGATATGGGTGGTGCTGGAAGCGAACTCGGATTCGAAATGTCTTTTGAACCACCTAATGTTGACGTAGAATTCTTTAGACTATTCGCATATATGGCTATTCTTACAACAAATACTTTTGCAGCGTTGATAATTTCAGAAATAAACAATGGGAACATAAAAGAGGGGTTCAAGTATGCTCCAATATTCTGTGTAGTATCTATAATTTTGTTCATAGGAGTGAGCTCTGGCATAGGATGGGCGCTCTCGGACCTCTAAAAACCCTAAAAGGTTTTTATACTGTATTAACTAATTATTGTTTATTCAGGTGAAAAACCTATCAATGAATGACATAAATTTTGAAAAGACAAAAGGTCAGTCAGCAATTGAATACTTGATGACGTATGGATGGATGCTTCTCGTAGTAGCAATCGTAGGAGGAGCAATATTCGCCACCGTACAAGGACAATGTACACAAACAACATCAGGATTCACAGGAACAGACGTCATAATAGAAGACTTCGGAATTTCAAATGAAGATGAGGATGGTTCAGAGTTACAGTTAGAAGTCAGAAACGGAGGAAGTAACGCTCTAGAAGTTGAAGAAATCATTCTAGAAGACCACGATTCATTCTCTGTCGAGGAATCTATCGGAGTAGGAAATTCTGATGTAATAACTCTTGACGATACCGACTTAGTATCTTCTGATGGTTGTAATGACTTCGATTTAGAGTTTGTTTACACACAAGGACAACTTGAAAATCAAACGACTTCAGGTTCTATGACTGACAGCTTAGAAATCAACAACTAATTATATGTTGATTCACATTTCAATTTTCCTTTTTTTTATTCCAAACTACCATAAGGCTCCAAGTCTATAGATTGTTCTACAGTCTCTTCAAAATCTCTAGATATGCCGACTAAATTATCAGAAGTTCTATAGGTCAGATTAGCTGAAAATGTTAATACCTCATTTGACTCATCATATTCAAACTCTAAATCATCATAACGTAACTCAATATCTTTTGCTGATTGAGCACTCACGTTCTCAATATCTGAGACCCACTGATTCATTGAATAATTTATCATTTGATTCGATTCGAAATTTCCATCAGCATAATCCTCTGCATCAAGATTTGCAGGATTTTCCTGCCTTTCTTCATCGTCAAGAGTTTGATTTACTTCATAAATATATTCTTCAAGGTTAACCTCCAGTCGTTCTTGGTGCGCTTGCTCTACACTACCGTGAAACATATTATATGAGTCTAGTGAATTCTGGTTAGTTTGGACTGTTTCTGGTAACGTATCTATAGGTGTTAACGCCAGCAGGAACATAGCTGATACTGCTAAAATAGAGAAAGGAATATAGGCCATTCCTTTCATTCTCCTACCACCACAACGATTTCGTAAGGTTTTTCATCGCCTGTAGCAACAAACGATGACGATGACGCAGTGTCCGCATCAAGTTCTATTAAAGGCTCCAAACCGTTATTGTTGCGATAATATAGGCCTGAGGCGTAGTCAAATTCTTTTAGGTAATTCTCGGCAAATTCTAAGCTATAGTCATCTTCTCTTTCTTCTAAAACCATGACTGTATTTATAATAGATCTATTAGCATCTTCCTCTTCAAGCTCAGTGTTTTCTATAAGATCTGTTCTATCATCTTCCGGTAAACTTTGAATATTCTCGTTCTGCATCAGATAGCCTGTATCTACTGCCTGATCGCTGTAACTTGAAAACCTGATTTGCTCTTCAGAAAGCCCAGTGTCAACACCTAAAGTGACTAATGAGACTGCAATCCCTATAACAGCAAGCCCTAGAACCGCATCTAATGAAAAATAAAATCCCTTTACTGCCATACTGTATAAATCACCTCAACTCTTTCCTTACCACTTTCTGTCTTTAGTAATGCATCTCTACGTAACGGCATAATTAAGTCCCCCTCTGTATTATCTGAGCCTATTTCCACATTTTCATCATTAATCCGGATTACCTCTAATTTGAAATTAAACGTGTTTAGCAAAGATAATTGCTCAGATTCATCTAACTCCTCCATCTTCTCCAATTTATCAATATCAATTATATTAGGCGAATAAGCTAAGCCTATAGTACTTACATTATTTTCATCCCAGTTTTCAGGATATCCTTGTGACGATAATAATTGGGACATAGTTCGCTGAGCATTTTCGTATAATGCTTGTTCTTCTCTTGACTCTTCCTGATCTGCGAGTATGGAGTTCCATGAAAGTATGAAAACAGACAACATCACCGTAAATACTGCAACACTTGCTAAGAAATCAGGAGCAAATACTTGTCCCTTAGCGAGATTCAACATTCACACCCCCATCTCGATTTTCTACTATGAATGGTCCCTCTTGAGACCCAACTTCTAGCTCTTCCCCACTATATGAGGACAATACAACAATAGAGTTTCTATTCCAATCAACCTCCACAGTTCCATTCCTTGCTGTTAAATCATATTCCGACCCGAATATTTCTCTAGGCAGCGCAAATTCTCTTTCATATCCTTCTCCAGCCATTAAAGCATTCTCCAGCTCATACCCATATTTTTCTCCTATGTTCTCAGCTAAAAGTGCTTCTCTATACTCAAAGGTCGAGATTTGTCTGTCAACCACATCAATATAGAGAAAAGCAAAAATCGTCAAAGTAATACTAAAGTATATGAAAAACTCAATCGACGATTGGCCTTTCTGTTTCCCCATAATATTGTCTTACAAACACCCGAATAAAATAGTGATACTAAAAAACCGGGAAAAAACTCCTTTAGTTCATAGTAGTTATATTCACATCACCAGACCAAGATTCAAGTTTTAGCGTTCTAATAGATTGATCACTATCGATAATCTGTTCATCAACATTAGTGCTTACTGGGAACGTCTGAGTGAAATTTGTTTTTCTAGAACCTCTATCCATTTCAAAAACTAAAGCTTGATCTTGAACATAAACCTCTTCAATATTCGAGGGTATTTCCAGTTCAACGGTTCTGGCCGTTTTTTCTCCAGATTCTGCTACCGTTGTAACAGCATAACCTAATTCATCTAGTGAGGATTGGAATTCAATATCATTGCTCCCCATAGAAAAATTTATGATTGAATCTTGAGCAGCCAGAATAAATGGGGCGGATAACACCAAGGCTATACCAATTATTATCAAAAATTCGATTGATGACTGGCCCTTCATTAGTAAACAATTGAGCAATCTAGAATAAAAAAACACTTAGTTCAGGCGGTATGTCTATTCAGACTCAAAGTTTTCAAAATCTAGTTCCACTTTTTCCCCATCAGATTCAGCATACCCAGCATAGCTTCCTTCGTCTACAGGCAGTTCTCCTGAAACATTGCTATCAAAGATTCTGGTATAATTCGTGACTCCTCCAGGACCATCAACAGTATAGCTCAATGCTCTACCATTACCTGTTAGTTGGGCCTGTTGAACCCTGCTAGGTAACTCTAATGTAAAACTTGTTCTAGATGCGTTTCCTAATGCGTCTGCCTTTGCCACAGCATCACTCATAGAATCAAGAGAATTTTCGAGTTCGGCACCTTCAGATTCTATAATTACAGAGGCAAGAGATTCTTGAACACTTAAAATAAAAGGAGATGCTATAACAATTCCTAAAGCCACTACTAAAAAATACTCAACAGATGACTGGCCTTTCAACATATAAACTGTTTGTGATTGATGCTTAAAATCACTTGCATATGCCACTCTAAAATTACAACGCTTTTTTTATATTCCCTCTTTTGCCATTAGGTGATATGAATATGGCAAATGTTCTCTGGTTCGATGAAATCGGTGCAGAAGACAAAGAAAAAGTTGGTGGAAAGAGCGCAAATTTAGGCGAGCTCCAAAATGAAGTTGAAGTACCTGTGCTCCCGGGTTTCGCAACAACTGCCGATGCATATGATACATTTATCCATGAAACTGATTTACGAGAAAAAATTGAGACAATTTTAAGCGATTTAGATACAAATGATATTAAAGATTTGCAGATGAGGGGCCAACAGATTCGTTCTCATATCAAGACTGCTGATATGCCTCAAGAACTTAGAGATGATTTTGCCAAGGCATATGAAGAACTTGAATCCAAGCTAGGAGTGAAAAACCCTGAGGTGGCAGTACGGTCATCCGCTACAGCTGAAGATTTACCTGGAGCTAGCTTTGCAGGCCAACAAGAAAGTTACTTAAACGTATCAGGAAAACAAGACCTAGTTAAAAGAATTAAAGATTGTTTTGCCTCTCTTTTTACGAACAGAGCAATTTCATACAGAGAAGATCAGGGTTTTAGCCACTTTGATGTAAAATTAAGCGCAGTAGTCCAGAAAATGGGTCGAAGCGATATTGGCTCTGCAGGAGTAATGTTTACACTTGACCCTGATTCAGGTTTTGATAATGTTGTAACTATTAACGGAAATTATGGTCTGGGAGAGTACGTAGTACTGGGCGAGGTTAACCCAGATGAGTTCACAGTTTTCAAGGAAAATCTTGGAATCATAGAACGTACTTTAGGAGAAAAAGAAGTTAAACTTATGAAAAATCCTGATCATGAGCCCGGAGATAATACTGAAAATAAAGAGGTTAAAGTACCTAAAAATGATAGAGAAAAGTTCTGTATCTCCGATAATCAGGTTAAAGAACTTGCTAAATATGCTTTGAGGATTGAAGAGCATTATGATAAACCTATGGACATTGAATGGGTTCTTGATGGAGAAACTAAAGAGCTGTATATTGTCCAAGCGCGGCCTGAAACAGTACAGGCCGAAAAGGATGAGAATATTATTGAAAATCATAAACTTAGAGAAGAATCAGAAGTAATATTAGAAGGCGCCGCAATTGGTTCTAAGATTGGAACAGGTAAAGTACATGTTCTGAACTCAGCTAAGGAAATTGACCGGTTCAGTGAAGGCGAAGTACTAGTAACTGATATGACAGATCCTGACTGGGAGCCCATCATGAAGAAAGCTGGCGCAATAATTACGAACAAAGGCGGACGTACATCGCATGCAGCAATTGTTTCACGGGAATTAGGAGTGCCTGCAGTGATTGGTACGGAAAATTCTACTACAAAGCTTAATAATGGTGGAGAGGTCACCGTGGATTGTTCTAGTTCGACAGGAAAGATTTGGGACGGAAAACTAGATTTTGAAGTAGAAGAACACCATTTAGAGGAGGTTCCTGAAACAGAGATTGATGTTCAAGTGAATATTGGGGAACCTAGCGAGGTATTTCATCTTGCGCAGTTACCTGTAGATGGCGTAGGGTTGGCTCGTGAAGAATTTATAATTTCTTCTCATGTTGGAGAGCACCCATTAAAGTTAATTGAAGAAGGTAGAGAAGATGAGTATGTGGCGGCTTTGCGATCAGGTCTTGGTAAAATAGCTGCAGCCTTCTATCCTAGGGATGTAGTAGTACGTCTAAGCGACTTTAAATCAGATGAGTATGCTGAGCTTGAAGGTGGCGAAAACTATGAGCCTGATGAAGCGAATCCAATGATTGGATTTAGAGGAGCTTCACGTTATTATGATGAGGATTTCGGTAAAGCATTTGAACTAGAGTGTAAAGCATTAAGAGCAGCTATTGACGACTTAGGGCTAGATAACATTGTAGTTATGGTGCCGTTTTGTAGGACAGTTCAGGAAGGTAAAAATGTGAGGGCTAAGATGAAGGAGTATGGGTTGGATAAAGGAGATATAGACGTGTATGTTATGGCCGAAATTCCTGCTAATATTATTCAAGCCGGTGCTTTTGCAGGAGTATTTGATGGTTTTTCAGTAGGTACTAATGACCTTACTCAGTTAACTCTTGGAGTTGATCGTAATAGCGATAAGTTAAGCAATGTTTTTGATGAGCGGGATCCTGCTGTTATGGATTCTGTATCAAAGTTGATTAGTGAGGCTCATAGAAATGGAGCTCACGTAGGGCTTTGTGGAGATGCTCCAAGTACTCACGATGAGTATGCAAAGTTCTTGGTGGAGGAAGGTATTGATGCTATCAGCGTCTCTCCGGATGTAGCATTGGAAACTATTCTTAAGGTGGCCCAAGCAGAAGATAACACAGATTATGTATCAAAAACTCCTGAGACTTTGAATCGTGAAAAAATAGGCGAAGCTGCAGGACAAGTCTATGACGCATTAAATAGGCACGGTGATGCTACAGCCATTAAGTTGAAAACTTACACGTCTAGGCTAAATGATTCGATGCGTGAGCAGGCCTTAGGTTGGCTCGCCCGTGAGGAAAAAATAGAAGTGGATAAAGAACAAGGAGAAATCAAATATAAGTTAAAAGAGTGAGAGATAAAGCAAGAAGCTATTCAACGAGAGTAGTGTTAGTATAATTCTATTCGAAGTTGATTACCTTTCTTTCAGCTTCTTCTCCGTTATGTTTAATAATTACGGTGTATTCGCCCTCATATGCTGCAGAAGTTGCTTCATAAACTCCTGAGGCATAGCAGGTATCTTGGAATGTTTCAGGCTCACTATCATTTTCAGCATAGACATCCAGCATTATTCTGTCTCCTCTCCTATTGTAATCATAGAGAATATCTGCTGAAGTTGACTGTACAGGGAAATATCCCTTAAAGTATAGTTCATTATTATTTGTCACAGAAAGATGCGTGCTGTCATTTCTATCAAATCTACATTCTGTTTCTAAATCTGTGAAGAATATTTCTTGGGCTGTACTTGCACCTATAACCGCAATTAGACCTATTACTATTAGCAATCCGGACATAGCCCAGAACTTTGACATAGTTACTAATTAGAGACAAACTAATTTAAACTCTGGGAAGTAACAACTAATTTCACTGCTTGGATTTATTAAGAAGGATCGACTTAAATATCATGTAATGACTAAAGGACGGATAATAGGCCTTATTTCCGGAAAAGGCGGAGTAGGAAAAACAACGCTAACAGTCAATATGGGAATAGGACTAAAACAACTAGGAAACGAAGTCACACTAGTAGACGCAGATTTCTCCGCATCCAACCTAGGAGTTTACCTTGGCAGATACGACCACCCCGTTAAAATTCAAAAAGTCCTCCACAATGAGGCAACAGTAGAAAATGCAATCTTTAGACATCCAACAGGAGTCAAAGCAATAACCTCAAGCAACGAAATCAACCAAGTAGAACCCAATACAGAGAGACTTCGAGAGGTACTAGATAAAGCATCAGAACAATCTGACTATGTACTTGTTGATTGCCCGCCAGGACTTGACCGCACAGTAGAATCTATAATAGACGCATGCGACGAACTCTTAATTGTAACTATGCCCACGCAAACTGCAGGAATAAATGCAGCACAAATAATTGAAAAATGCAAAGAACTGCACAAACCCATTCTAGGAACAATCCTAAATAAAGTAGAAAACAATCCTGAAAAAGAACTAGTCGAAAGAGAAGTAGAAATGATGACTGAATCACACATCTTAGGAAAGGTGCCTTACGATACAGAAATGAAGGAGTCTCTTTTTGAAAACACACCTCTACTGCTATATAGTCCTCTGTCCGAAGCAGCCTTAGAAATAGACAGACTAGCCCACAGCATAGACGGAGAACAATACGAAGCCCCAAAATTCTCCAAGTTTAAAAGAAGCCTTAGAAAGATAAAGAAAAACATTTCTCGATAAAAAACCGCGTTTTTTAAACAAATCTAATCATGCAATGCTTGTTTATGCAGTTCTAAACCTGAATCAGTATCAAACTCCTCTCCGCAAATATCGCAAACATTTTCATCAGAAGCATCACCATTGCTTTTATCTTCCGCCGAGCTAACTTTTTTCTCATCACTCTCTTTGCTTTCAGACTCATCTAACCGGTCTTGATCAATGTTCTCAGACTCTACTTTCTGAGGTGCAACAGACGGCCTCTGAACTCTACTATTCTCCCCGATTCTGCCCCTACCTCTTGTCCTATCCAAATCTGTAGCGTTCTTCTTTTGCTTAACAGCCACTGCAAGTATCATTGCAAATACCAGCATCAGCCCTAAAGCTAAATTCATATCACTCTGGCTTTCAATAAAATCCCCCGTAGCAGTCTGAAGCTCATCTGTATCAGGAACATTTAAAGAAGAAGATGACTCAGTTTCAGTATCACTATCTTCCTCTTCAGACTCATCAGTCTCTTCCACAACTCTATCGACTTGAGTATGAACCGTAGCAGAGTTTTCTACCGATTCACCATCCGCCTCACCCGTAACCGTTACCTCTATTGAAGGAGGCGATTCAAGATCATCTGGAACACTGTAAGTTAACACTATATCAGCAGACTCACCAGAATCAAGACTATTAGGTTCTGATTCAATACTATACTCATCACTATCTAAACCCGATACATCAATCTCTAAATTTTCAATCTGCTTCTGACCAGTGTTTTCAATACTATAGTCAATAACTGAATCTTCACCCATAGTCAACTCAGTATCATCTCCAGACTGCACTGATAAGCCAACATCATAGAAAACTTCAATTGCAGAATCCTGCTCTTCTTCAAAACTTTCGTAGGGTTCTCTTTCAGCAGTTAAACGAACATCATAATTGTCAGCAGCATCAATATTTTCATCGAATGTGAATTCCCCTTCTGAATCAGTAGATGACTCAAAGCTATACTCATTATCTTCTCCCACAAGCTCTAAAACAGTCTCAGCACCATTAATCGGTTCGCCACGAGAGTCATCTATAACTGTGCCAGATACAGTTAGATCTTCGCCCGCCTCAAAGCTGCTACTACTTATATCTAGATTGTCCTCAAGCGTCAAACCTGCATCAATTCCTTCAGGCACACCTACTAAGTAAGCATTAGAAAGAACTCCTTCTTCATGGCTAAATCTATCACTTTCCAAAGGATTAATAGGGAAGTCTGCAGTCCATGTAGCTCCCGAAGTTAATCCAACATCATTATCATCTAGCTCTACCCATTCGCCAGAACATTTTTCAGCTCTAAACGTCCATTCATTACATTCATAGACAACAATATCTTGAGGCCTAATGTCGCTAGTATCAAACTCCATCTCTACCCAAGTATCTCTACCCTGTTCAAAATGATAGTTCGAAATAAAAGCTGCAAGATTCACAGGCCTAAAGTCGATAAACTCATCATCCAAATCAATACTTGTTTCCTCAACATCATCATAGTACTCATAGCTAATATCTCCTGCATCATCCTTATCCACCTGCATATTTGCAAGTCTTAAACTAGCTTCTGGAAAATCTATCTTCATGCTGTCAACTTCTCCAGATTCTATATACTGTTCAAAAAAACCATCATCTGTAGAGAACCTCCTTATCCTATTTCCATCCTCTACTTCAAACTCAGCATCAACATTGTTATTTCTAACATTCAAAACGCTTCCTGAAAATTCTACGTCTCGCTCTATTTTCAGTTCGTCAACAATCTCAATCTCTTGTTCTCCTACATCTACTGCTATAGTCGCATCTGTAGACTCATCAGGATCCAAGTTTAGAACAGGAGTACTATCCATTTCTAATGTATAACTTCCACCACTATCTTCTGTTTTTTCAAACCATCGAGTTGTATCAAGATCATCTTGTTCAAATATAAAGCTGGATTCTGCGATACCGCTTTCCCCTTCACCTTCTTTGGTTATCTCGAAATCAACTGACAAATCCTCAAGATGACGATATTTAACCGTTTTATCAGTAATGGTCGAATCTGCGCTAATACCTACATCTTGAACACTCCATATAGGCTCAACAGTAATTTCTTGAGTATCCTCCACAGTAAATTCTTCGTCAGCTTTAGCCTTCACAGTTAACTCTTCGTAGTCTTTGCTAGAAGCTTTTAACTCAAAGACACCATCTGTTTGATCCAAATCTTCTGCAGACTCATCATTGAAATAATAAAGGTAATCTAACCCGGGTTTATTCATTTCATCATTAGATAACTCAACCTCAAACTCGCCTTCAAGATAATCTCCTTCATATAATGTATCTGAATGTTCATCTAACCCAATTTCAAGATAACCCGCCTCAATAATCGCGTCATCTTCAAATCCATCTTCATTCTCCTCACAACTTGCTTTTATTTCATAACTCCCGGAATTTTCAAAACCAGAGAAACTATAATTATAGACTCCCTCCTGATCATCAACAGAATCGCCTTCTAACTCCTCTTCTCCAATATAAACTACCCCTGTTTCTTCACACTCATCGTTAAAATCTACTTCAAACTCTATTTCTTGATCTGCACCATCATTTAACCATACATCATCTTCAAGACCTTCAATAGAGTTAGCGGTTGCAAAGCCTGTGACCATCAATACAGCTGCTAAAAGCAGAGTAGTTTTCTTTGGCACCATCTATAGTAATATAGTGCATTCTTTTGCTTTAAAGATTTAAGCCTCTAATTGGCCTCTTCATTTCCTGAAATCCGGTAAATTAAAATCAGGTAACTTCTTTTCAAGACCTCTTCCTCTCAGAACCAGCAGAATATTCAATAGTATAGACAGGCTCAAAACCCCGATAACCATTTCATTACGGTGCTTCTGAAGCTCCTCCATTAAAGTAGGCTGAGGCTCAAGCTGAACATTAGTACTACCTACAACTGTGCCGTTATCAACCACTGAATATCTAAGCTCCTCTCTATCATCAAAAATAGGCGCATCATACTCAAGTGACGCCTCACCATCTATAATTTCTGCCGAAGAAGTTCTCCAAAATACTGGTTCTTCTTCAGGCACAAGAACGCCTTCAGAATCAATCTCTATTCTTGCACTTGTTTCATCTGATTCCACAGTCCGCGATTCTA
>LFCJ01003119.1_pt1 | contig 12093 bp, 16 predicted proteins | sample 643141 | NCBI WGS metagenome assembly LFCJ01 (sample SAMN03766243, study PRJNA286221) | soda lake metagenome | biome: soda lake; feature: Kulunda steppe; material: water; isolation source: sample B1-Br-g2 brine of Lake Bitter-1 | place: Russia: Kulunda steppe | collected 2010-07 | reverse complement strand
TACAAGCGTACATGTGGCGTACAAGCGTACATGTGGCGTACAAGCGTACATGTGGCGTACAAGCGTACATGTGGCGTACAAGCGTACATGTGGCGGCCGTGCTGGGCGCATGTGCCAGCCATGCATGGCGCACGCAAGCACGCTTTTTGGCCAATGGGGTCTGATGTGCGTCCCATGGGGCTCCTCTCCCTCCCACCCCCTCGTTCTGTGTGGTGCCCCACCCACACAGGTGTGCTCCGCTGGTGGGCGCGGGCCTGGCCAAGGTGCTGGCGACATTTGGCGCGGCCGTGGCAGATTGCGCGGCCCACGCGCCGTCCCTGCTGGTGCTGGACGACCTTGACCTGGTGTGCTGCGCAGAGGTGCGTGCGTGGGTAGCGCAGGGGGGCGCCTGCGGTGGAGCGCACGCAAGCGCATGCAATGCACGCGCGCACATGCGCACGCACTCTGACGCACACACGCTCACGCGCGCACATGCACACGCACTCCAGCACGTGCACCTGCCTGCACGCACGCACACATGCGCACCCCTATAATGCACTACGCGTGGACCTTAAGCTAGTGCATCATGCGTGGACCTCTGGTTAGTGCATCATGCGTGGCCCTCTGCATATGCCCGACTCTCAAAGCTTTTTGTCTGCTGTGCCCTCTGTTTGCGCATATGCGTGTGCGGCTGCTGTGGCCAGGCTGCATCGGAGGCGCAGGCCGGGGGCGCGCAGGCCGGGGGGGGGGCACTGGAGGCGCTGCAGGCGTCGGAGATGCTAGTGGCGGTGATGGAGGAGCTGAAGGCCGGCGCAGCTGCAACCCAGCCACTGTGGGCGGTGCTGGCCACGGCAGAGGACGCCGCGCGCCTGCACCCCAGCCTGCGCCAGGTGTGGCGGTGCGGTGCTGCGCCAGGTGTGGCGGTGCGGTGTTGCGCCAGCCTGCGCCAGGTGTGGCGGTGCGGTGCTGCGGCTGTGGCTGAGGCGTGCAGCTGCAGCTGCAGGTGCTGGGAGGCGACCGCTCCTAATGGTGATGATGATGATGATGATGATGATGATGATGATGATGCTGATGGTGATGATGATGATGATGATGATGATGGTGATGATGGTGATGATGATGATGATGATGATGATGATGATGCTGCCAAGCCCACTGGCTGGCTGGAAGGCCCGGTGGGGAGAGACGGTACCTCCATCCTTCTGGAGAGGGATGCACACACAGACCATATGCTGCTGTGCCATATGCCCAGTGGGCCTCCTTGCTCACTGAAACGTGGCTGCATGCTTGCATGCGCTTGTCTTTAGTTTTCCCAGCATTGGCCGCCTGAGACTCTCTTCCCCTCCCTGCGCCTACCTTACACCCGCCCCGCGCCATGCGCGCACAAGTGCGCAGCGCTCGGTAACCCACGCGCCCACCACGAGGATTGCTCCCAAACTGGCGCGGCTGCAGGCCGGGGCGTTTGGCAGCGCAATGCGCTTACGCTCTCCTGGGCAGGCGGGGCGGGCGAGCCTGCTGGGCGCGTGCGCGGATGAGGGCGGTGTGGACGTGCGGTTCCAGCACGCCCAACTCAGCGCAATGGCTGCGCGCACCGAGGGGTGAGAGCAGGCGGGCAAGGCTGACGCTTGCACGCCCGTGCGTGCATGCGTTGTGAATGTTTGTGTATGTGTGTTCACACCCAGCATCGTGGGCGGTATGCATGCATGGATGCACGCGTGGATGCGTGGGTGACTATGTGCACACGTATGGGGGATCACCCGCCTGATGGCAGAAGGCTGTCACCAGGTAGCTGTCCCTGTTGCTATCGTTTGCTGCTGCGCACCACTGGCGGCCCGCCGAGCCTGCGCCTCATGTGCTCCATGTGCCAGTGTGGGCGCAAGCTGGAGGGGCCGTGCATGTGATTGCATATGTGTGTTTGCATATGTGTGTTTGTGACTTCCTGTGGGCGCTTGCTGGAAGGGCCATGCATGTGATTGCATATGTGTGTTTGCGTATGTGTGCTCGTGACTTCCTGTGGGCGCAAGCCGGAAGGGCCGTGCATGTGATTGCGTATGTGTGTTTGCATGTGTGTGTTTGTGACCCTGCCTGTGGGCACCATGGACGCAAGAGTCCGTTGGAGCAGGCGGCAGCTTGCCTGGGACCCCCTCCATGCACATGCATGGCGCATACATGCTCACACACGCGGACGCACGCACAAGCAGTTGTCTGCATGCGTTGTCGTGTGCGCTGCTGCAGCTACGAGCGCCATGACCTGGGGGTGCTGGTGGAGCGCGCCGCGCACGCGGCCTGCCTGCGCGCACTCCAGCAAGGCGGCGATGACGACGACGACACCAGCCAGGATGACGCTGATACCGAGGACGACGGCGCCCGCCAGGACGGCGGGGCAGGCAGTGCGCCTGGGCCGCAGCCACACGCACACTGTGCCGAAGAGGGCTGCGGTGGTGGCGCACCGGGGGGCCTGGCGGCTGCAGCAAGCCAGGGTGCTGTTGCTGCAGGCGTTGTTGCCGCAGCTGCAGCCGGGGCGGATCGGGCTGCGCTGCAGGCAGAAGGACACTGGCAGCGGCGGGAGGGTCAGAGGGGCGGAACGCAGGTGGAAGACACGGATGTGGAGGCAGCAGTGCGCGGCCACACGCCTGCACCCTTCTGGCAGCTGCATCGCGCAGACAAGGGCAGCGCTGCAGGAGGGGGTGCCGCCCCGCTGGGCCTGCAGGTGAGAGACCACAGGCAAGACTGGGGAGGAACTTCCTTGGGCGTGCTGCGCGGATCTCCTTGCGTGCAGGCCGTGCGTGCTCGTGCGCACGCGTGCATGCTCGAGTGTGCATATGTGTACGTGTGCGCTTGCGTGCACATGCGCGCGCGTGTCAATGTTTGAGTGTGTGCAGGGCACACGGGTGGGCGTCGATGTGCGGGTGGGCGTCGATGTGGGGTGCGGCTCAGAGGCAGGGCGTGTTGGTGCTGAAGTGTGTTGGAAGTAGCTGGAGCAGCAGGATGACTTTGGAGGGCAGAGCAGCAAAGCCGCTGGGGCGCATGCTTCTTGAAGGAGGCTGCTAGGCATGGCTCCAATTGTGTGTGGCTGGTGCACTGGAAGGGCCGGCGCAGCAAGGCAGGAGCTGGCTGCGCCCGTTTTCTGCGAGCATGCAAGTGCAAGCGCTGGCTCTGCGGTGCATGAGCCCTGCTCCAGCAAGGCACGGGTGCTGCAACGCATGGGTGCAGCAAGGCATGAGTGCTGCAAGGCATGAGAGCTGCAAGGCATGAGTGCTGCAAGGCATGCGTGCTGCAAGGCATGGGTGCTGGCCCTGTAGTGCGGCTGTGATACAGCGCGCTTGTGCATATTCGTGCGCTGTCCTGCGCCCAGGAGCTTGTGAAGCGCGCAAGTGCACCCACGCAGGCATGCGCACACAGCACCTTCCTGGCCTGCTGGCCTGCAGAGAAAGCATCACACACTGCCCGCTGCTGCTGCTGCTGCTGCTGCTGCTGCTGCTGCTCACTGCATGCATGCGCTGACCCCTTCTACCCTGCTGCACTGCAGACTGGCAGTGGTGCGCACTCGCACGTGCACACGCATGCATGCAAATGTGCACCCATGCTTGCAGGGCGTGGGCGGACTGCGTGAGGCCGTGGCATGCCTGCGTGACGCGCTGTGGCTGCCCGCACAGTACCCGGGCCTTAGCAGCCAGGCCCCGCTGCGCCTGCGCACGGGCCTGCTGCTGTGCGGGCCCTCCGGCTGCGGCAAGACGCACCTGGTGAACAGCGCGGCCGCGGAGCTGGTGGCGGCAGGCAAGATGAGGTGGGCGTGTGCACATAGGGCTGCGTGCGTGCAGCCAGAAGCAGCAGGCATGTTGGGCGCAAGCTTGCGCACTCTCGCAACACCACAGGTAGCCCATCTGCCACCACTCCACCACAATCACCAACGCCGCCACTCCATCGCCACCACTTCACCGCCACCACCACTACCTCCACCTCTGCAACCTGCGCATGCTGCAGGTTCTTGACCGTCAAGGGCCCCGAGCTGCTCAACAAGTACATCGGCGCCTCAGAGGCTGGTGTGCGCGACCTGTTCGCGCGTGCCGCAGCCGCCGCCCCGTGCGCCCTGTTCTTTGATGAGTTTGACGCCATCGCACCGCCTCGAGGCCACGACTCCACAGGTGCACCCATGAGCATTTCATAGCTGGGGAGGCAGTTTGGCAGCTTCAGATGGCAACCAGGCAGGCATGTCGCTGTCCGTTGCGCATGCAGCACCGGCCAGGGGCTGCACGTTCTGCGGTACCGCCCTTCCGCACGCACAGCAAATGATGAGCTAACCTCTGGCCATAGTTTGCCCTGCGCTACGTGCCCTGGTTCACACTTGCATGTCCGCAAGCCAAGCAGGCCAGGCAGGCTGTGCGTGTGAGAGCAGGTTTTTTCTGTGTACGTGCGATGCGTGCATCCAGCTTGCCCACATGCGTTGCTTCACTTTAATTGATCACCCACCCATGGGCAACCTTTTGCCAACCCCCTGCAGGTGTGACTGACCGAGTGGTGAATCAATTTCTGACGGAGCTGGATGGCGTGGAGGGGCTGCGGGGTGTGTGTGTCATGGCCGCCACCTCGCGGCCTGACATGGTGAGTGCATGGATGCATGGGGGCATGGATGCATGGATGACATGGTGGATGCATGGATGCGTGGGGGCATGGATGCATGGATGCGTGGGGGCATGGATGACATGGTGGGTGCATGGATGCGTGGGGCCATGGATGACATGGTGGGTGCATGGATGCATGGATGACATGGTGGGTGCATGGATGCGTGGGTGCGTGGGTGTGGGCGCGCGTGAGCGCTTTGGAGAAAAGGGGGGGGCATGCGCTTGGGAGGCCAGGGAGGACAACACAGACGCTGCCTGCGCCTGCCTTCTGCTGCCAGCTGCAACTTGCTGCACTTTGTTGATGCAGACACAATGCTCATGGGTGGGGAGGGGGGGGGGGGAAGGGGACCCGCACACATCTCCGATGCCTGCTTGCGCCCGCCCCGGGCTGTTGCAACATTCCTGCAAAGGAGGCAGCGAGCGGCTGACCGGCACACTCTTCCTCCGCATTGCAGGAGCTCTGTGAGCGCTGGGGCCAGCTGAGCTTCTGCTTGTGGCGAGTGTGCACATGTGTACACATGCTGTGATGCTTGCATCCCTGCTCGCACATGTCCGCACGAGCCACTGCCAGCTGGGCGTGCTTGCATGGAGGCGTGTGCCTGCGCTGCCCTATACAGGTGGACCCCGCGCTGCTGCGGCCTGGCCGCCTGGACAAGCAGGTGTACTGTGGGGTGCCGGACCAGGCGGACAGGTGCGCGCTTAAGGGGGAGGCAATGGTTGAGTTGCGACCGGGTGGCAGCGCCCGCCACACCAGTGGCGTCCAAAGGGGGGAGGCAGGCCGCGGGGGCATCGCACTTGTGCTGCGTGGAACACACAGCACATGTCCTTGCTGTGTCACAAACAGGGGCTGTGTGATGCATGTGTGCAGTGCAGGACGGTGCAGGGGCTGTGTGCGATGATGTGAGTGGCAGTGGGGTAGATGTAGGTGGGCAGGCTGGGCAGGCGCGAGGCGAGCAGCCACGGGGGACGACAGGTACACACCGGCATGTCCACAGCTTTTGGTGCGCATGCGCATGAGCGAATGGGCAGCTGCCTGATCAGCAGCACCACCTGTGGGGGCACACCTCGCACTCGCACGCCCTTGCGCACTGCTTTCCGGCACAGCCACAGCTCTCAGGCGCACACCCGCGGGCGCACGCGCGCTCGCTCGCATGCCTGTGTTTGCACTGACCAAGGAAGCCTGGCGAATCACCGCATGCGTGTGGGTGTGTGCTGCGCTCCCCTGCCTGCCAGGCTGGACATCCTCAGGGCCCTGGCGCGGTCGATGCCGGCGGCAGCAGGCCTGGACATGGAGTGGCTGGCGCACCACACAGAGGGCTACACAGGTGCGGCGGCTGCGCGCCCCCCTCACCTTGTTGCTGTGTGCACACAAAGCCGCATGGCGCCATTGGCCGCCACATGCCCCCCCCCACCAGGCACCCATGCGTTTCACACAGGGGCCATGTGTTTCACACAGGGGCCATGTGTTTCACACAGGGGCCATGTGTTTCACACAGGGGCCATGTGTTTCACACAGGGGCCCAGCCACCGCCAGGGGAAAGGGGGTCCCAGCTGGCCCCAGCTGCTGGGGCAGCACTGCTGGCCTGCCTGCCGGGGGTGCGCAGCGCCTGCAGCCCCCTCGCTCTCACTGCACGCACGCGCTTGCTGGGGCGCTCGCACGTAGGCATGCATCACCCCCAGGCCACAGGGTGCGCCTCCCTCTGTGTGTCCATGCCACGTGCATGCCCATCAACCCATCCATCATGACCGCTCCGCGCTGTGCGCCCATCAACCCATCCATCATGACCGCCTCGCGCTGTGCGCCCATCAACCCATCCATCATGACCGCTCCGCGCTGTGCGCCCCTGCCATGCTACTGCACTCCCCCAGGCGCCGACCTGAAAGCCGTGCTGGCAGAGGCGCAGCTGCTGGCCGTACACAGCGCGCTCAGCGCTGCCCCCCTGCCCAAACACGGCCCCGCCCCTGCGGACACCCACGATGGGGCAGGCCTGCCACGTGATGCATTGCCGGAGCTGGCGGGCAGCGAGTCTGGCAGCCAAAGGGATGCTGGGCAGGCAGGCGCGTCTGGTGCAGGCGGGGCTTTGGCTGCAGTTCCGGCTGCGGCTGAGCGTGAGCACGCTGGTGCGCCCGTGGCAGTGGCGCCCCAGGCGCTGACCATGGAGCATGTTCAGGAGGCGCTGCGCAGCGTGCGCCCTTCCGTGCATGCAGGCCCTGCAGGGCTGCACCCCGTGGGGTCCGTGGCCAGCAAGCGCGCCACTCTGGCATAGGGGCAGCTCCATGCGCTCGCGACCTGCCAATGCCCACCAGCTGAGCTGCCTCTTAAGACGCTGGGTTTCAACCGAGGTGGACGCAGTCTCATGGCATGGACAGCCTGTGCTGGTCGACATTGGCTCCATGCCCTATGGGTAACTACGGATGCATTGCAAAAGAAGAAAGGCTGCCTTTGTAGGGAAGCGGAGGCAGTGGGCGTGGCTCATGACCTTCAGCTTCACGCTTCACTGGCGGACACCGACTTGAAAAGCACTGTCTGGAGTTAAAGGTGGTTGAAGTCGGTTGGCATGCTAACCTTGCTGGCAGTGCGCGTCTCTACCGGCCAACAGTGCGCTGACCGGTGCAGCGACCAAAGGAGGAGCAATCAGGTCATTTTGTGGCAATGCTGATTTTGCGGCGGTGCGAACGAGCCGCGCATGATGGCCGGATGCAGCGCAGGGTGCGCGCAAGGGGAGGGCAGGATCGACCGGAAATGTGCGAGTGCGCGCAGCTGTAGCAGGCAGAGGAGTCCAAGGTTGTTGGTGCAACTTCCTGCCCTAAGCTCTGCCGTGCGCACGCCAGTGCGGGTGCATGCGAGCGTAAAATGGGCGCGCTTGCACGACAAATTTGAAGCGACCTTCGGGGTGCCTGGCACGTACAGCAGCGGGGGCAGCAGCAACCGCAACCCAACGCTGCTTGGACGTTCATGTAGCATCAGGTGTCATCATGATAGCGTCTCTATTGTCCCGCTGATGGTATCCACCCGATGTCGTCAAGTCGGTGTCCGCTGGCGGGCACCCACACTTGATGCCCTGTTGAATTGGTTGGTTGGAGTCAGCTGGGAGGCGAGACCTGCTTACGGCTGTGCTGGCGGCTATGCTGGCAGGCTGCGTCTCCACCGACCAACAGTGCACTAATTGGCACAGCGAACAAAGGGCACCATAACACCATTTTTGCGGCTGTGTTGACTTTGTGGCGGTGCGAACAAACAGCCCACGATGGCCTATATGTGTGTGCTTGGGTGGTGACCCAGACGCACAGATGCAAGCACGGAGCCTGGGGAAGTTGCGCAGGCAGGCCATTGTGAGGGCGTCGGGGCTACATTCGAGTGTAGATGGTGCAATCATACCATCACAACAAAGCGGGGCACGTGCAGGCCAAGGAAGGTGTGCAGCGCAAAAGGTCAAGGCCGGTGATGCAAGCTTGCGCAAGCAATTGCACGACGACGAAGGAGGCCTTCGTGATCTGTTTTGCACGCTGTTGCCAACAACACCAGCCCTGCTTGATGCTGCATCGGTGCTTGGGACCCTAGCTGTGCAATGATAAAGGGGGGGGGGCAGTGTCCGCTGGCGGGTTGGCGCCCCCTTGATGGTTTGTGCATCGAGAGGCAACCAGCCTTGATTGGTGTGACACGAGTGCTCTTGTAAGCCTTGTCTAGGGCTCCAATGCTTGCAATGTGTGAGCTGCCTGTGAGGCATGCCTTGCACGTGCTGCGACGCGGATAGCTCAGCAGCGGGTACAGGGCAGAGGCTGCTCTCATGAAGGACAGACCACTTCCACAGCACTCCTCTACTTTCCACCTTTATAAAATCCCCCCTTTGCTGATGTAGGCATGACGTCTGTAACTTACTTTGTCTTGCTTACTTACCGCACATCGGCGTCTTTGTGTTGTTCTCAGACAATGCCGCAACAAGCAATTCCATTAAGTACAAACTTGTCTAGGGCAATGCGTCCTTAATTTGTCTATCATTGGGAAAAGGGGACATATCAAAGAAGTTTGTTTGGAGAAACTGAACCATGCTTCCCAAGGGTGTATCGTAATATTAATATTCGTGAAGGAGGTGTGAAAGGGACAAGGCAGTTGAAAGCATCAGAAAAGTGGGCCATGCAATGGGTAAAGGACCACTAGCACTGCATGGAGGCGTTTCTCATGATAAGACGCTTTGCCAGGAAAAAGGGGTGGTTTACTAATGGTTAGGTTACATAGCTGGACCTGCCAAACACGGACAGCTTAGCTGATTTTCTAATGATTGGTGATGCTTGTACGGATATTTTTTTGCGAAGATACCAGGACTGAGAGCCAGCTTGAAGCTGCCAATTAACAGCAGAGCGTGATTCATCGACACCTTCGCCGAGCCGCAGAGCCGGAGTTATCCACTACACTTTCCTTCTGGGAACCTTGTCAGTACCATTCGTGCTGAGTCCGTAGGTGACTATATTTCCTTAATTGATATAGGGAGTGCTTCACTACCTACGTAGTTTTCTTTTTTTCTTTCATGCTATTGTGAAAGCTTGTGTCCTCTCATCATCAAGGACAGGAATAGGTTAGGTTAGGTTAGGTTACAAGGAGAAGGGTACAGCTAGTCGCCCTCCTGATTCCCATTGACTTCTTTTGCCTTGCTTTGCTGATTGAGGGGTCTTATAGTATGACACAGTAACTGTTCCTTGGCCCTATGTGGCCCTTTTTCCTTTATAAATGCAGAAAATGTTCCTTGCTGCCTACGTAAATTTTCTTTAATTGTCTTAGAACCCAATAGACTAGATAGCTTGCTCATCAGCTCCTTAAACGAGCCGCAGCTGAAGTGCGCCTCCACACAATTCTTCTAAGAGCAACAAGGCTTTGCTAGAGAAGTCACGGATAACACCTGGAATTACGAATTTGACTCTATACTCAGAAACAAAGTGAACTTTGACACCAATCCCATTAACCCACAAGCATATCATAGCTACAGGCCGTTGTCATACCAAAACCTGAAAACACCCATCCCCTCCGACCCCCTCACCAAACAGACCCACCATCCCCTACAACAACAACCCCACCTCTGATACTAGCTAAAATATACATATCAAAGATGGCATGCATCTGTGACGTGACAGGAAAATGCAAAGGCATGCTCTCTCTAAAACGTTTCGACATCCTATACAAAGCATTCCATGACACCAAACATGCTGGCATCCATGATACCATCATGTCCTCCCTTAAAGCATTGCCTCTGAACTGTTAGGCCTGCTTTCCCACTCTACCTTACACGGCAATAGGACACCCATCAATACAAGTTACAAGTTACAATGGGTTTAGACCTTCAGCCAGATGGGTTGACTGCTGGGCTTGCTGGACATTGCCAGCTCGACAACAAACATCCATAGTCTCAGAGATAAAAAGGAATGGTTTGTATGTCTGCTTCAAAAGTAACAATTTCACATCCTCAGCTCCAATGTTGTCAAGATAAAAAGCGCCTGTGCCCATCAATACAAAGGTTAAACACTCCTTTATGCGCGCCCTCCCCCTCCGCTTTCACTCTGCCTTCCAGATATGAGTACTTATTACACAAGAAAAATAGCTTCACCTCTTGACCGCAATCCTAAATATCTCAATTTCTGGAGTTTCTGGAGTAAAGACCCTTGCGACAGAGTCTTTGGAGCCATTCCAACGCCTTCTCAACCAAATTTTCTGGCTTCTCTGTTTGCCATCTTGTGTATGATGATCAACTCATGCACCGTGCCCTAAGACATGCTGAATACTCTGCTATAGCAAACATCACTGAAACAGCCACACTCATGTTCCTACCATGTTGGGGAGGATGGATGAGTACCAACCCCTATTCCAAACTTCTCAACGCCTACCCTCATATATGTTGCACTCCGGGACTACCTACTCATCCAACCTTGACTATGCCACCCCCTCCTTTTGGATCAGCAAAGAAACTCTACTCCCTTGCCACAACTGGAATATGCAGACAAGTGCTGTTTGGAATACAGCAGCACGACTGCGACTAAGTAGTCACAGTCCCACCTGGGTAAGGAACCTGGCCTGTGACATTCCAGAAGCAAACTGGAAGCACAGAAACATCAGTAATGACCGAGTTCTCAATGCCTGCCACCCAAGGACTAAAACTGGTTTCAAGAAGTTCAAAAAACTTCCACTAGATTTCTGACACATACATGCTCTCAACCACAGTCAAGAGTTACTCTTCCCAACAAAATTCAGCCCACACTTAACCAAAAAAGACCCTGACCGGTAAGGATGGGCAGGTGCAGGCACATACCACCCTGCTATCTCTACTCACAACTTTATAGAACAAATGGTATGGGTCTGGGCCCAAATAAATTACCAGATGTCCACCATAGATATGCATTAAGGAGAAGGACAGGTTGCAGAGGGGATAGGGGGCTCTCAGCAACAGCAACAGCCTACCAGCCTTCATCCAGAGTCAAGAACTCCAGTCAGCTCCCACCCAATCAGCGGCACATCCATTTTGTGGAGTCCAAGTACTGTGAAGATACCAGGCCTAGGAGCCAGCTTGAAGCCGCTCACCATCATCACGGCGCGCTCCGTCAAAACTTCGCCGAGCTGCGGTCAATGTTAGCCTGCACACTTTTCTTTTGGGAGTGGGAGGTACCATCGACAGCCCTTATAGTTTAGAGCCTCAATCCCTTTTTCAATCTTGGTCTAGATCCTCAGAAGTTCACCAAGCTTGCTGTGAAGCTTAATGCTCATTCGGTTCAGTATGCTTATAAACTTGTTAGTACCAGACGCGCTCTTGAGATGATTTTCCTGCAAATCATTATCAAGACCAGGAATGGGGGACTGCTAGTCATCCCCCTGATCCCCACTGACTTCTTTTGTTTTCTTTGGTCGTGGAGGAGTCATAAGGTGCTTAGGCCCTAGGTGACTCTTTTTCCTCAATTGATATAGGGAGTGCTTCACTGCCTACATAGTTTTTTCTTTTCTTTCTGGGAGTGAGTGGTGCTATCTACAGCCCATACAATTTGAAGCCACTCAAGACCCTTGATCTTGATTCCCAAAGCTTGGTCTTGATTCTCAAGCAGCTACCAAACTTGCCATGAAGCTAACTATGAAAAGAAAATGCGAAAACCTCGCAAGTGCCAGGCATGCTCTTGAGAAAAGTTGTGTCACTGCTCATGTTTATAGTTGTGGGGCGCAATGAGGGTGAATGGGGCACTGCATGTCATCCTCCCGAGCCCCATGGACTTAAATTCCTGCCCTAGGCGGCCACATGTCTTTAATTGACGGGAGTCATAGGGAGTGTTTTCACTGCCAACATTTTTCCATCCTTCAAACGACTTCACCATGTATTCTGAGTCAGTGCGAATGTGTGTATATATATGTGTGTGTATGTGTTCGTGTGGGTGTGTGCACGTGTGCGTTTGCGTGAATGTGTGTGTGTGCATGCGTGTGTGTGTGTGTGTGTGTGTGTGTGTGTGTGTGTGTGTGTGTGTG
>LFCJ01003118.1_pt1 | contig 12093 bp, 15 predicted proteins | sample 643141 | NCBI WGS metagenome assembly LFCJ01 (sample SAMN03766243, study PRJNA286221) | soda lake metagenome | biome: soda lake; feature: Kulunda steppe; material: water; isolation source: sample B1-Br-g2 brine of Lake Bitter-1 | place: Russia: Kulunda steppe | collected 2010-07 | reverse complement strand
GTATGTATGTATGTATGTATGTATGTATGTATGTATGTATGTATGTATGTATGTATGTATGTATGTATGTATGTATGTATGTATGTATGTATGTATGTATGTATGTATGTACGTATGTATGTATGTACGTACGTATGTATGTATGTATGTATGTATGTATGTATGTATGTATGTATGTATGTATGTATGTATGTATGTATGTATGCATGTATGTATGTATGCATGCATGCATGTATGTGCATCAGAAATCATAGCCTTATTGAGCTGACACCTTCATTTTATAACCTACAGTACCTGGGAATGTAATGGCATGCCTTGAGGACGGCTGGGATCTGCTGAAGGCGTGATGTGCACACCATTCAGATGGACACCTGTGTTATGCAGACAAGAAACTTTGAAATGCTCTCCAATCTGCAACTTAAATTCTCGATGGAAAGTAGTCTATCAGCATCACAGAACTGAGCAACAATACAGATCATTTAAACAGCAACTTGATGCTGAATGAGCTTGTCTGTCTGATTTGGTACAGAAACACAGAAAATGGTAAGTTTGCTATTAGGGTGCCATACAGTGCTGTTAGTGTGATGCACTGTGTTGCACTTGAAAGGTACTGGTGAGCAATTGATCATCAGCAACTTACCATTTTTGCCAATAACGATCAGCTCGAAAAAACGAGAGCTGAAGTTGAAAACAATCTTGGCATGGAGGCGAGAGACATTCATGTTGTCCTGCAAGACAAGAATACACATCAATTTTATTACGCAGATGCACCATGTACATGTACGAAAAAGCGAATGCCGGTAGTTCTCACTTTGACTACCGGTCATGTGTTGCAACCTGGGTTTAAAAATCAATTTTAATAACAAAGCTGATTGTATTGAAGCTGGTCGTCTGCATGAAAGATTCCAAAAAGTCAAAGCAAATCTTCAAACTGAGTAGCTTGGCTATGTGTGGTGAGCGTATGCTGCTGCGCATATCAAATAGCTCCAAAGAATATCCTAAATTAAAGATTGCATGAATGTAAGATAAATTGTATGCAGGATTGTGTCATGCGTCCATTTGCCCAGATATTGTTCTGGGCAATGCGCATATGATACAAACAATTCGCGTATTTTACATCAAATTGTCAGCATTTAGGGATCATTTCGGAGGGTAGAGGGGGTTGGGGGGCCTGTGGGCCATCAATTGCCCCCCGCTCCCCGTCACCAACCCAATGAATGCTATCAAGTACGTTTATCTTCATAGTACCAAGCTTCATAGTACCAAGAAAAGGGGAAGGAGTTCATGCCAAGATCATTGAGCTGAAAGAGAAGTCGCATGCACCAGCGCGAGTACTGCAAGTTCATCTTTGTACCTGGTGCTTCCTGCATCAGAAAGCAATCCTGCACATTAATCCAGCTTGTGAGTTAGTGAAGTGCACAGCGGATTAAGAAGTCCTAAGCCTGGAGCCTGTCCTGGATGAGATGAGAGCCTGGGCCAGTCGATGCTCAGCAAGGCAGCAGCAGCGCCGGGCCAGCTCAACAGCATTACAGCAGCAACTGCACGCAACGCCTCGCCACCGCCAAGCAGTGGCCTGCTGAGCAAAGCTGAGTAGGAACACCGGAAACGCCCAGGGGGGGGGGTCCCACATTGGGCGCGGAGAATTTTCAATGCGTGAATTTTAGGCGTTTTTATCAATGCATTTAATGCGTAAAATGTGCATGACCCAACCCTGATTGTACGCGTGCATACATAGAAGTGCACAATGCCATGGGATTACAGGTATGATCAAAGTTGTCTGAGCAGTAATATCAAATTTCATGGCAGGTTCAATACCCTTACTTTTTCCTTATCCCAAAGAGTTGCCAACAGCAAAGCCCGTTGCTGACATGTTTACATGATGAACATCTGTATACATCACATCGCAACTTGAATACAACAAAGCGTCCAACCAGTCACGAGCTTTAACGGTCACGCCGATGTACTGCCAAATTGCCGCCCGGGTTCGATCACCCCCAGTCCCCATCCCAGATACCTACATCCCAGATAACCCATGCCAAATTGCCAAAATTACATCCCAGATAACCCATGCCAAATTGCCAGAACTACATCCCAGATAGCCCATGCCAAATTGCCAGAACAACATCCCAGATAGCCCAAGCCAAATTGCCATAACTTCATCCAGATAACCCATGCCCAATTGTCATAACCACATTTCAGATAACCCATGCCAAACTGCCATAACTGCATTTTAGATAACCCATGCCAAATTGCCATAATCACATCCCAGATAACGCATGCCAAACTGCCGCCCGGATCACCCCCGGTCCCCATCCCAGATAAGCGCTGATGTACTGCCAAATTACCGCCCGGGCTATATTGCCCCCAGTCTCCATCCCAGAAGTAGATGCACACAGGGAGGCCTGCTGGGTGAGCCTGCAGCACTGAGCAGTAGTCCGAGGACCTGGGGTGGCATGGCTGGCAAAGTCAAAGCTCAAAAGTTGCAAAAGTTGCGGCTATTTTCGCTGCACGCTGCACCCGCAGCCACCAAAACTTGGTATGCCCGGCCAGAATTTTTGCTAGGAGCACATGCCGAGTTTCAGGCCATGGGCTGGCTGACCCTGGCTGATACTGCCTGCCCCTGTTTGGAGGACGGTTTGACCAAAGCTCCTGTCGAGCAAACCACACCCTCTTCCGCCCCTTGGTCACTGCATGCCTGCCAGATCATTACTCTAGGGGCGGGAGTCGAATTTTCAGGGCGGGGGTGCCTTGGGTGGGCCTGGGCGAGGGCCACCGTGAGCTTTAGAGGAAAAATCTCAAACCCACGGGCTATGCCCCATGACTGAGGCTCCACCAAGAATAATCCTTGTTGCATGCACGTCATTAGCCTGGGTGTGGGGCTTCCTGCTAGGCTAAGTCTTACAAATGGAACCTCAGCAAGTGTCTGCGGACTACAGGCCTTGAAGCAAAGGAATTGATGCTTAGAAGCCGCTATCAGTCCTTGCATTGCAAAGTCGTCCCCATGCGAAGCCCTCCCTTACCCATCTCATTAAGCTTTCGGGCACCATTACACATGTTTTAAGCAGACAAAAGGGTCCATGGCAACCCGAGGGCTGTCACTGAGCGGCAGGTCCCAGCCTGCTACCGCTGGCTTGCCTGCTGGAATTTCTGGTCCATGGACTTGCCTTTTGTATCCCGAGTGAACAAACACAGGAGTGTTTTTGCCAATTCATTAAAATGGTTCATCTGCTTTAGGAGTGTCAGACACAGCTCAGAAGGGTCCCTCAAAGGGTGACCTAAGTTGCCTGATAAAAGGAAATTACCTTTCTCCATGTCTCCAGAATCAAATTAAGGTTTTTTGTTGAGTAAACAAGTGTGCTCAGTGAGGTGTTGTTTGACGGCCTATTAAGTATATTCTACCCAGTCCTCACTGCATCCTACAACCAGCTTTGCACTCTTGCATATTAGGCCAATTGAGATGAGCCTAATGGAGCAAGAATTGGGCCATCAGGCCGACTTAAAAAATTTTGGCATGAGCTTTTCACAGCCTGCAGCTGTCCTCGCCTATCCTTGGCCTTCCGTGCTTCCCTTGTCCCAAATTAATACCATCAGCTGAAACACATACCCCCAATTTTTAGGACAAGGTGCAAGATGGTGATCCCCACTCCCTGTCAATCCAATTTCTTCCAAAACAGATGTCCTGCCCAAATGCCCACACAGCTCCCCTCCCCACCTACTCAACATTGCCAGATGTAACACAAAACCAGCTCTCCTTTGCACCCATCTGGCCCGGATTGCTGCAGGGGTTGACAGATATTTGAAAAACAAAGCCTCAATTTGGGGCAAAAAATTAGACAGGTTGCTTTCGATGGGGGCAGAGCCGCTCATGGGAAAAATACACCCAACCTTGCTCAACCCTAATGACATCATCACAGAACTTGACCCAGCAGAAGCCCCTTTCCAAATCCGCTTCCCATTCTTATCTAGCACCATTCAAGTGTCCGTGTGAAGCAAACATGTCCAGTAACGAAATCAGCGCTGTGCAAGACCAAAATTGTTAATTAAACTTTGCAGTTAACATTCGAAGATGAATTGAATCCGTGTTTGAAGTGAAACATTGCGTGATGTTGTATTTATGTGTAGTTTTAATTGCAATGCTAACCCTTATTTGCCGCAGTCAACTGGCTTCAGGATTACCCAAGTAACTAAATTTGATGTTGCATGAGCATTACATAACAACCATTAATCATTTCAGTGGGCACCCTGATCATAGCATCATAGTCTCTTGCCACTTTTACGTGTAGGTTTTTTCTAGGAGAGAGAAGTGCACACTGGGGACAGTGCGTCACAATGCATGTCCATCTAGAATATGCCATGGAACACCAATATTAAGTGCTGCAGGCCCATACAAAGGGATACGGGCATGCTTAAGGGCTGAGATACACAAGCAGAATTGGAATCAGCAGGCACTTATTGGGCCAGGTACGGCCTCTTGAGATTAAGCTGCAAGCCAACGGAGTTCAAACTGGTTTTAGAAACGACAGGTGGGTGCCGCTATTTTGGTGTCAGCTGCGTCTGTTTGTTCAACCTAGAAACAATAAAGGCAGGACCTGTTTATGTGTGCTGGACAATTACCCAGGCATGCTTTCAAAGCTACAGCTGTTCAAAACCCTTGCGTGCCTTTGCAGCTTAGTGAGTGATCATCAGAAGTTGCAAGCCAAATCATGCATTGCACTCACCGGACTCAATGCGACGTCAAGAGTGCTATTCTTGCTTGCACGCCCCAACTGAAACTCATACTTTCGGACGGCATAGCTGTTATCCTGGCTCACCAGCTTGGCAAAAGCAAAACTGCAAGCAAGAAAAGTTGAAAATCTGCATGGCATAAGGTAGGGCTCAATTGCTGCACATCTGCACGTGCGTGCATGCATGTGTTTATGTACGCATAAGGTTGTGTGTGTATGAGTGTGTGTGTGTGCGCGTGCGTGTAAGTCAGCATGTACATGTGATGTGCATGCGTGTGATGTGCGTGCGCGGGTGCAGTGTGCATGCATGCTGTGTGAGAGTTTGTGTGTCTATGTATCCCTGGCCAGGCTTTGTGCATGGTCTCCGGCTCCTCCTGTGTCTTGGACATGCAAAGGAATAATGAAGGCTGCTCATGACCAAGCACTGGTTGCCTACCTCTGTAACCTTGCGTCTGCTACTGCCATTTTGTTTAAGGAATCTTTAAATGTCAAATTATGGCATAGGACATCAAGTTGAAATCTGGGTTTGACGGGTGGGTTATTTTCCCTAAAATAAGTATAGGCTCGGGGTGGCCTCGACTCCGTTTCTGCTACATTTGACCGCCCCATGTAGACCGACCATCATGTCGTCCAGGAACTGGTTCCTGGGTTGCGCACGCTTCTCTTGGAGGAGGACTCCACTCATAGCAACCCAGAGTCAAGGAGGGAGTCAGCAAAAGGAAAACGAGAGCGGTGTGCGTACTCAGGCTTGGTCAGAGATCAAGGCGGTGCGTGATGGGAAAATTTGTGCAAACAAGCTTGATGCCTTGCTGCATCATTTCATAACCTGCCACCTCCTGCATGCCCGTCCAGTTCTTCCTCGCTACCAAATTGAACTTGCTCCTGTTGGCAGTCCCTTTCGCCGTTGCCTGCTACTTCATCAGAGCAGGAGATGGGCCAGTATTTGTGTTCTCTCTACTTTCTCTCTGTCCTCTTGCAGAGGTGAGTGCGAATTAGATTTTTGCAGATGATGGAGCCTGTGTTGTGCTGTTAGTTAGACACTCCTCAGGACAGCAGCCTTTCGTTGCAACATAGTGCCTCCTACTGTGCTTCTATTCTGGGCAACCTGGGCGACTTGCTTCTTGCAGCGCCTGGGATTTGTCACTGAGCAGCTCGCTATGTACACCAATGACACGCTTGGAGGATTGCTCAATGCCTCATTCGGAAATGCGACGGAGCTGATCATTTGCGGTGAGGCCCTCAGCTGCAGTTCCACTCCCGATTTGTTTTAACATGGTCTGCTCGTAGTTGGTGCCTCAGTGGATGTGTGTGTGCTTAAAACAGGTACTGGCTGGACCACGCATGTATCCCAAAAATCATAATGCTCTGTACTTGCATCAGGCATGCCTTAATAATGAATTTGGGCTTGTAAAAAGACAGCTCTTGCAATCAGGGCATTCCTGCTGACTGCCTGCGGAGTAAACTGTGCCCAAAACACGTTCGGCGGCTGCTCAATCTGAAGAAGATTATGGATGCAAGCCTGTTCCTGACCAGTCTGCTGATATACCAACCACGTTTTCTTGCTTCTGTTTCTCTATCATTCCCCCTATGATCACACATGTCTCAGCATGACTACCTCCTATCTTCTGGTGCATGTTGCATAAACAAAAAGATGGGCCCATGGTGCCTTGGACCGTTTACAGGTTTCGCCCTTCACCATGGCCTCCTCCGTATAGTTCAGCTCTCTCTGCTAGGCAGTGTGGTCTCTAACCTTCTGCTTGTCTTGGGAAGCGCATTCATCGCGGGGGGCCTGCGGGGGAAGTCCCAGAGCTTCAACCAGGAGGTATTTTGATTGGAATGTGTGTCCTTTGTCAGGAATCATGTTGTGTTTGTGTGTGGGAGGTTGGCAGTCCATGAGCCACTGCCTCCTCTTTATTGTGAGTGCAGTAACACACCAATCTAGGAAGATAAGCTGTTGTGAGCCATTTCAAAGCAGCCCTGCCTCCCATTTGTCCACGGCGTTGGCTGTGGATTGGCGGGGGGCTCACATGATTCATGTGACATGAATGTGCTGGCTTGAGAGCCTGGTTGCCAGCGCTAGCAGACATTGCCATTGGTGGGACAGAACTGAAGCTGTTTGAGAAGGACTAGTGCTGTGTGGGACCAGTGCTGGCCAGGTAGTTGCCACCCCACTGCGCTTACAGATCGTGGGCACGTGCTACAAGATGTGGATGCTCCAAGGTTGGCAGAGCTTGAGCTTTTGCAGCCAGTGCCTGTGCTTGTCCCGCCAATGAAAGAGCACCTGCATCAGCATGCGTGCTTTGTGAAGGAAAGACACCTCATTCAAGACCTTATGCTGCAAAGCTAGCACTTGCATTTAGCGAGACACTGAAACCTATGGAAGCACAGCTTACAAGCACGGCTCGCGCAGCATGGCGTGCAGCTTACATGGTGCATAGCCTGCGACACCGCCCCGGTAATCGCCCACAATGCATGAATTTGGTGCCCACCGCAGCCATGCTTATTTGCCACCAATTCAATGTTCACTGAGGGTGCTGCCCTGCTACTCGCAGCTTCATGCCTTCCTTGCTGTTGTACCTTTTTGCAACCACGCAGGGAATTTCCGTCAACTGTGGCCTTCTGTTGCTGAGTGTCGTGTCAGTCCTGCTGCCCTCCCTCCTGAAGGCAACAGAAACGGCAGTGAAGGGTACAGCATCTGAACTGGCATTGTCGCGCTGCGAGAGCGTCCTTCTGCTGCTTTCCTACTTCAGCTTTCTGCTCTTCCAGCTGTACACACACAGGTATGCGAGATGGCGCCTTATCCTTGTGGCGGCAAATGAAAGCGCAGACTTGTGAGGTCAAGAGCTCCCACCTTAAATCCGGCAAGCTTGCTCGCGGAGCTCTTGTTTTGCAACCCCTGTGCTCTGTACTTAACACTAAAAAGCTTGTCCCATCACTTAAACGAGGCAACTGCTGCTGGTGGAGCTAGTGGTGGTAATTTGGAGATCAATGTTGCATCTAAGCAGTAGGAAGTGCTTCTTGCACGTGTGAAACATACATCTTACCTCACTATCTACTTCTTCATGCATCAAATTGGAAATGCATGCAGCCATCTGTACGAAGACAATGAGACGGGAGATATAAATGGAATGGAGCATGTCAGTATTCTCAGTGCCTCGGCAACACCAGTTTATAAGAGTATCCCTAACTTTGAGGTGAGAGGGATAGTTTGGTGCGCGAGAACTTGATCATTTTGGTTCCTTCAAGACCTCATATTGTGTCTATTCTGTCTGTATGCAGTAAAGCCATTTCTGCACCTAGTAGATTGCCTATCCAGAGCAAACCCCCGCCTCACAGCTGCTTAGCCCATACTAGCTGGACCTCTGCTTGCATTTCTGTTTTCCCTCCTCTCCCTTCCCTTACACACCCTTCTCCATGCTCCCTACTCTCCCCTCCCCTCCCCTCCCTCTTCCATCCCTCCATTGCCTCCTTCTCCGTATCTTGCTTGTCCCATTCCATTGAGCCACCAGTTATCCCCACAAGCGGCCCACCCCATTGTCAACGTGATTTGTCTCACTCATGAGCACTATGCAAGTTCGGGCATATCTGTGCAACCCCAGAACCATTCCTCGCACTGAAGTCCCCCACTCCTGGGCACCTTCTCCTCCTCCTCCTCCTCCTCACTCAGTCACTTGAACAGTCCCATTCAGGGCCATTAGATGAAGGCATTTTATGATGTATGGCCATGTTGGTCAGTTGGAGGGCAGTTGGGGAGGTTGGTGGGCTTCCCTAGCCCCCCCTGGCCCAGCTTCTGTTTTTGCCAGGTCAGTCCGAGGTTTTAGTCGTAAAATATCGAATTCATCGCGTATTTTGGCGGTGTAAACCTCTCAGACCGGCGCTGTTCATATCCTTGGAAAGGTGAATAAAAAACAAGCCTTTCCCTAAGAATGCCGGGAGCGAATCTCTATTCAGGCAGGCAAGGGCCAGGTGTTACAAAAGGGGAGGAAGGTATTTCAAAGCAAAGGCATTTCCACCCTACACACCCGACACCAGCAGGGATCCTTTCACCCGGTATTTTTCCATGATGATTTGCACCATACCCCGGGCAGAACTGATGTATTTTCTACCTATAGTGTGTCTAAATTTTGCCAAACCCATCCACAGCACAGACCCTCCCAGTCAAAAGTTGGCAGTGGGTCAGGTATGTACCTTGCAGCAGAGCTAACTGCGCCTGATTGCCCCTTCATGCCCAAGCAGGACAGCTCGCATTCTCCATCAAAGGGAGCAGGGAAGAAAGTGGGGAACCCACAGCTTTTCTCTGGGGGGCTGCAGCCGGAGATGGAAGCCACAGGGCGGCTTGGCCTGCCTCCAACACCCCCTCCGCTACTTCGAGAGTGCAGGGAGCTGCAAAACAAAGAGATCCAAATGCAGGTAATGTCTTTGGCTCCCTATGTTACGCTGCTGTGTATGAGTATGTGATGCACGTTAGCGTGAGCCACGTACCCCCAGAAACAAATGGGGGTAGCACATGCATCGTGCTTGCATTGCGTCTGTTTGCGTGTGCAGGATATGGAGTCATCAGGGCTGGCTGGACCCAATCCGCTCATGCGTCGCACAAACTCAGGGCGCAGGACAGCTGCGGGTGCTGCGGCTGCCATTGAAGATGCAGAGGCAGCAGTCAGACGGTGTGTGCCTGTTTCCCTTAAATTAAGTGCCACATTTGCCCAAATGACATCTGCAGCTGCTCCCGGTTGGGCTGGGATTGATGTCATTATTTGGCTATGAATAACCAACGGAGTCCATAGGTGTTGGAAGCGCAAGTAATAGTATGGACTGAATGCTACTCTACACTGCATTGCGCACAAGTTATCCCAGGCTGACACTGCCTATCCTGCACCTTATGTCACCTTGCCTGTCATTCCCTACAGATCTGCAAGCCAGAGCAGGTTTCTACACCCAGATCTGTCAAAAGGGGATCCTTCCATCCAGGTAACTTGGATGGATTTCATGGCCTGGTTGGACAGAGGGCCTACTGACCTTGTAGGTGTTCTATTTAGGTGTAGTATACTCTCGCTCCTCTAGGTCATGGATCATTTTTACACAGGTGTAGTGCATGCAAGTCTGCTTGCTTTATCCATTTGATCCCATTTTTCAGGGAAAAGTAAGCAACCCAGCGAGTGAGTTGGACGGTGTTGCCTCTGAGCATGAGGCAGCAGTAAGAGACAAAGCAAAGGAAGTAGGAGATGGAGACAGCAATGACGGGGTTGATGACGATGACGAGCTGGTGCTGTCCAGAGCAGGCTGTTTTATATGGCTCACAATTGTGACGTGCTGCATAGCTGTCCTCTCGGACTGGATTTTGGATGCTATAGAGGTGGGTGGCCACCTAATAAGCTTGTATTTACTCATTCTTTTGAAGACTGCTCCGAGCAGCCAAGCAGCCAAGGAATTAGAACCTTTGCTAAGCCTGCATCAGTATTGTTCGGCATACAAAATTTATCTGCAATCAGAGCGTTGACGTCTTCGAGGTCTGGATGCTTGCGTACGCAGGGAGCCAGCAAATCGATAAAAGTGCCTATGCCCTTCTTGACGACCATCCTCCTGCCCATTGTTGGCAACGCAGCAGAACATGCTAGCGCTCTCATGTTTGCATACCGTAATCGTATTGAGATCTCACTGGGTGTGGCTGTGGGTTCAGCCACTCAGGTGCGCAATACAATTCAGTAATGGACGTCAATGGACAGCCAGAACAGTGCCTGCAGGCGCAAAAAAGCGTCTTGCTCTAACAAAAAGTTTGCATAGGTACACAGATATGTCTCAAGTTATAATCAGGTGGCCTTCTCCTTCACACTTTCATTGCAGATTGCCGTCCTCGTCATTCCTTTTTGTGTTGTTCTTGCATGGATCCTGGATAAGCCTTTGGATCTGGACTTCAATGCATTTGAGGTGTGTACAGAACAACCAACTGAACGATTGTAAATTATAGAGCTGGCATTCAGCAGCTGTCATGGAAAGAGATCCGTTGTTTACCCTTGTTTGAAATAAGCACAAGGCATAACGCATTGAATTCCATCAATACATATCCCCTTGCCAATACCATCAAAACGCATCTTACATTAACCTGAACTTCACATCCTGACCTTTAATGACAGGCTGCTACGTATTTCATCAGCGTTCTTCTTGCTGCCTTCACTGTTATTGATGGAAAATGTAACTGGCTGAAGGGCTTGTTGCTGCTCCTAGCGTATTGTTTTGTTGCTGCGGGATTTTGGCTGCACAAGGATACAGATCTTGATGAAGAGACAGCGCTCTAGGGACAATAGAAAAGGCCAGTGACACGGCCCTGAACAGGTCAACTGCATTTTTGAGAACTGCTAGACTGCCAGTACGTTTTAATGGTATTAATCAGCATACAGCCCCTCAGTGATATTGCTTACAGTAGGGCTACTGCTGTGTACCGCAATAAGTCTGTCTGCTGACATTATCTTTGAGAGACAGAGAGAGAAGGTTGGTCGTTGGACCCATTTCCTACCTTGTTAGATAAATTGCTTTTTGTTTGTTTTTTGTTTTGAATTGTGCATGACTCGCGCATCTAAGCACTCAGTGCTGTGTGCATGTCACGCGGTGCCACAGACAATATGTGTGACAAACTGCTTGCGCAGCCACAGTGATACAGAAATGATCAGGTCTGCTTGCCAGTCATAGTGAAGTAAATATGGTGCTAGCATGAACTTAGAGAGTCATGGTCACGCTATGAGTCAAGAGAACAGAATAGAAAACTACATTGGCAGTGAAAACACTCCCTACTAGGGAGAAGTATCGTAACCGCAATTAAGGATCAGTGGCCACTCATGGCCTTGATACTGTACGACCCCTCCACTAGCACAGCAGAAACAAAAGAAGTCAATGGGGACCAGGAAGTTTACAGATTTAAGTTTGACCTTCAACCAGGTAGTTTGACTGTTCAGGTTGCTGGTGAACACCAGCCATAAGCTCTGAGGTAAAACGATAGGAATCACTAGTTTGTCTCTGGAAAAAATTGAAGACATCCTCAGAACAAGCTTGAGAGAAATTAAAAGCTCCAGTCTGATTGACAGTTATGTTGTGTGCCAGCGGTAAATCGTGAAACAAGTCTGCAGATTGAAGCCTCAAAGAATACATTTGCACGCAAGGACACAGGAAAAGAGCGTGTTTTTGTCTTGAATTGCCTGCAAGCCTTGCTGAGCCACACTTATCACAGGTACTATCATGAAAAGAAAAGAAAAGAAAAAGAAAAGAAAAGACTACGCTAACAAGGTATCCCCTGTTTGCGTGAATTAAGGAAGAAGTTTACATCTGGTGCAAGCACCAGGTAGACTTCCACCATCAAACGAGGGAGAAGGTCATTAGT
>LFCJ01003115.1_pt1 | contig 12095 bp, 13 predicted proteins | sample 643141 | NCBI WGS metagenome assembly LFCJ01 (sample SAMN03766243, study PRJNA286221) | soda lake metagenome | biome: soda lake; feature: Kulunda steppe; material: water; isolation source: sample B1-Br-g2 brine of Lake Bitter-1 | place: Russia: Kulunda steppe | collected 2010-07 | reverse complement strand
CAGGTGATGCATAGGGGACAGCAGGTGATGCATAGGGGACAGCAGGTGATGCATAGGGGACAGCAGGTGATGCATAGGGGACAGCAGGTGATGGTGTTTGCTAGCAGGCCATCGATGGCCTTCCTGGCAGGAGCTCCAAGTTCACATCAGCACCTCCATTTTTTCCACTCACAAGCAATACTGGTTAAGGGATCACAAAGCTGTGCCCAAAAGGAATACAGAGCTGTGCATAAGTTGTCCAAGGTCCACGACCAAGGTGTCTCTTCCCCCTCATCTCCTCATTTCAAATGAGTCATTTGCCCATCCGCCTGCATACCCACAACCCTTTCCCCTCCCTTGCTCATCGGTTTGCGTGCCAGTCCGCCTGCCTGCCCATTGGCTCATAAGAACAAACGTGGACGCACCTGCGCAGCATCCATGCCACGTATGCATTGCCCGCGTGGCGCTGCCCTGCGTGCTGCGCCTGCTGCGCCTGCTGTGCCAGCACGCGCGCGTGGGCGTGCTGGCGTGCACTGAAGCCAAACGCCCGCAGCGACTCACGCGCGCCACCGCCACCTGGCGCGGCGGCGGGCTCTGCTGCAGATGATGATGATGCAGATGTAGACGAGGCTGCATCCGGATTTGCTGCTGCCGCTGGATCCGTCAGTGGTGTGGCAGATTTGCTCGATGCGTCACCTGCAGCAGGGCCTTCCGCTAGCGCAACCTGCGCCAAGAAGGGCCAGACAAGCAAGTGCACGCGCGTGTTGTAGTGCTGGTGCTGCTGCAAGCTGGGCGCTCTGTGCGCGGCAGCAACCCCTTCCGAAGTGCGGTGCTTTGGGGCCCCCGCAGCTCTGCTTCAAGGCTTGCTTTTGCCATAGCATTTGTACGTCACAGGCACAGATGTGCATGAAACGAAACGCAGGGCCCTCTTGTGGCAGAGCACTCTTGCTCCAGCAACATGCCAAGGCTAAGTCACACCCAGGCAGGTGCGTGATGGGGCATACTCCCTTCCCTGGCTCTGCTTAGCTGGCTGCTTTGCCTGCTAATGCCACTTTGATATGCACCACCACTTGCCAAGTTTCCGCTCCATCTCACCCTCACGCTCCACCCACAAAGCTCTGCTTGCTCTCACGCCCCGCCATCATATCCATGCAATGCTGTTGCTAAATCTCCGCTCTGCCCCACTTTCCCAGTGCCCCCCTGCATCGGTACCCCCCGAACCCACACCTGCTCTCTCTCCCTTTCCCTCTCGTTCTTGACCAAGGTGCTCATTCAGGGCTGCGACTCAACAAACTCCACTACCCCCATACCTGCCTTTCAACCCAACCCCTTGCTCGATCCACCTGCCCTTCTCTCCTTGCCCACTCTTCTACCGCTCCACCTACCGGCCCCTGCGGCGGCGCCGCCGCTGCAGCTGCCGCCGCCGCCTCTGCCGCCGTACCCTCTGCCGCCGCGTCCACAGCGTGTTCTGACTGAATGGCGGTGGCAATGCTGGATGCCGACACGCTCACCGCCTCCACGCCGCCCAGCAGCTGCTGCACGCTCGGCCCCGCCTGGAGCAACAGTGGAAAGGATGGATCCATAAGTAAAAATTGAAGGTGAGGGCAGCACGGCTGTGGCACAGCTGCGCCCCTGTCAAACGAACAGGCAGCTGAGCCTGAGCCCGCCTGTCCCCTGCAGCCTTCGCGAGAAAGAGTGCACACCGCTCCAGGGTAAGGTCAGAGCCAGTGAAAACAAGTCGGAGCAGCAGAACAGAGGTGTGGTCTGATGAGACACGTTGTGAAAATGATCCAGCCCAGGAGCTTGCCGCATGCACAAGGCAGCGCATTTGCATGACCCACTTGCGTGTGTATGTGCATGTCTGGGACGCATTTGCATGCATCCGTGTGCATGCACGTGTGCATGCGTGCATGAGCTCACCCTAGAGTCAAGCCTCAATCTGAGAGACAATCTTTGCCACTTCACAACGCCAGAAATGCTCAAGCATTCATTCACCTCGTCTCCCTGTGTGTATCTGCATGTGCTATTTGCACACCCTTTGGGAATCTGCGTCGGGGAGCCTCTGTAACCCTGGGAGACACAGCAGGCATACGCCTCAGACCCTCCTCGTTCCCATCACGACCAGAGGCCCCGTATTTAATGCACGATCATCAAGCCAGACGCGAGTCACTCCCTTTTCCCATCTTTTCTCCCTCCCACTTACACGCTGTCAAACTGAAAGAAAAGGGCGGGAGAGGGAAAATGAAGGCTCCCATCCTCCACGAACACAACTGCACAAACACAAATGTGTGGGCGGTACAAGAAGGCGACAGCCCAAACTTATTCTACCCCCTTTCCCTCCTTTCCCTTGGCGCTCTTCTCACGCTGTCTTGTTGCTCCGCCTCCCACTCGGATACATGCTGCGCAGCCCCCTCGCTGCCCAGCCCCCAACTCCAACCGTTGCCCATGCTGCACAGATCTCCCATGCTGCACCGCCCCCACCTCCAGCAAGTCCTGCACAGACGGCTGCAGCCTCTGAGCTGGCTCTTCCAGGTGCCGCAGCATGGACAGCGCTCGCGCCCTGGCCGCTGCCGCCGCCGCCTTGGCCGTCTGGCTTTTATGCTGCTGTTTGCTTGCCTGCAGCCACCACAGGTGCATGGGTGCAAACGTATAGGCGGGGACTTGCATGTGGGACTTGCATGCCGCAGAGGCATTGATGTGTGTGACACACAGGAGGGCTGAAGCGCAGGAGGGGTTGAGGCACAGGAGTGTGCGCTGAGGTGCGGGAGGGTCGAGGCACATGGGTGCGTACCGATGCGCAGGAGGGCTGGAGTGCAGGAGTGCGCACTGGTGCGCAGGAGGGCTGCTCCCATTGACAAGTAGCCAGAGATGGCCTGGATGCGATGCTGGTGTCGTAGGACGACAGTGGAATGCACAGCAATTGCCCCAAAAATGGATGGCGCTGCCAATGCTTACACTTTCAGGTGTCTGCCCGCATATCAGCCAAGGGTGCTGGGCTCTACCTGCAGGTATGGCAAGTGGCATACACGAAGCTATGCCTGCAGCCATGGCAATGCACCCGCTCAGACATTGCCCTATGCAGTGGACAACGCGCGCCTACTGCGCACCTGCTTCTGACTCCCCTGCCCCTCCTTTGTGGCTGCGGCAGTCTGGGCCGCAGCAGCCGCAGCCTCGGCTTCAACCAGGGCCAGCTGCTTCAGCATGTCTGGCAGGACAGAGGCCAGGGCATCCAACATGGCGGCCACGCTGCATAGGCGTGAAAGCATGTGCGCATGCTGGGCGTGGGAATGATTTGATCCATGCTCGCCAGGCTGCACTGCTTTTGGGGGCACTGCACACATTTGGGTACTATGGCAGCATGGCCAGAGATGCAAGCATGCACCTGGATACACACATGCACTCACGCACACGCGCTCATATACACAGGGCATTCAAGCACAGAGCGTTCATGCACTTGCACACATACACACAGCCAAAACATGCTCCCACATTCCCGTACACAATGCACACGATCAAAGACATGTCTTGTGATTAGTAAGCCATAGTGCATGTACACGCATACGCGTGCATGACTACACACGTACCTTGCATGGTGGTGCAGCACACGTGTTGCCAGTGCCGCCACATCCCGCGCGGCTGGCTGCTTGGCAGTGATGGCCACCAGCTCCTTTAGCATGGAGCCTGCACAGATGCGGCAAGCACCACAGGCCAGCAAGCAAACATGCTCACTATGTCTGACACAGGCATGCGCAAGCATGTGCACCGCAAGGCGCTTGGCAGTGATACAAACAAACTCATGGAGCCTGCACAGCTGCGGCAAGCATGACAAGCTGGCGCACACAGACACACATGCAAATTCCTCACAGACATGTGCTTGCATACGCATGCAGGTGCATGTCATTAGACAGATATCAAAGGCTTTCCATCTTACTTGAAGGCTCAGCGCCCCATGACTTGACTAAATCATACAGTCCTGGCCACAACCCATGCTCCTCCCATCTCTTTTGCCCAAATCCAAGCCTCAGCCCTCTTCCATCCTGCACCTTGCCAAAGGTATCAATCTGCTTGTAAACTAAGCAGGTGACTTTCAACCAACAGGCCACCCCCAATGATACCCACCCTGATGCTGCCTGACTTCCCCCACCCACAGCAGTACACCTACCCTGATGCCGCCTGGACTTTCCCCACCCACAACAGTACACCTACCCTGATGCCGCCTGGACTTCCCCCACCCACAAGAGTACACCTACCCTGATGCTGCCTAACTTCCCCCACCCACAACAGTACACCTATCCTGATGCCGCCTGGACTTCCCCCACCCACAGCAGTACACCTACCCTGATGCTGCCTGACTTCCCCCACCCACAACAGTTCACCTACCCCGATGCCGCCTGATCTTCCCCCACCCACAGCAGTACACCCACCCTGATGCTGCCTGGCTTCCCTCACCCTCTAATGCTCATGTGCCACACCTTCACATGGAGCGCATCCACAAACTCCGCCCCTCTGACAGAGCACAGCACAAACATGACCTCTGCTGCGCAACCTGACCAGAAAGTGTGCAAAAGGCGCCGCCCCTACCCACCAACGTCTTTGCACAGCAGCTGCGTGAGGCGTGGTAGCGTGGCTTGCAGATTCTCCAGGTTGGCAGTCATGTCAGGGAAGCCCGTAACTAGCATACCCAGGTTGGACTCGAACAGGTGCGCCGCGTGCGCCTCCTCCCGCTGCACACACAAGAACCACCAGGGCATGCCCAGGTTAGACGCGAGCAGATGTGCCACTTGCTTGGGTGCTTTGCGGTGCCGTGTGTGCAGGGGTGCGCTCCCCCTGCTCCTCCCCTCTGCCTGCACTTGCCCGGGCCAACAGGTATTGATCCAACCCCCCTGCATCCGCGTTTGACTGGGCAAGCGCACGCAATGCAGGCAGAAGTCCCCACCCCTTGCATGCTTGAGGTGGCCACGGCATGCAGTGCAGAATATGCTCGAGGTGGCCACGGCATGCCCGCTCCCATGCAGTGCAGCAGTGCAGCAGTTGTCCAGCGGGACAGCAGGGCGCACACCTCTCACATATGCGTGTCTCTCCTCAGCCCCCACCTTTGCAGACGCCAACGCCTGCTTACGTGCGCCCGCGTCCGTGCGCAGCGCGGTCAGGCGTGCGTCTGCAGCCGCCAGCTCCGTCGCGTGCGCTGCTCGCACACCATGCGCATGGCCCAGCTGGTGGCAGAGGGCCTCGCACTGCGCAAATGCCCCAGGGCCGGGCTCCGAGCCTGCAAGTCGCAGTTGACGAGCAGCAGTTCGCAGCAGGCAGTCGGAAGCAGCAGGAGCAGCCGCAATTGATGAGCAGCACTTAGCAGCAGGCAGTCCGTTAGCAGCAGGCAGTCAGAAGCAGCAGGAGCAGCCACAATTGATAGGCCGCAGTGGCAGTTGGCCAGCAGTAGGCAGTCAGAAGCAGCAGGAGCAGCAAAGGGAGACAGCAACATTAGAGGTGGCAGCAGCAGCAAAGGGAGGGGTTGTTGTCAGCACCAGTGGGTCAGGTGTATCAGTCAAGGGGGAAGGAGCCATCTGATGCTGATGTACCCCGCGTACGCGTGGGTGCCCCGCCAATGCTCACACACACACACGCACACACACACACACACGCATGCAGACACCTGCACAAACGCAAAGCCACACACCCAAATGCTACCAGCACACCCACCCACCCCAACCCGGCCATCCCCCCCCTAGCACATCCCCCTCCCACGCACCTGCCCATGCTGGGCACACGTATGGGCACCCACGCCTCCTCACCTGGTGCCTTCACCAGGCCTTTGGGGAGCCAGCGCACACACGTGCATACACCAGAGGCCCTGGGGGAACAAGGGCACGCACGTGCACACACATAGAAGCTCCCACCCATAGGCTACCACGCACGCACATACTCCCTCACCCACCATTCACCTTCCACCTAACCGCCCCCAACACTTGCATATGCACAGCCGCCCTTGCCTCCTCACCTGGCGCCCACACGAGCGCCCACACGAGCGCCCTTGCCTCCTCACCTGGCGCCCACACAAGGCCCTGGCGGGACACCTCAAACTGCGCGACAGCCGCGCAGGCCTGTGCTAGCTGTGTGCTGTGTTCACGGGCGCTGGCAAGCCAGTGCTGGCGCCTGCGGGGAGCGGGCATGTGGGGGGCAGCGCGCGCGTGTGAGCAAATGAGCAGGCAACAAGCGGAGAGGGAGGGCGCCTGCAGAGGGAAATGGGCGGAGTGCGTGTGAGGAGGCGGGCGGCGGCTTGGCGGCGGTGCAGGCCACTTGCAGGCAGGGTGGACAGCTGTTGGAGGGAGGCTCCCTCCCCTCCTTCTTGAGCTGGCGGCTGCATGAATCGCCCACAGACTCAATTCCCGGTCCACTGCCTTTACCCATGAAATGGAGAGGCGCCATGCTCCGCCTCACAGTACGTACCACGCATGGTTTTGGAGGGAGGTCTGGTCTGCCAACTGAGGGATGCGGCAACCTCGCACACCAAAGATCTGCTGGCGTGGAGGCACCCTCCTGTACACACAGCCAAGGCCAGCCCTTCAACTGCCAGTGTAGCAAGGGCCCCAAGGCACCGTGCCACAATGAACAGCAACGTGCTCCATCGTATCACCCTTTCTCGGAAAGGACCCAAGCACACCATTCCAGCAGGCACAGGAGCATGGAGGTGCTGAGGATGTACACAGAGCTGGTGGGGGTGATGCTGAGCAGCGTACGGCCATTGGAAGAGGTCACCTCTTACCATGCCCCTATATCAGCCAGCGCGCGCCCCAGTAGCGCACCTGGTCAGCAACAGCAGCAGCGCCTGTGCGGAGTTGCGCCCTGCTGCAGGCTCCAGCTGCGCCGCGCCCAGGTGCTGCACTGCCGCCGCGCAATTGTCGCTTGCAGCCTGCCAGGCTGACAGCGAGGAATCTAGGCTGGCAAGCTGCGTGCATGCCTCCTGCAGCACACACACACATGCAGAAACGCGTTGCGCAGAGAATTGCGCGGAGAGCTGCATCGAGGCAGGTTGCAAAAGCCATCTGAGCGGGGTGTCTGCTTACACGATACAACAAACACGCATGCGGGTGCTTTTGGTGGCAACTAAAGCTGCGGGGGAGCTCCGCTTGCGCTGCAAGCAGCAGACGTGTGCATGCATGCAGCACAATGCAAGTATGGCCCAGGAATCATCAAGGACATGCTGGAGCCCTGCAGGCATAACCTCACTCCAACATACAATAAAGCACCACCTGAACTCCTTCTTACATACACATGCACCCCCACACACATACGAGTCCTGCCACCGTACATGGTTGTGCGGCTCCCCTTGCCCCTTGCACAGCCACTTCAAAGCACGCCTGCACCCCCACCTGCAGGGCATGCCAGCACCCTTACCTGCAGCGCATGCAGCAAGTCCTGCCTGCTGGCGTGGGTGAGCTTGCGGCTCGGCTCCAGCGGGTCCCAGCAGCACTGCGTCAGCACGGCGTGCAGCTCGGGCAGGCCGACCACCTGCGGGGGGGTGCATGTGTTGTGTGCATGCGTGCATGAATGCAATAATGTGTGTGTGTGTGTGTATGAGCATGCGCTTCAAACGTGCGTGCATGCCCGTGCATTGGGTCGTGAAGGCGCGAGCACATTGAATACAGCCTGTCGTCCTTGTTTGAGCCACAGGTGCGGTGCGTTGGCTTCACCCAGGTGCAGTGTGTTGGCCGCACCCAGGGCAGCATATGCCACGCCCAGCAGGTGGGTGCGATCATACCAGTGCTTTGCACCCTCTGAGCGACAACCAGAGGGGTGAACAGTGTGCCTGCAGGGCTGAACAGTGCGCCTGCAGGGCTGTGGCTGTGCGCCTGCAGGGGTGAACAGTGCGCCTGCAGGGGTGAATAGTGTGCCTGCAAGGGTGAACAGTGTGCCTGCAAGGGTGAACAGTGCGCCTGCAGGGCTGTGGCTGTGCGCCTGCAGAGCTGTGGCTGTGCGCCTGCAGGGGTGAACAGTGCGCCTGCAGGGCTGTGGCTGTGCGTGTTGCGTGCCCACCAGGCATGCAGCGGGTCTTACAAGAGGTGTGGTGTGCAAAGACAGCCTGGAAGGTTGCGCGGCGTGGCCCACCTGACGCAGCAGGTGCTCGTGCATCCACCCAAACGCGGCTGTGTGATGCAAGCGCAGCTGCTGGTGCTTGGCCGCATGCTGCTGCAGCGCCGGCAGCACGTCCTGGCGCAGGCGCGCGCGCGCCGCTTCCGCAGCCATGGCACCGCCCTCCTCCACCAGGAAGCCTTCCAGGAGCGCCCCCACGGCTCCCAGCGCCGCCTGCGCTGCCGCGCCGCTGTGTACGGATGCCAGCACACCGCCTGCCGCCTCCCCACCTCCACCTGCGCCATCAGCAGCTGGCGCTGCTGTCCCGGCTGCTGCCTCCTCCACCTCAGCAGCAGCCGCGTCCAACTGCGCCAGCAGGCGCTGCATACAGGCATCATCCCCTTCGGACTGCGGCCCGCTCAGCTCTGGCCCTGCCTGTTGCGCTGGCTGCTGCACTGCAGCAGCAGCAGCAGCAGCGACAGCGCCCCCATCAGCACGTCCGCCCGCGTCGTGCAGGCCCCCGCCTCGCATGCCTCCCTCACCCTCCCCGTACTCCTCCTGGACTGCATGCCTCTGCCCTTCAGGGCTGTCGCCGAGGGCACTGACCCCTTGTAAACCCCCCTCTACTATGCCTCCTTCTCTCAGGTTGCCGCCCTCAAGAGTGCCGTCTGCGCCCTCCTCAAGCCTGCTGCCGTTTTCAAGGTCGCCCTCTGCGCCCTCCTCAAGCCTGCTGCCGCCTTCATAGTCGCCTTCTGCGCCCTCCTCATGCCTGCTGCCGTCTTCAAGGTCGCTGCCAGCATCCTCCAGCTCCGCAGCCGCGGCCCCATGCGGCGGCAGGAAGTCGCTGAAGGGCACCAGCTCAGGCAGGGGGCCAGCCTCAGCAGGCAGCTGCTGCTGCTGCTGCTGCGCTGTATCTGTGTGTCGGGCCGGGGCCGCGCCCGGCTGAAGCGTGGCCAGCTGGCACTGCGTGCTCTGCAGCTGCGCTGCGACCGGCCGCAGCTGCGCAGCCAGCACTGGGCGTAGGCAGTACTGTGCCACACACTCAGCCAGGGAGGCCAGGAGCAGCAAGCGCGCACTGCTGGTGTTGTTGGCAGCAGTGGTGACTGCGGTGCCGCTGCCGCTGCTGCTGCTGGAGGTCTGCGGTACGCCCGCCTCAGTCCCAGTATCTTCATAAGCAGCCGGGCCAAGCGCCCCCTCTGCGGGAACCTCTGTTGCTGCTGCTGCTGCTGCTGCTGCTGCAGCTGTCGAGACTGGTTCCTGCTTGCCTGCCACACATGTGCCGCACGCCCCATGCTCTGGGGCTTCCTTACCCGCTGCAATTCGCCTTGCCGCTGCTGCTGCAGCTGCCGCTGCTGCTGAAACCTCTAGTTCAGGCCCGGGGGGGGCTTCAAGTGCAGCCTGATCAAGCAGCAGCTGCTGCTGTTCCTGCTGCTGTTGCTGTGCGTGTGCACCTGCCTGCTGCTCCTGCTCAACCTGTTCCTCCTGTGCTCCGGCCACGCCGTCCCGCCTGATCCCCTCCCCGCTGCCGCGCGAGGCAATGGTGCGGAAGGAGGGTGACGGACGCACAGGGCCTGCTGCGTCTGGCTCTGGACTGGGGAGGTAAGGGGGTGGCAGGGGCGGCTGGCTGCCAGAGGCACCTGCAGCTGAGGTGTCCGATGCAAGGCGGCGGCGGCGATGGGGGGGCAGGGGGGCGCTCGTGGCGGCGCTGGCGTCGAGGCCGCGTGCGTGGGCGGGGGTTGAGCTCGGCAGCAGCGCCGCGCAGTGGCGCAGCAGCGCGTGCAGCGCGCGCACGGCGCGGCAGCGGGGTGCCCATGCGCGGAAAGCAGGCGGCAGCTGCTCCAGCTGCTCCTGCTGCAGCGGCAGCGGAGGCGGATGGGGCTGCGCAGCTGTCATGCCCTCCTGCACTGCCTCTGCTTGCACCTGCTGCTGCTGCTGCTGCTGCTGCATGGCCAGGAGCCTGCCATCCTCACCACGACCTGAGCCGGTCAGATCACACGGACCGCCCTCACCATGAGCTGAGCCAGTCAGACCACACGTACCGTCCTCAACGCCGCCGGCATCAAACAGCCCAAAGATGAGGGCGCTGGGCGCGCTGAGCATGTGGTGCACGCCAGAGTGACGCCATGTGCCCGACAGCGGCGGAGGCAGGGACTCCAGCAGCAGTGGCAGCGGCGGCGGCGGGGGCGGGGGCGCCCCCCTTTGCTGCGCGCCGGCCGCGGTGCCAGAGCCTGCTGCTGCTGGGGGCGCCTCACCAAGCAGCAGCAGCATCTGCAGCGCGTCATCCTCTTCAGCAGGCGCCAGGCCCATGCCAGGGCGAGCGCCTGCGGCTGCTGCTACTGGGGCTGCTGGTGAAGGCACCTGCGTGGCGTGCAGCGCGGCGTGCAGCGTAGCCGCGTCGCGCGCGGCCAAACACTGCGCAGCCTCTCCTGGGCCCATGAGCAGCAGGTACAGTGGCTGCAGGCATCCAGCCAGCGCGCTGTGCGCTGCGTCGGAGCGCGCCTTTATGTCGTGCGCGGCCGCGTGGCGGTGCTGCCAGCGTGTGCGCAGCTCCTGGAGGCGCGCCTGCAGCGCATGTGTGGCATCTGCAGAGGGGGTGGGAGGGCGTGGGGGCTGAGGCAAGGAGGCCTGCGGGGGCTGCGGAGTTGGTGCTGTGCCTGCCGGAGTGGGAGGGTGGGCAAGCAGGGGCGAGGGTGTCAGCTGCTGCTGCTGCTGCTGCTGCTGCTGCTGCTTGTCAAGCTCCGTGTGCAGTTCCTACGGAGGGAAGCAGGGGCATGACTGAGGTTGAAAAACACAAACGTGGCCAAGGAAAGCATAGGGGTGGCGTGCTGTGAGTACGGTGTGGCATGCGGGAAGAGGATATTTGTGCGGGGCACAAGTGGCAAAATTGTGGGACAGCGTGTGGCACCCAGGTTATCAAGAGAGGCATCAGCACTTTGGGCTGTGATGTCTGGCAGGCGGCAGGTGGGCAAATGTGGAGGGCAGGGCATGCATGAAATGGGAGGTGCACAAGCGTCAGCGGAGGCATTAGTGGTGAGAGCAAAAGATACGAGGCGCATGAATACAGGCAGTCCAGGGGGCACATACATAGCAGCAGACCAGGAGGAGCACATAGATAGCAGCAGACCAGGAGGCACATACATAGCAGCAGACCAGGGGGCACATACATAGCAGCAGACCAGGAGGAGCACATAGAAAGCAGCAGATAGCAGCAGACCAGGAGGAGCACAGGTCACACAAGACTGAAGGATATGCACCTACAAACTACCACACACACACAACACACACACACACACGCAGCACACACACACGCGCACATGCATCCACCCCAGCACCTTTCCCCAACCAGAACAATATAGCACTCATCCACACAGCTGCTGACCTGGCACTGCTGCGCGTACTCAGCCAGGAAGCGTGCGTGCTCGCCCGCTGCGCGCTGCACTGCCAGGGCCTCTGCCACCAGGTCTGCCAGCTGCGCATCACATGCAGCCACGCCCTGCGTGGCAATCTCCAGCTCGGCACTGCCGCCCACCTGCATGCACAAGGGTAGGAAGACTGCATTGTTGGTGGAATGTTTTCGCGCCCCGCGGCTTTAAGGGTGGTGTCTGCAATGGTGCAAGGCGATGTGTGCAGGAAAAGGGAGGGCTCGCAGCACCCACTGGCTGGAATACATTTGCACAGCCTGCAGCTTGCTGCAATGCAAAGAGGTAGCCCCAGGAGCTGTGCACCTAGCTTGCAACCTCCCAATCGGAAAACGCTGAGTTCACACACATGGCACGCACGCAAACTTCTGAAGGTTTGTTCACAAACATTGTTCACATACCTACAGAAGTTTGCGTGCGTGCATGTGTGTGTGTGCGCGTGCGCGTGTGCGAATGTATGTGCGCACGTGTGTGCGTGTGCATGTGTGTGCATATATGCGTGTGTGCGTGTGTGTGCGTGTGCGTGTGTGCGCGTGCGCGTGTGTGAATGTATGTGCGCACGTGTGTGCGTGTGCATGTGTGTGCATATATGCGTGTGTGCGTGTGTGTGCGTGTGCGTGTGTGCGTGTG
>LFCJ01003113.1_pt1 | contig 12096 bp, 10 predicted proteins | sample 643141 | NCBI WGS metagenome assembly LFCJ01 (sample SAMN03766243, study PRJNA286221) | soda lake metagenome | biome: soda lake; feature: Kulunda steppe; material: water; isolation source: sample B1-Br-g2 brine of Lake Bitter-1 | place: Russia: Kulunda steppe | collected 2010-07 | reverse complement strand
GTGTGTGTGTGTGTGTGTGTGTGTGTGTGTGTGTGTGTGTGTGTGTGTGTGTGTCTGTGTTTGAATACTTGTGTGTGCGTGTGTGAGTTCGCGCGCATGAGCGCGCTTGCGTGCGTACGTGCGTGCGTGCGTGTGTGTGTGTGTTTGCATGTGTGTGAACATGTGTGAGCGCGGTAAAGGTGAAAAACTGCAAGATACCTGCTCCTTGGCCATGCCGTCGGTCAAGGAGCATAAAGGACTCATCAATCCTTGCAGGTGCATCCTGCTGGCCCTCCAAGGCACCCGTGATGATCAGCTTTGCTCCACATATTGAGCATTGGCACAAGGCTTGTGTTTCCATTCCAAGGCTGTTCCTCCTTACTGACAGCACATCCCGGCAGAGTGCATGCAGCTTATTTCTCTTTTTTGTTCAAATTAATTTGAAGCAGTCGACGTAGTTAGACTTATCGTTATATCTAGTAGATCTAGGGTTTGATAGCATGATAGACTTCAAAGTACACGCAGTTGCACGCAGTCACACACTATTTGAAATATGCAAAAATACGCCGTGATAGTGTACAAGATGCAAGCTGGCAGGGGGAGCCTGCCAGACTACTTTCGCTTTGTCTTGGGCAGCAGGGGCCTGGTGCATCAATCCCATGAGAGCCGCAGCCAGACACCTCCAGGGAGGATTGAGCACGATACTATGGGCCCCATCACTGTTCCCGCTGACAAGTACGAATTCACTTGCAGCAAGTGGGAACAGTGTGATCATGATGCATTACCAAGGCCACAATACACAACATGTTTTGCAGGTACTGGGGAGCACAAACACAGAGATCACTCCAGGTGCATAGAGGTGTTGTGAAACGCTATCCATGCCTCCTTCTCACCCTGTTTCATAATAAACTTGCATCCAAAACACCTTTTGTACACCCTTGTTCTCTTCGCACTTTTTTGCCCTCAGAATTTTGTTATAGGCGACCCTAGCATGGAGCGCATGCCTGAACCATTGGTGCGTCCGTCTGCAGCCCCAATGTTGCCAATCTAACTCCGGTTCAGGTTACATGAGAAACAGAAATGCACAATTTTCTGGCTCCAAATGATTCACAAGAAAATAGCTCACAGAAGAAATACGAGGATGTTAGCTTTCAATGAAACAATGAATTCTTCAAGTTCTTGGATTTTTGTTAAGTCTGTGCATTTACTCAGCCACTTGTGCAGCATGCGCATGAACCATTATGTTTTTTCAACATCTGATTTTGCATGAAGGCTGATAGAAAATACACATGAGGATAGGCATGAATGATGGATGTGGAGGCAATTTTGTTGTCGCAGTCCCTTTGTAGTCTATCATAAAAGAATTGCTTTTGTTTTATGAGTTTCTCAGTAGCAGTGAAAAATAACTTATATTGCTTGTGTGCTGGGTGCGCATCTCGGAGCACAGGTACGCGCGTTGGGGGCCATAAAGAGAGCAGCCGCGGTGGTAAGTGCTCGCCCTTTCACAATATTTTGAGATATTCACTTTCTAACCCAATTCATTAACATAATTTGATAAATGTCCATTTGATTTTTTGGAACCTGCCACTCAAGATCTCCAATCTGTTCCAAGCATGATATGTGCCTGTGCTTAGCAATGCAGCCTGACAATTTGACAGTAATAATGATTGCATATTTCATGCACGCATATTTAACCTGGTCACAGTGTTTTCTAGTGTTTCAGACTCTAGCTGCGCTGGTCCTGTCCTTGTGTCCTCAGCATTGAGCATGTCTTCACACACAATTCTTCGTCTCTCCCTTCCCCCCTATCCCTCTTTACCATCTTCTTGGGAATCTATGAACTCACACAGCTTCTAATCTGTTCCCTGGTTTTTGCAATCAGTCATCCTGCTTGCTTGAGGCCTCTAGTATGCTTGGCATGCACCCTTGCTGGCATTGAAGTCCTGAGCTGCAGTCCCTTGGCATACCATGCCTGGGACCGGGGCTGTTGATAATCCTTGGTCTATCCATACCAATCAGTTGTGCAGCAGCTTGTGCCATCTTGAAGGACCAAACAACCAAAGATTTTGGAAACTGACTTGCCTACTTTTTGACCTCTCAGGTGAACAACAGAGCAGGCCTTTTGGGCTCCCAACAGAGCAGCGCAATCATGCAGGCTGCTTCTGAGGTGGGCTGCACCTGTGCCAGCGTACAGAGGATGCCATGTCACGCAATGTGCTTGATGCCCACAGGCATGGCGGTCCGTGATTTGCTCTCTGTCTCCCATTTGCCTGCATTGCGTCTTGCTACTGAGTGTCATGCCGCGCAAGTTACCATCATCTCAAGGCGCGCACTGGCAAGCTGCAGGTCCTACTTTGGTGTGCATGCACTCTGATGAAGTGGTTTCCCACCTTACACATACACCAGTACAGAACGATTGAACTCAATTAAGCATTGCATGCTCCTGTGTTGATGTAGGTGGCGGAGGGCAAGCATGCTGCCCACTTCCCGCTCATTGTTTGGCAGACTGGTAGTGCCACACAGACCAACATGAATGCGAATGAAGTCATAGCAAACAGGTGAAGAAGGAGGGAGACGGGGGAAGAGTAGGCAGCAGGCACATGGTAGACCAACATGAATGCACATGAAGTCATAGCAAACAGGTGAAGAAGTGGGTAAATGGGGGAAGAGTAGGCAGCAGGCACATGGCAGAGGCATTTCTAATCAAGATCCTCTTGACCCCCACTGCCGCGTGCTGTGATGAGAGCTCTCACCTTTCCTCCCTCAATGACTGGGAGGCAAAGCAGGGACAGTCTTTGGCATGAGAACCATCTGTGGCTCAGTTGATGCCTCTACCAGCACCAAAAACCAGCACAGGTGGCCCATGAGATGATTTTGTGGCTCTTAGCAATGTCTGTGCCTCTGTGCAGAACTGGCTAATCTTGCTGACCAGGTGCCGCTTTCATCATGTACTGACATGTGAGGCCTCTCCCATCAATGACAAGTTGACAAAGAGCGCGGTGGCCTCACGGGGCTGCTTAATGAAAGTGCACATAGCAATGACCCTGTCACATGCTCAGGGGCAAAGAAAATGACGGTGTCCTCAGGTAAGAACCTGTTATGCCATGTATTGACTTCCAGGGCTACATCTGTGATCCGAGAGGAGCTAGAGGCTCTGCGGCACTCCCTCCAGCCTCAGGAGCTGCAGGCCCTGCCGCAGCAGCAGCTGGATCCCCCGCGCATCCACCCAAATGATCACGTGAACATGGGCCAGTCTTCCAATGATACCATTCCAACGGTGTGCCGCGCAATGCGCCTTGCACTGAGCCGCTGCAGAGGGTGGTGTTATGGTGCCTAGCGCTAAACTGCCGCAGAGGTGGCTGTGAGCTGCGGCCATGTGTAAAAAGCAATGATGTTTTGGGTCCATGTGCTTCTCTGAGACATTCCAGCTCCTCAGAGTCTGTCATGGGCTCGCGCGGATTAAGGTCCACAAGAGGCATATGCCGTCTTGGCCCGCACCTGTTGTTAGCCAGAGACACCAGCCAAAATGTAGCTTGTTTCAGGTTGAGTTGATCATCACCAGCATTGAAGTGTTTGCAGTGAATGCTGCTATGGTGCACAACTTAATGCACATATGCACCTATGCCGGCATCTTCTTGTGCGTGTGCACACACAGGCTATGCACGTTGCTGCTGCACAAGAAATTAACCTCAGGCTGCTGCCTGCGCTCAAGAAGCTACAGGTGGGTGGGGATACAAGTGGGTAACTCGTGCTTCTATGCGACTGTCTTTAGAGCAGACAAAAAGTTTGGCAACTGCCACCGGCATCATAGCTTGGGGCATTGGATCTTGTTCCAGCTTGCTGCACCTCATGCACTGTGCCCGCGATAGAGAGCGAGCGCATTGTGTTCTACCCTTGCAAATGAGGTGTATTTGAATTTGGTCCTGTATGGAAGCCCGGACGGGTGCAGGAGTCCCTGCCTCAATCTAGCAAAAAGCATGCGCTAAATTAGAGGCGTGCATCTCAGGCAGGAGCAGGCACGGGCCCCAGAGGAACAGACAACAATCCAACTCCAGGCTCATGCATGTGTGGGATGCTGCTGCAGTCCCAGTTGGAGAAAAAAGCCACCCTATATTCCAGCATCATCAAGGTCGGGCGGACGCACGCCCAAGATGCTACCCCCCTGACACTTGGGCAGGAGTTCAGCGGGTATGCTGCCCAGGTGCGCCAAGCCCCCAGAGCAAATTGTTCTGTCATGCACAGTTATATAGCCCCCATCAGAAGTTTGCATCTTTGGTGCGGGCACTTGCTTTTCTTTGAGGAAGGCGTGGGCATCTTTTGACCAAGGCACAAAGTGGCAAAAGCAGGCCTCAATGATCTTGATCTGCGATCATTTTGAATCACCATCGCACTCACACAACTACCAAAAAGGTGCACGTTAGCAGAATCCAATGAGTCATAAAGAAAATAATGTGTAAGGTGTAGACCGCTGCGCCACTTGTGCATGCTTGTGCCTATTACATGATCGTTCCTTGAAGCACCTTTTATACCTCGGTCCCACGCAAGGTTAACCGTGTAAGATAAACTCTTTGAGCCTGCATTCCAACAAGCACTGGCCCATTACTCTGACAATGGCTTCCCCAGGGAAGCATTCAGGCCACTCCAATCCAAGGCCATGCTGCACACACAGTCAGCGGTGCTCATGATGGCCTACCGGGTGTGGCTGCATGCTGTTGCCTGCAGGTCCGTGCAGGCATTGAGCGTGTGGAGAGCACGCTGCCAGGCTTATATGAGCTTGCACAGGGTGGGACCGCGGTGGGCACTGGCCTGAACACGTTTGAAGGTGAGCACGTTTGAATGTGAGCATGTTTGAAGGTGAGCATGTTTGAAGGTGAGCATGTTTGTAGGTGAGCACGTGTGAAGGTGAGCACGTTCGAAGGTGAGGCGGGGCTATGCTTGGTGCCTTGTTGGGAAGCATGGCAGCTCTGTGCTTGGACCAAAAAGGCTTTATCAGGGGCAGACTGTTGGCAAGCCTTGAGGGCACGCTTCAAAACAAGCCTGCTTGATGCCGGAAGCATGCAGGGAGAGTAAAAATGAGTCTCGTGGTGCACTTGTGGAGCACTCTGTGCCTGCAAGTGAAGACTGTCGCAGCGATTGGCCCAAAGTCTCCAGAGAGGGCGCCTGCAAGTATGCAGGCCTTGGCCAGCACTGCTGGAGGGTGTGGCCAATGCTGTGCGGTCACTGCTCAGCACATTGAGTACCATGTATGGATGTGCACAGGCTTTGACAAAGCTGTGGTGGAGCAGCTGGCGGCAGACATGTGCCTCCCGTTTGTGCCTGCGCGCAACAAGTTTGAGGCCATTTCCGCCCATGATGCCCTGGTCAACAGCCACGGCGCACTTAACACCCTGGCAGTGTCTCTCATGAAGGTGCGAGGAGGGCACATGCAAGACACAGGTGATGATCCTGGCTACTGCAGCTGCGTGCTACCTGAGCAGCGCCTACAGGTTATGATATTATAAGAAGCCTTGAAGCACAGTGCTGGCACCCTACATAAGGTCTGAATTGTATGATGCACTTCCCCTTTCCCCGCCCATACATAAGCCTAGATATACAGGCAAGGCAAAGGTATCCTTCATCCAACATCCTAGAGCAATATTCCAGGGCCAGATTGCAAGCGAATTGTCTCATACTTTTAAGCTTGGACCTGCACACCCACATGACCTCGTTTGCATGCACACATGCACACACACATACATACGAACATTACCCACACACAAACGCAAACATACACACACATACAGTAACATAATTACACACGCATCATAAGGGAGCAAGGCACATTTCATTGCTGGCCCACATGCGTGCACGGGCACACACACACATCACACACACACAGATTGCAAATGACGTGCGGTTGTTGGGCAGCGGGCCGCGGTGCGGCATTGGCGAGGTCCAACTGCCCGCAAATGAGCCAGGCAGCAGTATCATGCCCGGCAAGGTCAACCCAACACAGTGCGAGATGCTTACCATGGTGTGCAGCCAGGTGGGTGACCTCCATTGTTTGTGGTGAGTACATACAATGAGAATCAGTGTTCTGGTACTTACTGCCTGTCCCTTTTGGGATAAAGCGTTTATATTGTCTGTAACTTGGAGTGTGGTGTGTTGCCTTACAGGCGGTTGAGGTGCAAAACTTGGTGAAGGGCATGGACTGTTGCCCGTTGCCTGTTGGGCGTAGTTTGTGTGGTGATCAATGTCATGGATATCATAGCAATCTTTCAGCACAACATTTTGTCTCAAGGGTTGGGTTTTCAAACATTCATGCTGTTATTATTTTACCTGCGTGCAGGTCATGGGTAACCACACAGCCATCACAGTTGCTGGAAGCAATGGGCTGTGGGAGTTGAATGCCTTTAAGCCTGTCATTATTGCCAACTTCTTGAGGTAAACAGAAAGCACAGATGCTTTGTTTGAATGCTCAAGTCACCTTACGCTGCTGAATCACCTTGCCAGCCAAACACCCATCTGGCGTCAACCTTGTAGCTCCTTTGGTCTCCATCTAACATCATGAAATCCCTTTGCTCTTGATGACAGGCACCTTAATCCTGGCTGATGTATGTCACAGTCCAACACCTTGTCAAATCAGGGCGCCAAGGTCATTGCCATTGTTGATCCATGTGCAGGTCTGTACGGTTGCTGGCAGATGCAAGTGACAGCTTTGCTGCACGCTGCTTGGAGGGCTTGCACCCCAACCAAGCTCGTATCGCGCGCTTCCTTGAGCATTCACTCATGATGGTCACCGCCCTGGCCCCCCGCATTGGGTAAGCTCAAACAATGAACTCATTGTGCAGTTCCAAGAGCATCGCGCCTGCTCTGAGTGGTCATAACCAGTGCAATCACCCCACCAAGAACAGCCAAGTATTTGCTCAGCACCAAGGTAGTTTGGTGATCAGGCTTGTATATTTTGAGAAGCGCCCAAAAGCATCTGGCCCAGACTTGGTATTGCAGCTTGCTGCAATGACTGTACACATTCCGCACTGAACAAGTATAATATCCAAATTAGTCCCCTTGTGGTGGAGGAAAAACAGCCATGTGGCTGCTGCATCCTGAGTATCCCAAGTCGGCTGCCACAGCATGATGCCTAGGTTCAGGCTGAGGATGCTATGCTTGCTTGCTGCTTCAACACAGCCTTTTCAAGCTTGGATGGACATATTTGATTATCATGCATGATTCGCTGGACAACCTGCATGGTTTGAGGTGTTCCTTCGTCAGGCTTCCATGAGCTATGTATAGCAGTTACATGCAGCTCGTGTTGTGATGTAAGCATTGTGGCCATGGCATGATGGTCAGGGGCACTACCATGTGGGATACAAGCGCAGGTACGAGCGCGCGGCTGCAGTGGCTAAAAAGGCTGTAACAGAGGATCTACCACTGAAGGAGGCAGCGCTTCAAGCGGGAGCGGCCAGCAGCGAAGAGTTTGATGAGTGGGTGGATCCCAAGAAGATGCTGGCTCCACATCCGCTTACAGCCCCAGCGCCAGGGCCCGAGGCTTAGATGTTCATAACCATGTGAAGCTTGGACTTGGGGCATTAATCTAGTTTGCGGCAGCCCTGAATCAGGGTAGGCAGAGTCAGCGTTCAAGTTTCTTACTGAGTGCACGCTGCCAATTCTCTGTTTGCATGAAATGATTTGATTGTACTGGCTTGAACCCAGCTCGTAGTTGTATCCTGGTTCCTTGACACTTGTGAAACAACACACGTAGCTTTGAGCATGTGAGAAGTACACGTGCCTTAAAACGAAGAAGTGAGATTGAAATCCAAATTGCACTTTGCGTTCTTAAAGGGCACACTAGCCATGAAACAGCCTGCTCCGAGTTTGGCAATACTTAAGGAGTGTGAGCATCAATTCGTATAGTTTCATTGATTTGCATCTACTGTCTGACAGTATGAGCCATGCTTTACATGTCCATGCTGTCGCACCTTAGCAACACCTTCCATCAGGTTTCAAATTCAGGCTTGCCTTTACCTTCAGCCAAGATGTGCAGAGCCTCTAACATTTTGCTCGCCTTCAGGGCGGGGCGGTGCTACTTATTTACTATGCCCCATCTCAGGCTGTGAAAAAAGAGGAGACCACCAGTAGTAGGCGTAGTACGCCAGCCGGGGTAGCCTGTCGGGAAACTCGAACTTAGGGATAGGTTCATTACTGGTGCGAGCATCAGCAAAGCCCCACCTTCATACTGGGAAAAAGAATATTGACGAGGGGCAGGAGGTCTTGAAATGAAGTTTTGAAATGAGCTGTGCGCTCTATTTGTATCCTGCTTCATGCCCTCTATCTATATTTTTTGTTGCCCATCTGTACCCATGCCTCATCTGCCGACTTAAGTTTCCTCTCTCAATGACCCAACAAAAGTTTGCCATTTCGTTTCAGACATTGTGGATTTTCTTTGAGCAAGCAAACTCAGCCGAAAACCAATCTGCTCAATATCCCAGCTGGCGGCTACCCCTCACCTTGTTATCCTCAAAACTGACCTGAGATTCAGGATGCAGGAAACATGAAGGGATTTAACTGATCTGGACCATGGCCATGTCAGGCGCGAAACACCAAACTTGTGATTCGAATTGAAATCATGAAGTAATATGGAATGTGTCTTTGAAGAGGATAAGCAGGCCTTGAAGTTGTCATAACTTGCATAAACACAAGGCATCCAAACTCCAAGCAGTTCCCAGCCATCAAAAGTCAACAATTGTCAGGGCTATCATGCACATGTGCCAAAATGATGGGCCACCATCGTCATGTCCCTCTGGCATGCAGTCATCAGTCGCAACAAGGTGAAGTCTGGCAGGGTCTTGGTCATCGCCCTCTCCTCTCCCAAGCAGCACAGCTGCTGTCAGCAGTAGTAATGGTTGTCATGTAAAGCTGAAGTCCGGCCAATGATCCGCTGCATGAGGGCCTCCAATTCAGTGAAGCGCATCTCTGCGTCGGCCAGGGCCATGCTCTTGGCCTCCAGCTCACACGTCAAGGATCGCAGTGCCTGCAGGCATGCACACAGAGAGGAACTCCATCATTCAGCCAGTATGCCCTCCAAGGGCACCTTCTTAGAAGGGTTTGGGGCAGCACAAGCGCAAAGCAGACTTGTCACAGGCCTCCTTATCCGACCTCCACCTGGTGCAGCCCATGATCCATGGCCCTTTGGACACAGCCCATGATCCATGGCTCTTTGGACACAGCCCATGATCCATGGCTCTTTGGACACAGCCCATGATGCATGGCCCTTAGGACACAGTCGAGCATGGCCTTGCAAACACCAGCTTCCTTGGGACGTCCATGCACGAAGTTGTCATGCAGAGTCTGAGGGGCCTAGCCTCTTCCATGAGGCATGCACAAGCAATGGTCCGTGCCATCCCCTATGTCGCAAGGCATGCCTAAGCAATGGTCCGTGCCATATCCCCCAGGACACCACAAAAGAGCAAGCGGGCACGGGAAGGTGGCCCGGCTTTGGATGGGTTGCTTCCTGCAGCCATTCAGGTCTGTTGGCTCATCGAGTGACAATCGGGGCTGACACGGATGTTCCAGGGCTGAGGTGCGCAGGGTGCCAAAAGACACTGGTTACAACGCGCTGCAGCTTTAACAATGTCCGTAGGGAACGACTTTAACGATGTCCAAAGGGAACGACTTCCTGCGGCACAGCAGAGGTGCACCGGCGACCAACCGGCAGCACCCTTGTGCACCCCTTTTGGTGGCGGCGGCGGCCTGAGCTGCAACCCAACCAAGGGACAGGAGCCCAGCAGAACAGCACTGAATGGGAGGCTCCTCGTCGCAGGACTTGCTGCGGAGCAGGCACCAGCCGAGCGCACCTGGCTGCCTCCACCCTGCGCGGTCGCCACCGCAGCCTTGCTGTGCATGCACCAGCCGTGCGCACCTGGCTGCCTTCTCCCTGCGCAGCCGCCACCGCAGCCTGCAGCTGCGTGATCGTGCAGTCCCTGGCGGCCAGGCTCTGCTCGCAGGTGCGCAGCCGGCTCTCCAGCATGCCGCGCACGACGTCTTCCGACTCCGACCTGAGCAGCATGTGCCATGCACGGCGGGAAGGCATGCACTGTGCACAACTGGGAGGCATGTACCAGAGGCACGGCGGTGCGCGCGCTTTTGCTCAACAGGCCCTTGCCGTGCCATTTGCTCAGGCCTGCATGCCCACTTGCAGAGCCGAGTCGGGCAGTACAGGGCAGTGTGGGGCTGCGAGCACACGCTGACTGTGCACACTGAGCGGCCCAGCCTGCCCGCTCCAATGAGCGCGGGCGCCCAGAGCTTCCCAATGCAAGGCAAGAGGCCCATTCTGATCCAGCACATGGTTTTGACACAGCTTGATCATCCCAACCATAAATAAGAACAGGCCACCAGGCGCACCTGGAGACGAGCCGGGCTTTGCGCGCCAGCTCTGCTTCCAGCTCTGCCGTCCGCAGCTCAGCAGCTTCCTTTGCCACCAGTGCCTGCAGGACAGAGCACCCATATAGGCACTCTGAAGGAATTGCTGGATGAAGACGCACATGGGCGCATGGAAGGGACTGCAGGATGAAGACGCACACGGGCGCATTGAAGGGACTGCAGGACATGATGGACATGGGCACCCTGAGGGGACTGCTGGATGAATACGCACATGGGCGCCCTGAGGCGGCCGCAGGGTGACAGGAGCAGCCAGGCACCTTCAAGCGCCTTGTGAGTACCGTACATATTACAAAAAGGTTTGTGTCCAAAAGTGACCACAGTTGCCACAGACGATGACAAGCGGCCCCATAGGGCGGCCACATACGTGGTCCAACACTCGATGTAGGGCAGCGAGCTGCGCGCGCCTCTATGTGTGGTCCAATACTCAGTGCAGGGCAGCAAGCATTGCGCGCACCTGCTCCAGCGCAAGCCGCAGCTCTTGCAAGTCCCGGGACATCGCCTCCTTCCAAGATTCAGCCACCTGCTGCATGTGCTGCAGCTCTGCTTCGCAGTCGGTGCGCGCCTGCGTGTGGGCCCCCGCCAGCAGCATTGCGCAGGCGCCGCGGCTGATCAAAAGGTGCTCGCTGCGCCAGGCGCCGATGCATTGCAGATCAATCAGGCTGCTTGCAGCACAAGGTGTGTTGTGCAGTATTGCCGATCAGGCTGCTCACAGCACCGGGCGTGCATGCTTTGCAGTGTGTTTCAGCGCATCGTCCAAAAGGCCAGGACCCTTCAGGAGTGCGCGCCACAGGGCAGCAGCGATTGCGCCCAGCCAAGGCACAGCGCCGCACTGCACTGCACCGCCCTGCCCTGCAGTGCACTGCCACCATCACCATGGCCACCCTTACTGTCATCACCACCATCATCATCTTGCATACTTGTCACAACCATGATTGCCATATCATCAATATTGGCAGCAGCAGCAGCAGCAGCAGCAGCAGCAGCAGCAGCAGGGAGCAGCTGCGGCAGCTCGCGGCGTGTGGCGTAGTGCGGCTTGTGCACACCTGCTTGGCCACTGCCTCTGCGCTCTGCAGCACTGTGTCAAGCGAATGCCGCTGCCGGTCAGCATCCATCCACCGGCAGCTCAGCTCGCCCAGCTGGCGGTCGGCGTCCCGCAAACGGCGCTCGCTGTCACGCAGCCGCGCCTCTGCATCCGCGGCCCTGCGCTCGGCAGTGGCCTGGTGCGCCTGCACACGGGCACACGCACGGCGGGATGGGGGCGCGCCGGCACGCATTGCGTAATCAGTGATCGCAAACAGCAGACACTTAGCCTTTAAGGGCTACCAGTACGCAGGCCCCAAGCTGGCCAAGCACAGCTTATGGATTGCACGCCACCCAGTGTGGGAGTGGGCAACCACACATGCCTGGTAAACCCTACCACCCAAGTGTAGAAGTGGGCAACCACTCATGCCTGGTAAACCCTTCCATCCACCCTTGGATATCCTCCTCCAACCCACTCCCGCGAACACGCTGCATGCTGGCAAGAGGGGCTGGAATGTGGGGTCAGGCGTCAGCACCCTCCTACAAAGATGTGAGAATTCAGTAGCAAGCCTGTCCACCCTGGCCCAGGCTCCACTGTCACCCTTTCCAATCTCTCGCTCCTCAGCAACAGGCAGCCCTGGCCCTGACTGCTCCTGCCTCCCCCGCCCCTCTCTCCGT
>LFCJ01003112.1_pt1 | contig 12104 bp, 17 predicted proteins | sample 643141 | NCBI WGS metagenome assembly LFCJ01 (sample SAMN03766243, study PRJNA286221) | soda lake metagenome | biome: soda lake; feature: Kulunda steppe; material: water; isolation source: sample B1-Br-g2 brine of Lake Bitter-1 | place: Russia: Kulunda steppe | collected 2010-07 | reverse complement strand
TGTGTGTGTGTGTGTGTGTGTGTGTGTGTGTGTGTGTGTGTGTGTGTGTGTGTGTGTGTGTGTGTGTGTCCGGGAAATGCTCTTAGCATTTACAATACGAATCTTCTCTTAATCATAATTTGAAGCCGCAGTGTATGTCTCAAAGCCATGAAAGGAACAAAGCATGGAACATGAGTCCTTCTACCAGGGGGACTCACCCCTCAGCTCCTTGGGTCAAACCCTGGGTATTTTCCAAGGCTTGATCATCCTGTGTTTTGCCATATTGGAGTTACAAGTTTGAGAGTTGTCCGGGCTGACACAGCCTATAATACTTGGATGTGCTCGTTTAGGGAGGGCCTTCTTACAGGGATGCTCCTCCGGGTTGCGTAGAATTTCACGCTGTCAGATAAGGCATCATCCAATAGACTAGGCTGGTAAACACGAACCCGCTCCTTCGTTGCCGCCCTCTGTGAAGTGCTGGAGGGACTAAACACATCAGCCATGCTCGTTATATGCTATAAAATTACAATGCAATTTCAGACGTAGACGTGAACGTGCTGATTGTGATGTGGCAGCAATTCCAACTTTTATGTCAGCAGAAAGAATGAATGAAAGACAATCGCGCAAGCATTCATATTGTCACAAGAGGGACCAATGACAGAGAGCAGTGACAAACTGGAATTCCAACTCCTATGAGCAGCGCACATGCACAGCTCTCTACAGCACTCTAGGCAGCTGGCCTGCCAGAGAAGCACTAGTTCAACGATCATTCACTCAAATGACAAGCACCTCCTGACCTGTCAGTACAGACAAACAGCAGGTCAAGGCTGCGGTCATTGCTCATTATCTTTTGCCCTTTTAGCTTGCCTGATCAGACTATCTTTTTTCTTTGGCAGCCCTCGCTCGGCAGGTACAGCTATGTAGCCTAGTCTCAGGTTAGGCTAATCGAACCTTTTCCTGTCATGTCTGACAGGAATGAAATATTGAAGGTGACCACGTTTTATGATGTTCAGCATCATCGAGGTAGGTAAGCGTAGTTCGCTCTTCTTTTTCAGCCTTCAAACAAAACAACTGCGTAGGCAGTGAAATGCTCCCTACATTGAGGAGGAAGAGAGGCCACCTAGGGCATAGGCACCTCATGACCACTCCCACCAGCAAAACAGAAACCAAAGAAGTCAATGGGGATCAGTAGAGTGACTGACAGTACCCCATTCCTGGCCTTGGCAGTGAGAGGTCACATAAGTTTTCTCAAGAGCACATTTTTTCATGGTACTGACAACGTGCTGAACCAAATAAGAATGAAGCTTCATGGCAAGCTTGGTAGCTTTCTGAGGATCAAGACCAAGGTTCTGAAGAAGGTCCATGCTGTGAGGGATGTAAATGGTGGTTTTGGTTTCAAGGTCAAGGCTGTATCTGCTGAACGAGGGCAGCTATGCCGGTTGAAAGCCTACATTGAGATTCGAACCTCGAACCAACGGGTTGCAAGGGTGGACAGTTGACTTAGACAGTCGACTTCCCATTGCAGGTGCCCACCACCTGCTGAGTGTTCGGAGCTATGTAAATGGTGTCACACACTCCCGATAGGATAGTGTTGAGGTTGACATAGGATAGGTAAGTTTTCTTTTTCTACTCACACTTGCACTGCCGTGCCGTGTTCTCCAAGTACCTGGAGAGGACTACTCCATGGGGGTCATTATTACAAGGTTGCTTCCAGACTCACCAAGGTAATACTGCGAGTTCGTCCTTCCTTCAGATGCAAGATGTGCTCTAAATACAGCGATAGCTGTATTGCCAACCGGTCAAGTACTCAGCCAACCAACTCCAACCGACTGAACGCGCAGTGCAGCACACTTCTGGCTGCAGCACTTATCTGGCGTGACAGTTAGGTTACATAGCTGTAACTGCCGAACGAGGGCAGCTGAGTTGAAACCGAGAAAGCCTGCAACCTGGGCCTAAACTAAAGAGGCGCAAACTCAAGAAGAAAGGTTGACATAGGCAGCAGCTTGGCAGAGATGTTGACTCAGGCGTGCTGTGTGTCTCGCCAGACAAGTGCTGCAGCCAGAAGTGTGCTGCACTGTGTGTGTTCAGTCATTTGGAGTTGTATGGCTGAGTACTTCAGCGATTGATAGTACAGCAATTGTCGGATGGTGCACCAATGTATTGGTTATGTCTATGCAAGCAGCAGACCTGCCTTATTTGGTTTCGGTTGCAGGCCTGTTTGGCTTCAGCTAAGCTGCCCTCGTCTGGCAGGTACAGCTTTGTAACCTAACCTATGCAAGCAGCAGACTCTCAGCCTGACATCTGCTGTTGCTTGGCGGCCATGAGCTGGCTCCCACTACGCCTGGTATCTTCATTGTACTTTTGACATCCACAAGATGGATGTGCCGCTGGTTTGGCTATGAGCTGACTAGGGTCCCGGACCCTGGACAAAGGCTGGTAGGCTGGTGCTGTTGCTGAGAGCCTACCTAAAGAAAACTCTAGGAAGGACAGCTAGTGTCTGAAGTGTTTGATTTTCATTTCTGCCTTATTTTCCCTCCTTTTCCTGCTCCCTACTAGGTCCCCTCCCCTCATTTTCGATGGCAACGTTCCAGATCCCCTTTAGGCATTTGTCCTTGGAGCAGAAGGCTAAATGGTGGATTAGAGAAGGAGGTGAATGGGGAGAATGACATGGAAGAGGGTCAATACAAGAGGGTTACAAGAGGGTCAATACAGATGAACAAAAGAATCGTCATGGGGTGTATTAAGCGGATGGAAAACGCATATCATGTTCGATTGGCAACATTTTTTGGCAACGCATGAGCATTCAAGAAGTTCTTAAAAGTTCTACTGGCTTTCTGAGGCGCCTCCATCTTGCTTTGGAGCCATAGCTCCTGGTGCTGCAAGGGGGATACCATACACCTGCAGGAGGGCGAAGAGGAACTTCTCAGCAAAGCTGATAATGCTCACCACAATGGACTCAGCACCTCAAGTGCATGAGGCTTGTTGAGTCCTTATTTTCCTGCCTGTTTGGTCTGTATAAGGTATGGACAGCATGCGCATCCACAGCTAATGCGTGCAAAGGAAGCTGAGCAGAGCTTGGTCAGTACGTTGTCCGTTGATACATAGCCAAGTAGCATGTCCTAGTAGAAGCTGGACATCTCACATCAATCACGTGCATGACAAGCATGAACATGTTGTGTACACAGCATATATACACGCAAGAAACATGCCTGAAACAAGCTGAGAAGGCCAAGGAAGCTAAGAGCACCTGGAGTAGTGTCCTAGTGCGCAGGTGCACACAAGGCTGCCCTGACGAGAGCAAAATTTCCTTGTGCAAACAGGCAGTAATGCTGTCGAGAATGAAACACAAGAAAAAGATATACCACCCACCTCCATAAATACACCCTTCCAGTAGTACACTCCCAAAAGCACGGCCACATCAGCTGTGAAAATGAAAGCAAAGCTCTTCCACACAAATGGAAGGAGAACGTTCAGGAGGGGAGTGGCCACGAAAAGGATGTTCAGCGCATCTTTCTCCTTTGGCAAGCATTCCTTGGCGCGAAGGGATGGGATGGTGAACATCCAGATTGACCACATCCTGGGAATTGGTGGGCAAGTGCGGAAATTTGATTCACTTAGGCTGTTGGCAAGCATATGAGCTAAGAAAGCTGCACAGACCTTGAATAAGGCAGACATCAGGCATAGGTAAGCAAAGATATTTGGCAATGAGACAGTGGACCCCTGGACAGAAGGTCAGGCATTTGTTGCAATAGGGCAGCAAGCAGAGGTTGAGCTGAGGTGTTTGGGTCGAGCCAGAAAGGGACTTTTTTGGGAGATCATGAATTGATATCATGAAGCCACAGACTGCACACGTTCACTTTCGAACTCACCCCAGAAGGCGCGCAACATCGGGCTCATCTGAGGGGAAGAGGATGTTGAAGGACAGCAGACCTCCGGCTGCCAGGGCAATCCAAGCTTGATACTCAAAAATTTCATACAATACTGTGCCTTTCTGAGCAGGGTTCTTGCCCTTGGCTGTGGATGAGCGGGGGGCGAAAGTGGCTGCTGTCTTGGTGGTAAGCTTTGACAATTCCTTGTCCAATTTCACACCATCACCAGAGGTACTGAGTGTGCTGCTAGATGTCTCTGTTTCTGTGTGAAAGGAGGTCGGGTGCAGCTTTACTATGCTGCATCTGCATGTTGTGTGGTGATACCTGGTGCAAGATATGTCCACCTTGTCCAATCAATGGCTCCTCACACTTACCCTTTTCTGCTGCCTGAACAGCCAATGAGGGCTTCCTCGCGGACCAAGAATGTGGAGTCAGAATTGGCCCCTGGGCTTTAAGTGGACAAGGTCCGCTGGAGGAACAGGGGCGGAGGTAGCTTGCTGAGTTGTGGGCGTGCAACAACATTTTGATTGCGTAATAAAGTAACAAGAAGATAGATTCTGTGAAACCAAGTAACGAGCAGATAGATTCTGAAGACCAGAATTCTAGTATATCAGGGCATGTATCAGGAAACAATGTTCATGTTTAAAATTCACAACATACCTTGGATAACAGGACACTCCGTAACCTAGACCCGGACGGAGCCAGGCCATCATGGATCCTGCTGTAGACCCAAGCCTTGAGGAGCAGAAGAAGTTGATCATTCCATTCATGCAGGTATGATTGAGGCATGCTAGGCTGCTAATGTTCATTGTCAGAGCTGCGCAGAAGGTGTGCACGGACATACCTTGAGGTCCTGCACAATCGATTGCTGCCCCTGCACTTGCAGAGAGCTCAGGAGATTCAGAATGCAGACCCAAAAGTCGCCTACTACTGCAGGCTTTATGCTGTAGACCAGGTGCGCCTAGGTTTGGTAGGGTTGTGTGCACTGCAAGCACTGGTATGCTGCACAAACGGACCAATCAGCATTATGCAGCTGGTACAGCCCCCAGGTCAGCTCATTTGTGATTGTGTCATACTTGGGTTAGTGGTCGGAGGCACAATTTGTAGATCCGTACTGCTTCCAGGAGCAAGGCAGAGCCAGTTGATGGATGCCGTGTACCTGCCTGTTTATAGCCCTGATAAGACACACGCACTGGTACTAGGAAGATCATTCGTGATATGCTGTATGTATCCCTAATTTTCACCTTCCCTCTCATCGTGCTGACAAGCATACACGTAAACATACACATATGCACGCGCACTCACACACATCACACACACATGCACACAAACACACACACGCACACAAACACACACTCGCACACATACATGTGTGAAGAGAGAGTGTGTGAGACATGCACACAAAACCACTCACATTCACATAAAAAAGAACGCATACACATGCATGCTAACTCATGTATACACACTCCGTTTTGCTTCTGCAGGCTCTCAAGTTCCCGCACCGTGCTAAAGAGATCAATGGTTTAGTCATGGCTACATTGTCAGCCTTAGAGAAGGTGGGTCAAGAGCTTTCTAGATGAATGTCACTGCTCCTTGTGCTGTTCATTCTCCAATGATGAGCAAGAGGTCTACAACTCTTGAGTCTTCCGTCAGTAAGGGTACACTCCTTTGCAGCATGTCTTGGAGAGGGAAGGGCGAAGTAGATGGTTCATATACGTTAGCACCTAAGTAGTCTAATGATGAAGGGGAGCAGCTACCCAGTAAACACCAGTCTGCACTCCCGGCAAGCAACCTCTGCTGCCCAACAAGCGCCCTCTCTCCTGCCTGGCGAGCACTTAAGCGCTCTTGCCTGACAGGCACCAAACTCCTGTACTACTGCCTGGCAAGCACCCTCCCTCTTGCTCTCCTACCTGGCAAGCACCAATCTTGCATGCTACTTCGCGAGAGAATTTCTACAGGCCTTGTGCGTGTTCGAGTAAGCATGAGTAGGGCACCACTGTACACTGTCTATCACATGACTCATAAGACAGCGCAAGGTTGAAGGCTCTTGACCAAGGCTCAGTATCTGGGCTCAATTGCAGCAACATTTAAACAACCAATGTGTGTATGTGTGTACGCACTGGTGCATTTGTGGATTCGCGCATCAAGATAGCTCAGCGGATCTAGGCAGGTAGCAAAAGCCCCCTCTAATTGGCCAATCAAGCTGAACTCAGCCACACACATATTCTTCAGGGCAGGCATGCCTCCATACTCAGTGCGTGCCAGTCAAAGGTACACCGCCTGCCAATACAACATCCGTGCGCATGCGCGTGCGCGCGCGCGCACACACACACACACACACACACACACACACACACAAACAGGAGAAAGCGCGTCTGGACTTAGACCGCGAGAGCGACAAAGTGCACTGCGAGGCGTTTGCGCTGCGGATATTTGGCAATGCTGACCGTGTGGATCGGATGGGGAAGGCAGACGCAAACACGAGCAAGGCTTTCTATGCGGCCTCAATCTTTTTCGATGTGAGTAGTCGTGCAGGAGCTAAGTCAGTGTTTTCTACGCTGAGGGTGCCAGTAGGTGCCTAAGAAGGCAACTTTTCTGGGAGCCATGTTGCTTCTCAATTCATGTCCACAAAAAGTATGAATAAAATGCAGCTCCTGCCGAGCAGCTTGCGTGAGCAAGCACTAGCAGCCATGTCCTCATTGTAGTATTTGAGCATGGTTTGCACAAAGCAAGTCTCATATGAATGCGCATTTTAAGAACAATGTGTTTCAGATGACTCTGTCCTGAGCTGTAAGTCATTGTGCGCATCACCAAAAGAACCTGCAGCTGTTGTGTTTGCTGATACATATGAGACAAATGAGTTGGATTGATTGGCTGGCGCGCTTCTTGTCACTAGGCTTGATGCTCTTTGGAAATGCAGCAAATAAGTATGCCTTGGTGAAAGCAGTGCCCTGGCCCTGTCCACTTTTCCATAATGAGCATTGGCTTAAGTGTGTACACTGTGCAAAGTGAGAGAAAGAGACATGCTTTCATCTGAGCAGGTGCGGTAAGAAATATTGTGTGGCCGGATACATCAGAATCCTTGACCGTATGTTTGCAACCATTTTGCATGTTTGCAACCACACTCATAAAAATTCTTTGCTGCAGGTCCTTTACCAGTTCCAAGACTTGGATGAGGACATTGCCAATAAGCAAAAGTATGCTGCCTGGAGGGCCTCTGAGATCCGTAAGGTGGGCTCCTTGCCCTTGCACACTGTGACTAGTAAGGTGGGCTCGTTTCTCTTGCACACTATGTGACTGCACATGAGTCTGACTGGATAAATTCTGTAAGGTGCATGTGCTCTTGATTTAGACAGTGAGAGGTAAGCTGAACTATGCTATGCCTTGTCACCATGGCTGATCTTATAAGGCTTGCTGATTGGCGGGCAGGTATTGATGTGACCTGGAAATACCCAGCTGACATGGCATTGCTGCATCACTGGCATAGCTCATGCTCACCAGGGGCAGGTCAGGAGTTGCAACAGTTTGCAGTCTCTTTAGTTTGCCTGGCTGCCCCACTTAACCATGCATTTTCGTGTTCATTTTCACACAAACGCAAGGTTTCCAAATCTGTGGTGGTTTCCTGGATTCCTTTGGTCCCTGCGCTGCTTCCTTGCGTGTGAAGCACAAAAATGCACTTACTCTGATTGTGAGCAATGCATCTGGTTGTCAGCTCTGCACTGCTGCTTATCAGCATTTGCAGCTCGCAATCAATGTTCTCTCACTTCCATAACATCCAACTTGATGTGTGCTGAGCAGTGAATCGTATGAGCCAGTTGGTCCTCCAGCATCCACCCTCGGCAACAGAACTGGGCAATGCCCAGCATGTTGCTGCCTGTTGTTTTGCTCATGGACCATGCGCGCGGTTGCTGTGTTGCTCATGCATGGTGATTGTTATTCTTATAGGAAGGCATGCCCCTGTGTGGCCACTGCAGGCGCTGTAGGATGGCCGGAAGACCCTCGCATGTCCTTGTGCTGCCACTGCAGGTGCTGTGGGAGGTCCTGCTGCCCTTGCACTTTCCTCATTTTCACTTTATGAATTCATGCATGTATTCATACATTTATTCTCGCATCCATCCATCCATTCATCCATTCCTAGGCGCTGCGAGAGGGCCGGCCACCCTTGCCACCCTCAGCAGAGGAAGCGGCAGAGGCGGCGGAGGCAGAACGGGAGCTAGCTGCGCTTGATGCGGCCATGACAGCACCAGCCCCGCCCTCAGAGGGCCTCTCGGGTGCGTGTGTGCGCATGGGCAAGTGTTGGCTTGCAGCATGCTTTATCCATGTGTTTGTGCGCACATTTAGTAAGCACCCCTGTCGTCACGCTTGTGCATGCAAGTTTATGGTGAAGATTCCGTTCCTTTTGTGTGCGCGTGTGTGTGCACATCTGTATGCACGTAGGAGTCAGGGACAGGACATCAACCTATTCCGTGCCTTTGACAGAGCGTGTTGTGATTGTGTCTGCTGCTGCTGCATGGGTGTGGAGTGCGCTTCAGGTTGAACCGGCTGCGCCCCCGTGGCTGCAGGTCTCAGCATTGCTGGAGCCAATGTGGCCCCTGCCTTTTTGCCTGGCGCGCCTTCACAGTCGTCATCTGCAGCTGCACCACATCTGCCTGCGACAGGTGGGGGTGGCGATGCTCTGTGTTTTGTGCTTGAATGGCCTAAAAGCAAAATGCGCCCCGCCCCGCTGTCCCAGCTGTGTTTTGTGCTTGAATGCTGTGTTTTGTGCTTGAATGCTGTGTTTTGTGCTTGAATGGCCTAAAAGCAATGCGCCCCGCTGTCCCAGCTGTGTACGACACGCCAGACACATGCTGCTGATGTGCATGGGAACGCACAGGAGGGACATTTCATCAAAAGTACGCTGCGTCTCGGGTTAGTGTGAAAGTGCTGTGCCTCATCCGACTGCAACTGCTAAGTTCCAAGCCGTTTGCATTTTGGATACCTTGGATGAGTCCATTCCCATGAAATCCATATTAACTACGTCCATTTCTGCACATGGTTGTGAAATGTCCTTTCAATGGAGTCCTTTTTGTAAGGGATCTTTCCCTGGAATTCTCATATGGTGTCCCTCAAACAATTGGCATCGTCAAAATTGACATCTTTTTGTGAGGAGCCTTGTTTGCGCCAATGGGTCTACCCTCTTGCCCCCGTTTAATGCAGCTGCAGCGTAGCTCAAGCCAGGCTCTTTCCAACAATGGCCTGCCCATACGTCACCTGTTGCTCCGCCATCAACCTCTGATGCACTCCATGAAAGCGTGTGCTGGCACCGCAGCATATGTAACAAGCTCACAAGTTAGGGTTAACCCCCAGCCTGGTCGCTAGGCTGATTGGTATGTGGCCGGTCATCGACAGCCTAAAAATTGGCTCCGTAGATTCTGAAATGGAGGCAAAGTTTGATGGGCTACTGAGAAAGGAACTCAAAGCAGCACACGTAACCACGCGTGCACCTAATACACGCTGGCATGCGCACATCATTCCATCCAAACTCACAGAACGCCTGCAGGTGTAAAAGTTTTTGCACGCGCCGGCGTTTCACTCCTATGCTGTGCATGCAGGCGTGCAGCGCTTCTGGCAGGGATCCACAGTGGCTTTCTGCGAGGCGCCAGGTTCACCGGTGGAGACGGGCACTGTGGGATGCATCTTACCAGACGACAGGTGTGGGGAGAACCTATAGATACAGAAGGAAGCGTTTTGGGGGGAAGGGCGGGGAGCTTGCCCAGCTACAGTGATTTTTTTAAGCTGTCCATGCTTGGGAGGCATGGCAAGAGAGCGCAGAGATGTGCTACGCTGGTTGGCCTTCCCTTGCTTGTGATAGCCAATCTATCTGGAGTAGAAAGATGTCTCAATTAGGACGGGATGGCAAGGCTGAGCGATTCACGCTGCCAGGTGCTTGCATAGTAAAGGCTTTGACAAATGTGTGTGGGCGTGTGTGGGACAATAAGCTATGCGTTGCACAGAAGACTTGGAGGATCCAAGGGCACTAACTGTGGGCAATGTGCAAGAAAGGTAGATCGCACACATCTTGGCTTAGGAGAACTTAGGTGCACTTCGCCCTTGTCTTAGCTGGAATAAGGGTACAATGACCCAAAGTGATGGTGCCGCCGAGAGCGGCCTGCTTTTGCTGGATGGCAGGGCTTGCCACTTCTACCAGCATGATCCTGCACCAGCAATTCCAGTCATCGCCATCAGCATGATCATGTACCAGCATCTGCAATCATCACATCAGCATGATCCTGCACCAGCATTTCCAGTTATGGCCATCAGCACGATCATTAGGGGTCGGAGCTGTTATATATAACGTTATGTAATATAACGTAATGTATAAGGATCGGTTAATAGGGTGGTCCAGTCTGCCAAAGAGACTCGCTGAGACTCGTTGTAGATGGGTAGGGCCTATATGGGAGATCATCGTTAGAAAACTGCTTTTCACAGGCGCGTCCTGTGCTCCTGAGAATTTTCATGGGACTTCAATATAATTAAAAACAAATTTTTCTAACAGGGTCAGTCATTCCAGAGGCCGGGATGATTCACAGGCTGTTCCGTCCTATCCCCCCCCGTTCCACCCTCCTCAATTCCACCCGTATCAACCTAGCTGCTCAATCATTGGCATTTGTTGCGGCAAGGAGCTGCAGGTTGGACCCCTGGTTGCCCACAGATAAATCGATGTGTTGCAGCAGATGTAAATCAGCTTCCATGCGCGCGCCAAGGCAAGCCTTGAGCAGTGCTTGGTGCACATCTGGCCCCAAACTGACCAGTTACGCTCGCAGACACAAGCTGTGGGAGTATGCATAGCAGCTGCGCTGTTGCAAGGGTGGGGAAGCCATGCTTGGAAGCCCACAGGCGCAAGAAGCTGACACAATGAATGGTGGGGTCTACCTGAAGTGCCTGCTGCCGCCAATTACTCACCTTCCCTTTCTCCTTCCATTCCATAATATATTTAAAGACACATTGGCAGGGGTGCTTGCTCTCTGGAAGGATTGGTAGCCATTACCCTGTAATGGCTGAATACCATTACCCTGTCAGTCATGTCCAAGCTCATCACATCATCACGCTCCTCATTGTCCCACACCACCTTGTCTCTCATTGTAAATTTATCTTGAAATATTGCTAATGGCCTGGGATTATTTGAGGGTTTGTTAGCACATTTTTGCACAATATTAATAACAGCATTTACCAGTCAAATAGGTGACACTCGTCGGTGACGAGGGTCCCCCCCATCCCCCAAAGAGACTCGGCAAGACTCGCAGAGTCTCGTCGTCGGTGAGTCTTGGCGAGACCCCTGCCCAACCTTACTTATGTAATGTTTAAGGTTTTTCGAATGTAACAGGGCTAAATTTGGGCCAATTTTGCCCTAGAGCTCTACACCCCAGATCTTCTCCACAAGCAACTTGTTCATGTATAAAGATGGCAGATAAACTAGAAGGGGATCAATATTGGATGGAATTGGCCGAGGATGGTACACAACCCTACATGCAAGGGCCCATGAAGCCTGAAGAGCTATTCAGGAAGCTCACATCAGGCAAGCCTAAGCAGTGGGAGGCAGTGTTCAAAGCAGTGATAAAGCCAGAGTGTGGGGGACTCAGTGTGCTGGAGTGCAAGAGGTGCAAGGCCGATGTCAGCCACACCAACCCCTCCCAGGCGGCACAACAACACAAGTTCACAGCAGCGGCACTGGCAGCAGCAGGCGTGCGTAGCAGCCCTTGAAGACACAGCCCAATGGGCGGGAAGACACCCTGACCTCCCTGCTGCCTTGAAGAAGCACGCTGTCAGCGCTTTACCGGACCATGGAAGCAAGCACCCCAGCACATGTTGCAGCGCTTGTACTTGACCCCACCAATTTCATCATTGAGGAGGGTAAGTTGAATGCCTGCATGGAGGCCCAGGCTTTGTACTCAATAATGATTTCTGACGAAGGCATGGAATGGCAGCTTATTTCAGTGTTCCAGGTGGCTCCCGGGACGCCAGTAAATCACTTTGGTATTTCCATAACTTTCTGCCCCCATGCGATTGCACACATGCAGGTATCATCTGCACACCCTATGGCAAGCTGACTACTAAGCACAAGGAGGAGGTGCTCATGCTTGAAGTACGCGTGAACGGAGGCAGGGGTGACAGCAGCGTGATAGCAGCATTCAGTAAGGAGCTCATGGAGCTGGACATGCGGAGCCTGAATGAGCGGACGTAGCCCCCAATCTCGTAAAGTGTGACAACTTGGCAGAC
>LFCJ01003110.1_pt1 | contig 12108 bp, 21 predicted proteins | sample 643141 | NCBI WGS metagenome assembly LFCJ01 (sample SAMN03766243, study PRJNA286221) | soda lake metagenome | biome: soda lake; feature: Kulunda steppe; material: water; isolation source: sample B1-Br-g2 brine of Lake Bitter-1 | place: Russia: Kulunda steppe | collected 2010-07 | reverse complement strand
GAAATAGTTGAAGAGATACCAGAGAAAAACTTAATCTATGCCCCTCTCACAGACAAACTAGCTCAAGACTACAAGGAAGCGATGTATGCAGCAGCAAACTATGCTTGGGCAAACCGTCAAGCACTAACAAAAGCTGTTAGAGACTGTTTCACCCGTGTGTTTGAAGATCCGGAAGTGGAGCTGCTCTACGACGTATGCCACAACATCGCTAAAGAAGAAAAACACAAGGTTAACGGAGAAGAAAAAGAGCTGCTAGTACATAGAAAAGGAGCTACAAGAGCATTTCCTCCGGGAAGAGAAGAAATACCGGAGATCTATAGAGAGATAGGTCAACCCGTACTTATACCTGGAAGCATGGGAACATCAAGCTACATACTCTCCGGAGGCCAGAAATCGTTAGATATTTCTTTTGGTTCAACAGCTCACGGCGCCGGAAGACTGAAGTCTCGAACCCAAGCAAAACAAGACTACTGGGGAGAAGATGTACAAAAAGAGCTTGAAAGAGAAGGTATCTATGTCAAAGCTGCTTCAGGCTCAACTATGGCTGAAGAAGCACCAGGAGTCTACAAAGATATAGACGACGTTATCAAGGTCTCCGACAGTCTAGGAATCGGGCAGAAAGTCGCCCGGACAGAGCCCTTAGTCAACATAAAAGGCTAGGAAAGATATTCACCACCCAACAGGACAACCTATTTATAAAAGTTAGTTCCGACTGTTTTGATACTCCTCACGAACAGTATTTCTGAGGAGACAAGCCCTCGTTGAGGGCCTCTGGGAGGACTGATAAACACTATGCCAAAGAAAAATAGACCTAGAAGCGGATCTTTACAGTTTAAGCCTAAGGTTAGAGCTGAAAGGATTTACCCTGATATCTCTAACTGGGAAGAAACAGAAGAACAAAAACCGTTAGGCTTCGCAGGCTACAAAGTAGGAATGTCCCGTGTCCTAATGATCGATGATCAAGAAGGAGCAACCCGAGGACAAGAAGTAGCAGAAGCAGTAACAATACTCGAAGCTCCACCACTAAGAGTTTACGGAGCAAGATTCTACACAGAAGACCCTAACTCAGGAAAACAGGTCTTCACAGAAGCATGGACCGAAAGTCCTTCCAAAGAACTACAAGAAGCTGTCGACATTCCGAAAGACGGAAACCTAGACAACTTCGAAGAAGCAAAAGAACATTCCGACAGACTAAGCGACGTAACACTTCTGGTCCACACACAGCCACAACACACCGGACTATCAACAAGTAAACCGGCAAACTTCGAACTAGGAATCGGAGGAGACACAGAAGACAAACTTGAGTACGCAGAAGAAATGATCGGAAAAGAAATCGAATTCGGAGATGTATTCGAAGAAGGAGACTACTCCGACGTAATCGCAGTAACCAAAGGAAAAGGATTCGAAGGACCTGTAAAACGGTACGGAATCAAGAAACTAGACCATAAAACACAGAAAAAACGCCGTAAAGCAGGAAACGTCGGACCATGGCATCCAGACACACTAAGCTGGAGAGTTCCACTGCCAGGACAACAAGGATTCAACAACCGTACAGAACTGAACAAGAGAATTCTAGAACACGGAGAAGAACCGGAAGAAGTTCAGAGAAACGGAGGATTCAAAGGATACGGTGAAGTCCAATCTAACTACATACTAATCAAAGGATCGGTTCCAGGACCAGCAAAAAGACTAGTCCGTTTAAGAACCGCCCTAAGAAACGATGAAAACCCAGGTAAACCAGAAATAACACATATCGACCAGTGAGAAAAATGAGCGAACAACTACCAGAACAGTTCGAAGAAAGAGTAAGACCAGATATCATAAAGAGAGCATTTCTCTCAATCCAGTCAAACAAGAGACAGTCCTACGGCCACGACAAAGAAGCAGGCCTGAAACACGTAACATACTGGAAAAACAGAAACAACGCATACAGAAGCCGTAAAGGAAGAGGAATGTCAAGAGTGCCTCGAAAGATCAGTGTGAGAAGAGGAAGCCAGCTGTTCGGACCTGCAGCAGAATCACCAGGAACCAAAGGCGGTAGAAGAGCACACGGACCTAAGTCCGAGAAAGACTTCTCAGAAGACATAAACGACAAAGAAAGAAGGAAAGCAATCCGTTCCGCACTCGCAGCATCAATCGATGAAGATATAGTAAGTGAAAAACACGATTACAGTGGAGAACTACCTCTTACAACAGAAAATCTTGACAGTATCGAAAAAACCTCAGAACTAGAAGAGACACTGAGAGAACTAGGACTGGAAGATGAACTAGAAAGAGTAAACGAGAAAAAAGTAAGAGCAGGAAGAGGAACCGGAAGAGGAAGAAAATACAAGAGAAAAGTAGGACCTCTAGTCGTAGTAGCTGAAGACAACGGAGTAGTTAAAGCAGCGAACAACCTTCCAGGAGTAGAAGTATCACTAGTAGATCAGTTAAACGCAGAGAAACTTGCACCCGGAGCACACGCAGGAAGACTAATTGTCTGGGATCAAAAAGCATTAAACAAACTTGAAGAGGATCAACTCTACCTCTAAAGGTGACAAGAAATGGAAGAACATAAGGCACTTGATATAATAAAGAACCCTCACATGACCGAACAAGCAATGGATATGGTCGACAGAGACAACAAACTAGTAATGATTGTCGATCTCGACGCAAACAAGACCCAAGTCAAAGACGCAGTCGAGAGCTTGTTCAATGTCACGGTTAAAAAAGTAAACACCTCTATTACACCACAGGCGAAGAAAAAAGCATACGTCCAGCTATCAGATTCAGACGATGCAATGGATATCGCCACAAAAATGGGTATGATGTAAAATGGGAGGAAAAATACGAACACAAAGAAAGGGTCAAGGCTCCCCAACATACAAAGCCTCATCTCACAAAGGCAAAGGAGCTGTAGAAACAAAGAACTCTGAAATCACAGGAACAGTAGTAGATATAGGTCACGACCCAGCAAGAACAGCACCTGTAGCAACAGTAGAATATGAAGACGGAGAGACAAGAAACATTCTTGCACCAGAAAACCTTGCAGTAGGAGACGAAATACAGATAGGTGTATCAGCTCCCATCGAAGAAGGAAATACTCTACCAGTAGGAGAAATCCCTGAAGGAGTACCAATACATAATATTGAGCTACAGCCAGGAGATGGCGGAAGACTTGTTAGAAGCAGCGGAACATACGCATTCGTTGTAACACACGAAACTGACGGAGTAAGAATCCGGCTACCAAGTAAAGAGTTCAAAAAACTGAACACAGATTGCAGAGCAACAGTAGGAAAAGTAGGTGGCGGAGGAAGACTAGAAAAACCGTTCGTCAAAGCAGGAAACAAACACCACGCCATGAAAGCAAGAGGCAAACAGTATCCAAAAGTATCAGGTGTAGCAATGAACGCAGTAGACCACCCATTCGGTGGATCCGCAAAACCAGGAAAAGCAAAAACCGTTTCACGCCACGAATCACCAGGGCGTAAAGTCGGTAACATAGCCGCAAAAAGAAGCGGTAAAAAGAAGAAAGACTAGGTGAACCACAAAAATGAGCGATGAATTCACATTCAGAGGAAAAACACTAGACGAACTACAAGAGATGAATCTCAACCAGTTCGCAGATCTTCTCAATGCAAGAGGAAGAAGAAAAATCAAAAGAGGTCTAAGAGAAGACGAGAAAAAGATACTGAAAGACCTCAAAGAGAAAGATACAGTAAAGACTCACGAGAGAAACATGATAGTGGTTCCTGAAATGGTAGGAAAAACCGTTGAAGTATACAACGGCCAAGACTTTGTTCCTGTAGAAATAAAAGAAGAAATGCTTGGACACTACCTAGGAGAATTCTCAAAAACCCGTAAGAAAGTTTCACACAGCGCACCAGGACTTGGTGCTACAAGAAGCTCACAGCACGTACCTCTCAAGTGATATAAATGCCAGTACAGACAGAAGAACATCAGGCAAAAGCAGTTGGAAACAATCTCAGAGTTTCCTGGAAAGACTGTACCGAAATCGGTCGCTTCATCAAAGGCGACTCTGTAGAAAAAGCAGAGGAAAAACTAGAAAGAGTAATAGAAAAGGAACTACCTGTACCATACACAAAGTTTGACTCTGATGCAGGACATAAATCAGGTGGAGGAGCAGGAGGATATCCTGTGAAAGCTTCAGAAGAAATGCTTGACCTTCTTAGAAGCGCAAAATCTAATGCCGAGCATGAAGGACTTAACGTTGACAGCCTTGAAGTACAGAACGTTATAACAAACCAAGGATCAACATTTAGAACGCCTAAAAGACATAGGGGAAGAAGTCCGAAAACCGCTCACGTAAACATAATTGTAGGAGAAAGATAATATGCAGGAAAAACAGTTCATCCAAAAAGGCGCAAGAAAAGTACGCCTACACGAAAGACTTCAAGAAGAGCTTGAAGGCGCAGGATACTCACACGCTGACGTAGTGAGAACACCTACTTCTACAAAACTAGTTATCTACGCACAGAGACCTGGACTAGTAATCGGTAGAGGAGGTTCACGTATCAAAGAGTTAACAAATACTATAGAAAACGAATTCAACTTCGAGAATCCTCAAATCGAGGTAAATGAGATAGATAACCCTGATGCTAATGCACAGATTGTAGCACAGTCAATGGCCTCCTGGCTAGAAAAAGGAGGACGAGCAAAAAGGGTTGGATACACATACCTTAGAAGAATAAAAGAATCAGGAATAATCGGAGCAGAAATCGAAGTAACCGGAAAAATCAGCGGAAACCGTGGAAGAACAGAAAAATTCTCATTCGGATACGTTAAAAGATGCGGAAACACATCAAAAGAAAACGTAGAGAAAGGATACGCACTAGCAAGAACTAAACCAGGTGCAATCGGAGTTAAAGTCCGACTAATGAAAGAGATGCCTGACTTCATGCACAGAGACGTAGATGTAGAGAAAGAACTAATGCACGAAACAATTAGCTCCGATGAGACACATGAGAAATCAGAGAAGATAGAAATGATTATCGCTGAAGCTGAAAACATGACAGCAGGCGAGATAGAAAGAGCTATTGAAGAACTCGAAGGGATCGGAGAAAACGATGTATCAACATCAGAAGTAAGAAAAGTATTCGAAGAAACCGACACCTCCAAAGAAACAAGCGAAGAAAAAGTTGAAGAAGAGACAGAAGAAGACGAAGAGTCTGAAGAAGAACCAACAGAAGAAACAGAAACCGAAGAAACAGAGTCAACCGAAACAGACTACGAAGAAATAGTGTCCGGAACTATCAGCGATGCAAAAGACGCATTAAAAGATTTAGAAAACCCTGACTATGAAGCCGCACTTGAGGCAGAAAAGTCAAACAAAGACAGAAAAACTCTAACCAGTTGGTTAGAGAACAAGAAAGAATAAAAGTAGAGTTCTAGGTGTCATAAACATGGCTATTTTAAGACCAGAAGACGTTAGAAACCTGAGCGAAGACGAGCTCAAAGAAAAACTGAGAGATCTGAAGACCGAAATAATGGAGGAGAAAGGTCAGATAGAAACCGGAGGATTCGCGGACAATCCGGGAAGAATCAAAGAAATGAAAAGAACTATCGCGAGAATCAAAACAGTTCTTAACGAAAGAAGTTCAAAATAGATACTAATGGCTGAAACTACTTGTCAAAAATGCGGAATGCCTGAAGACCTGTGTGTATGTGACGATATCGCACGGGACGAACAAAAAATAACAGTTAAAATCGATACAAGAACGTTCAACAAGGAGATGACCGTTATAGACGGCCTATCCGAAGACGTTGACATAAGCACACTTTCTTCCAACTTGAAGTCAAAACTTGCATGCGGAGGAACCGCTAAAAACGGCCAAATTCAGCTGCAAGGAAACCACACCAGAAGAATCAAGGAAGTACTGGCGGAAGAAGGGTTCGACAGAAACCAGATAGAAGTGAAAAACTAAACTGTAGAAAGAGAAAGCATTAAACCCCTGCCTATCCTCTATTTATTCTATGCCTGGAGCATTATTTCTTGAAGGCGACAAAGTCAATCTTAGAACGATTGAAGAGGAAGATTTAGAGTTTCTAAGAGATACTATCAACAACCCCGAGGTACGTACATTTCTGACCAGCAGGAAACCTAAGAACCTTATCATAGAAGAAAAATTCTTAAGAAACGTTGTTAGTAGTGATGAAGACGTAAACCTTGCTATCAGTAAAGATGAAGAAATAATAGGAATGGTTTCTCTAGAAGAGCAGAAAGAAATTGGGGTTGTGGAGATAGGAATCTACATAGATCCAAGTCATCAAGAGAAAGGTTACGGAACCGAAGCAGCTGAACTAGTGATTGAATACGGTTTCAAGACTCTCAACTACCACCGTATTATTGCCCGTGCCTATGAATCCAATAAAGGCTCACAAAGAGTATGGGAGAAACTAGGTTTCACTAAGGAAGGCGAACTACGAGAACAGATATACAGGAAAGGTAGAAGAGAAGATGCATACATCTACGGGGTTCTGAAGAAAGAGTGGTTAAACAACTAACCCTATTTATAAAACTTGGTTTCGATTGTTGTCTTGTCCGCTTGAAGTCGGACTTGAAACCAGCAGCCTTTTGTCTTGGTTGCTAGGAAAGAAGGTTCGATACTTCAGGCCTTGGAGAAAAACCTCGTATACAGATAGAGTAGTTTTTCACATGTGCCTGTTGTCAAGTGGTTTAAAAGATTTACATACGATTTGAAGATTTACGAAGAAGGTGTTGACCTTGGCAAAACAAGAACAAGAAGAAAAAGTTGAACAGTCGACAAGAATTGAATTCCCAACCAGAGGTAGTACTTTTGTAGGAACTGTGGAGTCAACAAAAATGCAGAAATCAGCAACAGTAAGATGGGAGTACAGTCAGAAAGTACCGAAATACGAGAGATTCGAAAGAAGAAACACTAAGATAACAACACACGTCCCTGAAGACCTAGAAGTAGAAGAAGGGGATAGAGTAAGAGTTGCCGAGACAAGACCTATCTCCAAAACCAAGAGCTCCGTAATAACAGAGGTTCTAGAAAAATGAAGCCAATAGGTTCAAACATTACAAGAACTCTAGATATAGGCGCAGAACTTATATGTGCAGATAACTCTGGCGCAAAAGAACTCAAAATAATCGGAGTGAAAGCAAGACAGGGAAGAAGAAGCCGCAGAAACTCCGCAGGAATAGGAGACGTTGTAATGGTAAAAATACTTAGAGGAGATCAAGAAGTCAAAAACCAGGTTTTCGAAGCAGTAATCGTAAGACAAGCAAAAGAGTTCGAAAGACCGAACGGACTAAGAGTAAGTTTCGAAGATAACGCAGCAGTCCTAGTAGAAGAAAACGGTCTTCCAAAAGGATCAGTAACAAGAGGACCAATCGCAAAAGAAGTAGTAGAAAGATACTCTCCTATCGGAAAAATCGCATCACAGGTGGTATAAAAATGGTAGATAAGACACAGAACTGGAGCAGTAACTGGAAATCAAGTAAGAACCCTTCAAAACAGAGAAAATACAGGAGAAACGCTCCACTACATGTAAAAGATAAACTAATTTCTGCAAACATGGATCAAGATCTCAGAGAAGAACTTGAAACAAGAAATATTACAGTTCGAACAGGCGACAGAGCTAAAGTAATGAGAGGAGACCATAAAGGTCGTGAAGGAATAATAAGCAGAATCGACAGAGACAACGCAGTAGTATTTATAGACGGAGTAGAGAATGAAAGACAAGACGGCTCAAAAAGCCTAGTACCAATAAGACCTTCTAACATCCAGTTAACCGCTCTAAATGTTGACGACCTCTCAAGAATTGAGAAATACGATGTAGAAGACGTTGAATCCATCAAAGTTGATGAGGAAGAACTCGAGGTCCTTGAGGAAGATGAAGAAGGAGAGATGATGCAGAGAATGCAGGACCAAGCAGAAACTGAAGAGACAGAAGAAGACGAAGAGTCTGAAGAAGAACCAACAGAAGAAACAGAAACCGAAGAAACAGATTCAACCGAAACAGACTACGAAGAAATAGTTTCTGAGAATATCGGCGACGTGAAAGACGCATTAAAAGACCTAGATGAACCTGACTATGAAGCAGCTCTAGAAGCCGAAAAGGCAGGTAAGAACAGAAAAACCCTTGTAGAATACCTAGAGAACAAGAAGGAGGATTAAATATGACACATCAGAAAAGACTTTCAGCACCAAAACATTACCCGATAAAAAGGAAGGACAATACATACGTATCAACTATCAAAGGCTCTAGAAGCAGCGAAGACGCAATACCTGTAGTACTATTCCTAAGAGATGTTCTGGAATACGCAGACACAGAAAAAGAAGCTAAAGAGATTGTTAGAAAAGGACAAGTACTCCGGAACGGAGAGCCTGTAAGAGATATTAAAGAAGGTGTCGGAATACTTGACGTTGTCGAGCTACCTGAAGCCGAAGAAATCTACAGAGGAGTAAGAAGAGGAAAATATATTGAATTCCTACCTGTAGACGAAAAGAGAGTTTTCACCAAGATAGTCGACAAAACAGTTACAGAAGACGAATTTGTCTACAGACTTCACAACGGAGAAAACTACCGGTCAGGAGACGAATACAGCACAGGAAATACTCTATTATTCAATAAAGACAAAGTGAAAGAGCTTGAACTTGAAGAAGGATCTGAAGTACTAGTGATAAAAGGTAAACACTCCGGAAAGACCGGAGAACTAGAAGAGATAACACAGAGAGGACATGAAAAATCAGGGAAAGTTAAAAACAGCGAAACCTTCGAAACACAGCTCGAAAACCTTGTAGCAGTAGAAGAAATGGAGGTAAGGTGAAAATGGCAGAAAACGTGATGAAAGAAGTCTACGTAAGCAAAGTAACAGTAAACATAGGAATAGGACAAGTAGGAGAAGACGTTGAAAAAGCAGTAACACTACTAGAGAAACTGACAGATAAAAAACCTGTAAGAGCTGAATCAAAAGAATCCTCCAAAACATTCGGACTAAGAAGCGGTCTTAACATAGGAGCAATGGTAACTCTGCGAGGAGAAGAAGCCCAGGAGTTTATAGAAAAAGTAATACCTGCTGTTGAAGAAATCAATGAAGATGCCTTCGACGGAAATGGAAACTTTTCATTCGGAATATCTGAGTACATCGATGTTCCCGGAGTAGACTACGATGCAGATATCGGCATGATGGGATTCGAAGTAACTGTAAACCTTGAAAGACCAGGATACAGAGTAAAGAGAAGAGACTACAAGCCAACACATATTGGAAAAGATCACGAGGTATCCGATGAAGACGCAAAAGTCTTCGTCGAAGAACAACTCGGAGTAGAGGTGGTAAAGTGAGCTACGATAAAGTACTAGACCAGATAAAACACAAGAAAGGAAAGAAAGAGCGATTTGAAAAACACAACACACCTAAAGAACGTGACTACGGAAAATCCAAAAAAGAATGCAGAAGATGCGGAAGAGTAGGAAGAGGAGTAATCAGCGAATACAACCTGAACTATTGTAGACAGTGCTTCCGTGAAGTCGCAGAAGATCTAGGGTTCAAACAACTGAAATAGGTGAATAGAAAAATGCAACACGATACACTCAGCGATGCATTATCCGCAATAAACAACGCAGCTAGAAACGAAAAAGAGTACGCAGAAATCAGCCCTACAACCAACCTCGTACAAAACGTACTACTGAAACTTCAGGAAGAAGGGTACATAGGCGTATTCGAACTAGTTGAAGACGGTAAAGGAGGAAAGTTCAAAGTAGAAGTACAGAACACTGTAAACCAGTGTCAGCCAGTGAAACCAAACTTCTACGTTAAAAGCGATGAATACACAGACTGGGCTAAAAGATACTTACCGGCAAGAAACTTTGGAAAACTCATTGTAACAACAACAGAAGGAGTTCTAACACATGACGAAGCAGTAGAAGCAAACGTCGGCGGAAAACTCCTTGGATATGTCTACTAAGTGATACAAAAATGAAACTTAAAACCGAACTACCTGACAACGTAGAAGCCAGTTACGAAAACGGAACACTGAAAGTAGAGAAAGAAGGTAACGAAGTCGAAAAGAAACTGGATCACGCACAGGTAGAAATCAAGATAGATAACGGAAAAGTAACTTTCAAGGCTCTAGAAGACAGAAAAAACGTTACAAGTATAGCAAAAACATTCCAGAGCCACCTAGAAAACATGGTACAAGGTCTAGAGAACGAGTACGTATACAAGATGAAAGGTGTTTACGCACACTTCCCTATGACCGTTAAAACAGAAGACAATCAGATACTGATTGAAAACTTCATGGGAGAAAGAAACCCTAGAAAAGTAGATATAGCAGAAGGCGCCAACGTAAAAGTCGACGGCGAAGACATAGAGATAAGCGGAACAGATAAAGAAGCCGTAGGACTAACAGCAGGAAGACTTGAACAAGCATGTAAAAAAGGAAATAGAGATCCTAGAACCTTCCAAGACGGCGTATACATAACAGACAAAGGTGACGAAAAGTGAGCAAGAAAAAGAAGAAGTTTAAGAGAGAAGGATCACACAAGAAGAAGCAGACACCAAGCTCTTGGAGAAAACCAAGAGGAAGACATAGTAACGCAAGACTGCAGAAGAAACACGCAGCCCCTCTACCTAAATCAGGTTACGGAACAGACAAAGAAGTAAGAGGACTACATCCATCAGGTTTCAGAGAAGTAATAGTAAACAATAGTTCGGACCTTGAAGAGATAGATCCTGAAACAGAGGCTGCAAGAATTGCATCAGCTGTAGGAGAAAAGAAACGCGAACAAATAGTTGAAAAAGCTGATGAAGAAGATATCAAAGTACTAAACCCAGGTGACCTTGAATGAATCTTAAAAGTCAGAGAAGAATGGCCGCAGAAGTAATGGATGTAGGAGAAAGCCGAGTATGGCTTGACCCAGAACAGAAAGAAAGAATAGACGAAGCAATCACAAGACAAGACATCAGAAACCTTATCGAAGGCGGAGCAATAAAGAAGAAACCTAAAAAAGGTACTTCAAAAGGAAAAAGCAGAGAAAAGAAACGACAAAAGAAAAAAGGAAGAAGAAAAGGTCACGGCAGAAGAAAAGGAAAGAAAACTGCAAGAAAAGATCCTAAAGAAACTTGGAAAGAACAGATAAGAGCTATAAGGAAGAGACTAAAAGAAATGAAGAAAGAAGAACAAGTTTCACAAGATGAATACTGGGACCTCTACAATATGGCTAAAGGAGGCTTCTTCAGAGACGTAAACCACCTAGAAAACTACACTAAAAACAAGATGGAGTGATATAAAATGGCAGATAAATCAAACTACTCAGTACCATTCAGAAGGAGAAGAAAACAAAAGACCAACTACAAACAGAGACTTAAACTCCTAAAATCAGATTTACCAAGATTAGTAGTAAGAACATCTAACAAACACACAAGAGTACATCTATCACTCTACAACAACGAAGGAGACGAAAACTCCTCACAGACAGTAAGCAAAGAACTAGCAGAATACGGCTGGGAAAACCACACCGGAAACCTTCCTGCAGCATATCTGACAGGATTCCTAGCAGCCAAGAAATCAGACAAAGATAAAGCAGTACTAGACACAGGGCTGAAAGAAAAGAACAAAGGCGGAAGAATGTTTGCTGCAGTACAAGGAGCAAAAGATGCCGGACTAGAAATCCCTGTAGGAGAAAAAATGGTTCCTTCAGAAGAAAGACTAATGGGAGAACACATTGAAGAAATAACCGGTGAAAACGTCAGAGAAAACGTTGAAGAAGTAAAAGAAAACATCGAAGGTGATTTTGAATGAGTCAAGAAGAATCCGAAGAAATATGGAAACCCCGAACAAAACTAGGGAAAAAAGTTGCTAACGGCGAAATAACCGATATTAAAGAAGCACTCAACTCAGGATACAAAGTAATGGAAGAGGAAGTAGTCGACCAGTTAACCAACTTAGATGAAGAAGTAATACTTATTGGAGGAACACCAGGAAAAGGAGGAGGAATGAGAAGAACAGTCTCCAAGAGAACAGTAAGAATGCACAAATCAGGAGGAAGACACTCCTCAAACGCAATGGTAGTACTAGGAGATCGAAGAAACGTAATAGGAATTGGAGAAGGAGAGTCAAGTGATACAAGAGCAGCAAT
>LFCJ01003107.1_pt1 | contig 12111 bp, 11 predicted proteins | sample 643141 | NCBI WGS metagenome assembly LFCJ01 (sample SAMN03766243, study PRJNA286221) | soda lake metagenome | biome: soda lake; feature: Kulunda steppe; material: water; isolation source: sample B1-Br-g2 brine of Lake Bitter-1 | place: Russia: Kulunda steppe | collected 2010-07 | reverse complement strand
GAATGCTGTGCCTAGACCTTAGAACACTACCTATCTTGCTTTTATTGGTCTCGGTTGCAGGCCTGTTTGGCTTCAGCTAAGCTGCCCTCGTTTGGCAGATACAGCTATGTAACCTAACCTAACCTAAACTACCTGGCTGAAGGTCAAACTTAAACTTGTAAACTTCTTGTGTACGGGAGTGAGCTTTGCTTCTTTCCAAGACTTAGGGATGTTCAACTAACCAACGGTTGGCTATTGCAATGAGCAGCTTGAAGTGAGTGCCTAGAATACTGTGCCTAGATTTCAGATCACAACCTTGCCTGCCTTTTGTTGGTTTTGGTTGCAGGCCTGTTTGGCTTGGCAGGCCTGGAGAGCAGCTAAGCTGCCCTCGTTCGGCAGGTTCAGCTATGTAACCTAGCCTAACCTTTTCAATTTCAGGTATTTGTGGTTCATCCCTTCTCATGTGCCGCTGCCACTCACTGAGCACGGCATATTGATGGCTCAATTCACTCTTACAATCTTTGTGTCAAAACAACAAGCATAGAGGAGCAAAGCTGGAGGCAATTCCAGTGCTGAAGAAATAAGTGCAACTAAGACTGTGCCCTCAGGGAAGGATTGTTGCATTTGCCAACGAGTGGACTGTCTTGCTGTAGTCAGTTTTAGCAAGTATGCATAAGTAATGGACCTCTAACCTTGCAAGGTGAATCATCAAAGGGCAACAATGCATGCACAGTTATTGAAACATCGGGCATGGGTCCATTGTGGGCCTTACCAGACTGATGAGGCCTACAACATAGGAAATAACCATAATAAAGACTCGAGTCATGCACAACCCCAAAGATTATGCTGGTCAGTGCGAGGGGCTGTGATGAGCCTTTGTCATACCCGCCCTCAGCGCCTCCTTCTGCTGCCTAGCTAAGCTGCTTGTAAAGGCAGTCACACAGTCGTGCAACCCTAATCCTGGTGGCAACAAGGTCAAAAATATGGCAGCAACCCTAAGGAGACAAAGTTGAACGAGCGCGCGTGTAAAGGAAGACAGGTAAGACAGGTAAGGAAAAACAAGCCAGGCCGTTGCATGGTCACAGCATTCTTGTACAAACAGGACTGCCAGCCTGTGTGCACACAACGCACACATGCTCCAGGCTGATTTCTGGCATCAATAGGACGCGACAACAGACATGGATTGCAGTGAGAAGGCACACATGAGCACACACACATTGAAAGGCGTACACGCCCGGACATCTGAAGCACCAGTAAGACACACAACAAAGTGCTTGCATGTGCACCTGCATGGCCTAGCCAACCAGGCCGGCGGGCTGCGCTGCATTCAGCACAAAGGGAAGGCACAGGCTGGCCCCTGCACAACGCACCTGCAAGACCAGGCCACCCAAAGGAACACCCAAGACGACAGCAGCATGCAACATTGGAATGCATCACAAATGGCTGATCCATCATGGGCCGCTCTGAGGAGGACCCATGCTGCCCCCCTCAAAAAGGGTTAGGGCGGCCGAGGCAATCTGCGGGGCTGGTTGGCCGCCGGCTTCAGCGCCACATCGACCGTGCTAACTTTTAGTCGAAACACAAGGGCAGCTAGCGCCTCAGGTGCACATGCAACATCAACCAATAAACACCATCCAAGCTGCAGCCCGCCCACGCAGCCTCACCATGGCTGCCTTGCAGCTGCCTGGGCGCTGCTGCACGCGGCATCCTACTGTCAGCAGACAGTCTCACAGCTTTGTTGACTCCTCAAAGCCCAGCTTGTGTGACAGGGCCCCCTCCTCCTCCTCGCTCAGCTTGCCTGCTGCGCCGCCATTGCCGCCGCTGGCACTGTCGGCCACGGGGTTCGTGTGCTCAATGTGCACCTTGCCCTCCTTTAGGTCAGCGTCCGCATCGTGGGCCGGCAGGCCTGGCATGGGCAGCGGCTGGTAGTCCCTCCACGCGTACAGGTACACGGCCGCAGAAGCCAGCGCCAGGATGCCCGACAGGAACAGGCTGGTGAACGCCCAGGAGGCCAGGCTGCCCACATAGTCATCAGGCGCGTCGTGCTTGCGGTAGAAGGGCACACAGAATAGCAGCAGCAGGAAGAAGGGGACCATGTACTTGGGGTGGATGAGCGGGTCACGCACGGGGCCAATGTCGATGGAGCGCGCGTGCGTGTCCTGGGCCAGCAGCTGGGTCAGCTTGGGCATGAGCAGCGGCCCGTACTGCAGGATGAGCCCGGCGACGACGGTCACGAAGAAGTTGACGCAGAAGCCCACCCACGCAGTGGATAGGCCTGCAGCCGCAGGTGCATGTGCACGCCGAGCACGCTTTGTGTGTTTGTGTGTCTGTGTGTTTGTGTGTGTGTGTGTGTGTGTGTGTGTGTGTGCGCGCGCTCGTGCGTGTGACCATGCTGTGCACGAGCGTGCACGTGAGTGAGAGTGCTTGCATGTTTGTGTGTGGACGTGCTTCTTTTTTATCGCGGTGTTGTGCGCGTGTCTGTGGGTTTGTGGGTGTTTGTGCGAGTACGTGCACATCTCCCCGCCCGCACCGTTCTCCATCTGGTCCAGGCCGCGCTCATACATGACGTTCTTTTCGGAGAATACCAGCCCCACGGTGACCCCCAGGCCGCAGATCATGCCGGCCAGCGCAGCCTCCGCACGCAGGCCGCGCCAGTGCATACCCAGCCACACAGCTGGGGCGACCTGCAGGGGCACACACATACAAGCACTCTCACACAGGGGACGGCCAATCTGGTTTGAAGTGCAAACAGCCTCACACCTGCACTGCTTAGCAGCAGCAGCAGCAGCATGTTTCAATTAAGCTCCCTACTGTGGTTATGGAGCTGGGGGCTAGTTCGCTGGCATCGCTGCTTTGAGGCAAAGCAACGGGGCCCCAAGCCCCTCAGCCATGCTCACAAGTACAGACATTACTTCCTGTGGAGTCCTCAAGCCTTGCTCTTTGCAAAAGCCGCGTGAACCAGGACAGACACCACAGGCCCGCAGTGCCTGCAAAAGGCTAGAGGCACTTCCTGAAGGCCAGAGGCCCTGCCGGGCTGTCCGCGGCCGTGCCCACGTGCACGGGCACCAGACTTGGGAGAGGCTGGCAGGGCCCAGTGCACACTCACATGGATGGGCGTCACGTTCTGGAGGCTGAACAGCCCCGTCAGGTCAGGCTTGCCGCTCCTGACGCTCAGGATTGCGAGGGCGATGCCGATACAGAGGCCAATGAACCTGACCAGACAGAGGAGCGGGTGCTGGGGGGCTGACGCGAGCGATAAGGCACTGCTGAGGCTGTGACATGTGCGTGGCTTGGGGGAGATGATGGGCGCCCATGCACCTGGCAGCACTGAAAGGCTTCTGTGTCCGGGCACTTGCAAGTGTAAAGTGAACAGGCAGAGCCAAGAGAACCCTCAGCCACATGGCCCCCACCCTCCTCCTATTCTAAGTGCTCCCAAGGCATCCATATGGATTAAATGGATTAAATGGATCATCAATATGGATTAAATGGATTAAAACACACCAATGCAGATGTCCTGTAGGCTGAGGCCAATTAGCTCGTCACATTCCAGCCCAACCTCCGCAAAACACGTATCCTCAGCTAGTCTGGGCCGACAGCCCTGGTCTTGCCCTCCGTGCACACACATGGAGCACAAAAGCACCCCCTTGTACGCACCCCATGATCTTTCCAAACAGGAACTGCACAAGCTCAGATGCCTTTGGCCAGACGTAGGGCTTCAGGATATCCTGGATCCACCTGCATGTTGCCAGCAGTGCACCGAGCGTTTACCAAGGCTGTTGCAGCAGCCCTTCCAAAGTTACAGCAAAATAGCCCTACTTCTCAGTGCACATGCAGCATGCACAGCCCAGCTGCATCCCTTTTTGGAGCACAACAAGGCTGCCGACATATGCACCAGTTCCCTCAGCACGACAGAGCTGCTGTCTCAGATACGTTGCCAAGCGCCGACAAGCAGACCCCACCTTCATGCACAACATTCAAACCACGGATCCCAAGCAGAAGCTCAGTGCTTGTCAGCCACAAGCACCCTCTCCTGTGCCCTGTTCGCCACAAGCACCCTCTCCTGTGCCCCATCAGCCACAAACAACCCTCTCCTGTGTCCCATCAGCCACATGCAACCTCTCTCGTGTCCCCCTGTCAGCTATAAGCACCTTCTCCCATGCCTTGAGCATCTATCCTGCTCAAAGCACACCACATCCCTGTGCCTGTGCCTGTGGTGCAGACTAAGGCACCTGCGCCCACCTGCCTGCCTTCACACGCACCTGGACACATCACCACTCCCCCTTTGCGTGTACTCACATTGTGCTGAACGCCAGCAAGCTGCTGTCTGCTGTGGACATCATGGCGCACACGCCGGATGCAAGCAGCAGCGCAGAGGCAAAGGACTGGCCAGGCCCGTTTTGGGCAATGAGCCGCAGCAGGGACCCAAAGGGTGAAGGCGTGGGGAGGTCCAGGTCAGCAAAGGCGGCGATGGCGGTCCAGCCAATGATCATGGATGCGCTACGGGGTGCGCAAGTAGGGTGAACAGAAATGAGTAAAGTGATCAAGGGGCGAGCGATCCTGCACAAGGTGCGCTGCATTGCTTTGCACAAGAAAGGGTTGAGCAAGAAGAAGAGTTGTGGGGCGGCGCAGCCTGTCATCGTAGACGCCAAGGCGCCAGGGTCTTTCAAAGACAGATCAGGGCTGCTTCAAGGTTGCAAAATGGCCCGTGCACCATGGGGCACAAATGATCCCCTGCAGCGCGATAGTTTGATCAGGGGTTGAGAGTGATGAGTGGGCACGAAAGCCTATCTCAGTTAGATAGTAATTATAACCATAAGAGTAATCATAATCATAAGAGAGGTAGTGTGGCAGATCGGGAACGGGTGCGCCAGATGCACAACAGAACTACAAAGGGGAACTGCATCAGGCAACTTCAATACATTAAGCAGCTGGATTCAGTGTTTGCAATAATGCTTCTGGATTAGTTGTGTCGGCTGCAGTGAGACGGTGTGCAATACTCACAGCTGGACAACAAAGAATGTGAGGTTCATGGCGGCCATGCCGTCGCGGATGACCTTGGAGGAGGAAGCGCAGAACAGGCGCTGCCACAGGTGGGGGAACCTGCATCATTAAAAACGGAACGCGGGCGGGAGGATGGTGACATGTCTTTGAGAGTGCGCAGTGCTGCCCACGCCCAGGCTTGGCAGGCTAGGTGCTGCCACATGCTGCCAAGAGCCTGTGCCAAGCAGTCCCTGACCCTCCTCCGAGTTCTCTTTCCTGTCATCAATGTGCACGTGCCGGCCATGGCCGCTCCTTGCCAACGCAGCCCCTAACCTTTGATTGGTCTAATTGGCCTAAATTTCCCTGAAAGGGTGGGGACCTGAGGCTAAGCTCAGGACTCCAAAGTCATGAGCCACATAGGCCAAGCAATGATCTCTGTAAGCACGCAGCAAAGGGAGGATATATGACTCACATGGTGGCAGCAACTGTTGTCTTGAATAGGAAGTCAAAGTATCCCACCTGCAGTCATGTAAGGGGGGGGCCCGGTACACCACTTGAAAAAGCCATTTTAGCTCATTTGTTGCGTTGCCAGCACTTGAAGGGCTGAGATAGGCTCGTCGCCTCGACACAAAGCACATGATGCACGCATGTGCCTGCCTACACACCACAGCCCCAGGGGCCACGTAGGCGCAGTCACCTTCCCTGGTGGGGGGGGGGATGAAGGGCATCGGGTTTCAAGTCAACCATACTACGAGGTGCCATTCAGACTTGACCAGTGCTGTGCATGTTTGTGTCATCTCTGAGCTCCATAAGCCAATTTCACTCCACATCAATCCATATGGTTGCCGCTGCTAACGAAGTGCTGCTGCACACCTAGTCGGGTCAAGTAAGGAGGGAAGGATTCACAGCACGCATTGACCAGACTCCTCTGCCAATGGCCCCCCTCTGTACGCTGCAACCTTGCCATCTCTAAAGCCATGCCAAAAGTTCAGCAGCGGCAACAGCAACAGAGGCTCATGTTGCATGCACAGAGGACTGTGCCACTTACGGTCCCAGGTTCCGAGGGTATCAACTGCATGTTGGCAACCAAAGGTTTGTCCAGGTTGTCAGGGTTGCTCCAGTACTGCCAGGCCACAGGCAGCCCCCCCAACTCGGTATATTGAAGGATTAAGAAAACAATGGAGCCAACCTGTGTTGGGGGCACACACAAAAAGGAAAAGCCATGGATGCAGGTGTTGAGGCACAGGGAGCCGTGGAGGGCATGGCTACTGTACTGACTGCAAAGTTCCAGCTCTTGCGAGAACGTGACCACCAAACTTAGGCCGGCAGCTTGCAATCCTGAGAGTTTCGGGTGACGGAACCTTGTGCAGGGTCTGCATTCCCAGCATGCATGCACCCATAGCTACACTGAGTGATGCGTAGCCACCAAGCGCTAGCCTGACTGGTAAGCCCTCACACACTCACACGTCCACCAACAGTATGCTGGTATGCACCTGGCAGAAGGTACTTCATTTCACCAATATGAGTAAAACTGGCTCAGACTGTGGAAATCCTGGCACTTAAGTATGTGTCAATGCAATCGCACATGTGCACATGCGCAGACACACTTCCTTCCGCAGCTCTGATGAAGGCATATGACTCACAATGAGCACGAGGCCTTGCAGGACATCCGAGTAGGCCACAGCCCTCATGCCACCCACAAGGTCATTCAGCCACAGCACAGCTGCTGCGACGAGGATGGCTGTAAGGCTGGTGATGCCACCATTGGTGAACGTCTAAAAGTGACAAGCAGGTTGTGGCAAGGGCCAGATCTCAGCTTGGTGATGAGCTAGGCACTGGAATGGGGAGTGACTTTACTGTGCAATTGTTTGGCAGCGTCGCTCGGGAGAGGGGGCAAGTCTTGCACATTCCATGTCATTGGGCCTAAATTGCAGGACCAATACTGCAGACGTTATGCTGGACATGCTCAGGTACAGGTTTGCAGTTTAGGCAGGATAAAAAAAGAAGACCGAGACAGAGAGCAAATGCGCGGCAAGGTAGGCTGTGACAGAGACTTGACAGGGCAACTCCATGAGAAGGCTGGTTGTGGGAACCCCAGACACAACAGGCACAGCCAAGGCTCAGAGTGAGTCAAGACAGCAACCTGTATGAAGTGCTATAAAAGGTGCGCCCATTCCATGCTTACAGGCACCACCTCAGGCTCACGAGGCAAATGAGGCATCAAGTGGCAAGAGCACGGCAAAACGCTGGAACGATGCTCAAGAGAGACAGCAGAATTACTGAGCAGGGATTCAGCGTGTGCCTGCTGCACGTGGCGACTCTTTACTGACCTCAACTTCGCGCCCAATGGCTTGGAACTGAGTGATCAGGTAGGTGAAAATTGGGAGTTGTAGGCATCCAAAGGATAGAAGCCTCAAGCTATGCGCACACTGCAGTAATCGGGGGAGACATAACTTTATCACTTTGGACCAAAACTTGAGCCAGGGATGAGGAACATCACATCAAGTTATATAAACTCAATCTATGGCTTCCTGCATGTGATCATTGATTTCCTGCAATCTACCACCTATTGGATGCTTTGCCGCGCCACCGTCACAATATGACAACGGCGATTGCCTCTCCCAATTGCACTGAGCCAATTTGTCCTATGAAGGCCTACAGTGAACTCACCCACAAAGGACCTTGCGGGGGAAGGAAGCGTTCAAAAATGAGGCCGCTCAGTGTCATGAACCCTCGCTGCCTGCTGAGCGCGTAGCACCCTGCGTAAATGATGGCAGATCATTGACGTGGGCAGTCTGTATTGACATGCGATTATGCCCTGAATTTAAATTTGGAGTAGAAAAAGAAAAAAGAAAAAGACCCTGCTTGGAGAAGAGGAACATGAACTGCGCAGCAACTGATCAATGTGCACCAAACCGTGCACTGCATTTTACTTACTGGGTGCCAAAAACATAAAGCCACAGTACAAGCCGATGCCTGCAGGGATCCAGCGTGTTGCCACAAAACCCAAACCATAGGCCTCACTGCTGATGCCTGCGTACAGGTGTTGGCGATGTGCCGTGTTGGCTGCCCTAGGGCATTATGGATGCCACTCACTCCAATCAGGGCACTGGGTTGGGATGTGCTTCCCTACTGTGTGCCCGAATACACTGTTGAAGGCAGGAGCATTCAGCAACACATCATGATACCTGTGCCACCTCACACAGAGCTCAAGGTGCAGCATAATTATTGTAACATGGCATGGTGCAGGCGGCAATCCCTCGTTGTGGTGGGTGCATCAGACAAATTTTGTGACGGAAGCTTGAGAATGGACATTTACGAAGGACATGACAGCGCCCATGCTCAGCATACCTGACACAGAGTATCCACTGAATAGAGAGGCAGCCATGGTGAAGAACCAAGTGAACGAGCCTAGACCGGATCCTGCCATGAAGTGACCTCGCAACTGCAGTGCACATGGCGGGGCGGATGGGTGATTAACATGCATCAAGTATACAACTTAGCACCAGGAAAGGTCAGGCTTCTGCATTAACACATTTACGTGCCTGTGTGTATGTCTGCACGCTTCCACCTGTGAATGCTTACATTTACTATCTTGATGTGCTCACATGAAAATCTCTCGATGGATGCTCAAGCAAGGGACTGAAGCGCTCCGTGCCTCCTGGGTGTGCTTGCGGAAGGTTTTCAACGAGAGAGCCACCACATGGCCGTTACGGCGCCGTTCCGTCGCGCACACTCACCAGCCCGCCACCCTTCCCCTGTTTTCTCAAGATCCAGTTGAAAATGGCCGCCAGGAACCCTGACCCCACCAACAGGAGGATGTAAATCCCGAGCACGATGTACCCTGCGCAAACGTGACCCAATTCCAGGCGTACCACATTGCACACCAATTTAAGCATCATGTCAGAGGTCCAGACCTATTGGGGCAAGGCCCTCAACATCAGAATGGTGCTTACCGACGAGCATGTTTTCTGCGGCCATGTTGTCTGCCTCCACCTTATCAACAAGATGGCCGGCAGGCAAAGTTTAAATCGACTTAATCTCAGTTAATTTCTCGCAACAATTTGATGCTCTCGGAATCATGAACCTGTTGGCAAAAGGTTAATGATTACAATATATTTTGAGGGTATATAAGTACGCAGGATGATGCCCCTCCTACCCCTCTGCCGGGGTGCCCTCGCCACGGCTTCTGGCTCTTTCTCTGTAGCTGTAGCACTTCCAGTGGCAACAGTCTTTGCTGAGCGTGTCTTCAGCAGTAGGACCACTCAAACCTCTTACAGCTCTCTCAACCAGGGAAGCGGAACTCCAGGTCATCCCTCTCAGCAGGCGCTTTCAGCTGCCCATAGAGCTAGGAAGGCATGGAGCAGGATGTACGCAAGCACTTCCTGCAGCTTTGGTAGCAAAGGCAGCACCTACTCTACTGCTGCAAGCACTACCTTGCCTCAACAGCCCTTACAGACCGCCAGTAGCAATGCCTCGTCCCAAGAAGCATTTGAGCAGCAGGCATCTGATCAAGGGGAGCTACTGGTGGAGGAGAGCACTTTTAAGGTGCGGCGATCAGGAAATATCTGTGGACAAATATCTGAGCCAGAGCCACCTTGCTGGCACTGCAGTCACGCGATCATGTGTGTGTGCGCGCGCGCGCGTGTGTGTGTGTGTGCGCGTGTGTGCGTGCATGTGCGTGCGTGCGCGTGCGTGTATGCATTGTGCACGCATGACTGTGAGATACATGCATATGATATATGATAGGGGGAGGAGTGAGCTGCTTGTCGCTAATCATCCCTGATTGTCCTCGCTTGACTCAAAAAGCACACACATTGGACCTGTGCATGTGTGCTGCTGCAGCGTCTCAAGCACCTGCAGAGTCAACAAGGAGGAAGGCCAGTGCTTTTGAGGGTTGAAGTAGAGGGGGGCGGGTGCTCTGGGTTCCAGTACAAGTTCTCCCTGGTGGACGGCATCAACCCAGACGACAAGTGGGTTCTCTGAAGACTGACATGCTTAGGCTTAAGCTACCTCGGCGCATCATGTGCCTCCATAAATCATGTGTTATGTGAACAGCCTCTCGCACATGACTCATGAAGCGAGAGTGTGGCACAGACGGAAGACATGGTCGTTTACTGTTTCCTGGCTGATGTGAAGCCACATTTGCCTGAAGGCTCCTGCCTATATACCAATGGGATGTCGCCATCGTGCAAGCATTCTACAGGTAAATATTCACACACACACACGCGCACACACACAAACTGTGCATACAGGGTTTTTGGAAGTGGTGACTGCAAAGTTCTTTGTGATACCATTTCTCTGGAGTTCTTACGGGGCGCCAAGGTGTGTGGCAGGCCAATGCAAGAATCAGTGCTTTCGGCTTCATGCCTACTGACTGTTAAGATGTATGTATTACAGATGCCCTACAATGGAGTGCATAATTGCCCTACTTGACCGATTGACCATTGGACTACTGAGGTCCAGTGCCATTCAAACTTGTCATAAGACGTTCAAGAAAGACTCATATGTTACATGCTGTGTTGTGACATCATAAGCAGGCGCAGGAAGAATTTCCCTCTGCTGTCCTGAAAGAATCATGCTGCCTCAGACGTTTCCTGCTTTCCTGTATAAATGCAGGTTGAGTTTGAGGACAGCTTGATGCGGAGCGCCTTTGTGATCAATTCGAATCCAAATGCAGACAAATCAACCAGCTGTGGATGCGGCTCTTCCTTCTCTGTAAAATAGAACATTCTCTGTTACACTGCCACAATCATCAAGCTGTTGCTCACCACTATACATGGATTTTACAAGTCTTTTAGCTTTAGATAGCTTCAAAGAACTTTGCGAGTTTCTGGTAAACTGAGATTCCATTCATGTTTCTTCCTTAATATTTAACACATCGAAGGTGGCTTGTCACGCCGAGAGACTGCTGCATCCAAATTAGACTCGTGGCATGACCAAAACTTTCAGCCTGACTCACCAGCTTGCAATGATGATCAATTCAGTCAAGAACATTCCTGTGCCTGTCAGGCAGTGCCAGTCGAGAAGCTGCTTATTCAGCCTAAGGAGCTTGCAAGTTAAACTTGCAGATATCAAGTCACTATGATGATCTCAAAGTTGATTTCAGCTTAGGCGAGTCCAAGTTTACATTCAGCTTAGGCACAGATAGGTAACATCGCCAGCCAAACAGTAGTCCACATATGTGAGATTGACAAAAGAAACATCGAGTTTAGATTTGCAAACTCAATAGAAGTTTGATACGATAGCTATAAGAAGCCCCCAGGAGCAACGAGCACTGCTTGGCAATTGCCGTGACGATGTGACATGTGACATGTGACATTGATCTAGAGTTACCATGCATGAGCACCGCTCTACAAGGCACACATTTTCTACACTCCTTTAGATCAGTGCCAGAGCAAATTCTACGAGGCTTGCTGGTAACAACATTTCTCAACGTCACATGGACCTCTTGCCCTACCTCACAAACCTTGCTTTAGCCAGCAGTAATCGTCTACCATGATGGCAAGTTGGGACACTGAACACGTTTCTTAACAGAAGAGCTTTCAGAAGAGAAGCGTGCACCCCACTGTGGCTATACGTACACTTTGGGGAGTGCTTTCCAACTTTTAAAGAAGCACTCGACGTAGATGAAGAGGAATGTCTGGGATGGAACAAAGATTAAGCTAGTGGACAGCGAACCATTTTCTGTTGCACGCCCTTGGGGCAAGCCTCCATGCATGGACAGAGTTAGCGATAGAGGAGTCTAGTAGGTCAAAGCTGCAGCTTTGCTGCCTAACAGGCAGTCTACCAGGGGGCCTTTCCACAATAGAATATGCAGCATGCAGCCACACAGAGGTACATAAGCGCCACCAGGCGAATGCACAGACATGAAATTACATGAACCGGCAAGGGAACGGGGAGTACCTGGCAGGTGACTCAGAAGGCCTGGCAGCGCTGGCAGGTGCCGCAGGGGCATTGTCATCTGAGCTGTGGTCAGTGTCCCCGCCCACATCAGCAGCAGGCGCAGTTGCGCTCCCCCTCCCATCTGCACCCTCTTCCGTGGTTCTCCTCTGCCTGGCAGCCCGGCTGGACAGCCTGCTGGGGCTCCAGCCTGCGCATGTGTGTGTGTGTGTGTGTGTGTGTGTGTGTGTGTGTGTGTGTGTGTGTGTG
>LFCJ01003103.1_pt1 | contig 12114 bp, 9 predicted proteins | sample 643141 | NCBI WGS metagenome assembly LFCJ01 (sample SAMN03766243, study PRJNA286221) | soda lake metagenome | biome: soda lake; feature: Kulunda steppe; material: water; isolation source: sample B1-Br-g2 brine of Lake Bitter-1 | place: Russia: Kulunda steppe | collected 2010-07 | reverse complement strand
GATGATGATCTCGCAGAGATATATGAGTGGGAGTATTCCCCTCGTGACCAACCGATTGCAGTAGGAATATACCTCACCCCGGATGAAGACGTAGAGATCGATGAACTCCCTGACGAATTTCCTCTGCTGTGAGTCTCAGTCTCTTTGAGAGCATAGCTCATTTTTTGCTTACTGCTTAGCCTACACTGAGCGTTTGTCGGTACCCGTATAGAGGGTATGAGAGCTATTCTATGATACCCTCACTCGTTCTTGTAAAGTTCTTTCTCCCAGTTGATATCGGGTTCAAAGTCCATCTCGGGTGATCCTTTCTTCAGAATCAGGCAGCGATCGATTGTTTCCGTTCCATTGTCGTCGCCGTTGTGGTCGTATTTCAGGCGGTTGAAAACGACGTAGCTGCGATTTTCGACTCCGTAGGCGTCGTCGATAATGCCGTGAACGTCGAAGTCTGTGTACTGTTGGGCTTCTTCCGCGATGATTGCGGCAGTGTTGAGTATTTGTTTTCTGTTGGTGAGGTGTTTTCGAACGTCGCCGACGATGAGTACTGCGACGCTGTCGGGTGCGAGCACGTCGTACATCTCCCAGAGGCACTTGCGCATGAAGTTTCGGTATTTCTCGGTGTCCTGGGTGCTCACGAGGTTTTCTCGTTCGTCCTCTCGTGGGGTGTTCAGCCACCAGAGTCGAATCCAGTTGTTCCAATCGTAGTTCAGTGTCTGCATGTAGGGCGGGGAGGTAACGATTAGGTCTGCTGTTTCGGGTTTAAAGTCGAGGTTGGTGGCGCTTGTTTGCGTGATTTTTGTCTGCGAAGAGATCCATGGAGGGACGAAGTCTTCCTGGGCTAATTCGTGTTTTTGTATGGCTCTGGGTCGGATATCGCGTTCTGGGAGTTCTAGTTTGTGTTCTTTGGCGTATTTGCGAACGTAGTTCGCAGTCCCTGAGTAGGTGTCCTTGGTTTGGAGTGAGAGGAACATTCGGCTCGGGCCGTGGAGAATCCCGCACACCACGGCTTTGAGGTATGTCGCTTCTGGATTTTTTTCGTCGTGCAGTACTTCTCTCAGCTTGAGGATCTGATCCAGTGTGTGATTCGAGTAGAATACTTGAAGGTCGTCGTTGTTCAGTAGTCGCAGGTTGGTGTTATCAATTGTTTTGGCTTCGGTGAGTTTTGTGTCGAGGTATTCTCTAAAATCTTCGTCGTTGACGGGGTTGCATTTTGCTTTGGTAAGAGTGTGTGCGTAGCTGAATACGTCGTTTCCGCACCCTTTTCGGTTGTGGAGAGCGGCTTCGAGCGGGGTGGTTCCGCCGCCTGAGAACGGGTCGAGTACAGTGTCACCCACGTCACTGAAGCGTCGGATGAAGTAGTGTGCGAGAGCGGGTGGGAATCCGCCGATATAGGGGGAGAGTCGGTGGAGGCTGTGCCCCCAGCCTCGGGGGGCTTCTTTCCAGGTTGATTTTAGATCTGTGGTGTTTTCTGCAACGAGATTGTCCGTGTTTATTGAGTCTGCTTCAGTGGTTTTTGACATAATAGACAAGATTCTTATCAGGAAAACTATTCGCGAGCAGTGTTAATCTTATGCATCGCGACGGGTTTGCCAGAATCGCAAGACTGCGCCGCTACGACGATTCGTTTTTAAGTGCGCCTTTGGAGAACAGCTCCAGAACTTTCGATCCGGTTTTGAGTGGGATCGATGCCCGCTGGTGAGCCAGCGTTACTGGGATCGTTGCGTCGTCGTAGAGCGCTGTCTCGACTTTCGAGATGGACTCCAGTGTATTCCGCATCAACGGGTAGTTCATCGGGTCGTATTTGTCGGGGCCTTCGGGCAGGCTCGGGATCTTGATGATGAATACTCGCCCTGATTTTGTGCGACAGATGAACGGCCAGCCATAGTGTTCACGCGTCCCGTATTCGTTGTCGGTCGTTCCGGTTTTCACGTACTCGTATATGTAGTCGTTATCCATCTTGAGCAGCGATCCCGGTTCCATTCTGTCTTTGATCTGGGTGGCGTGATCTTTGAACTGTCCGGTCTTTTCGATTCCGACAATGATCGGTGGTGTATATCCCAGTTTCTTTTGTTTGTTCGACACTCGCGTGATGGTTTGCAGGATTGGTTTGTGTAGGAACGATCCTGTTCCGTAGACTGCTAAGGGGCCGTCGATAATGAATCCGACGCGAGAGAGGCGTTCTGGGCTTTCTTCACTGAGGTAGAGCAGGTAGGCGCACATCGTGAGGTGCTCGATCACCTGCATGATGTCTGAGATAGCTGTTTGGTTTGATTGGCTCTCGCTTACTCGTTCATGTGTGCGGAGTGCGTCTGTCGGGTAGACTTCGGTGTCGCACTGGGGGCAGTTCCCGAAGGCGTCTACGCTGGTGTGGATGTGGACTTTGTTGCGGTCGGTCGGGCACTCCGGGTTGGGGCATCGATACACGTCTACGGTGTTCTCATCGATGAGACGCGGATCGGCTTGGATTACGTCGAGGTAGATTTCGAGGAGTGATCGTCCCTCGATTTTGCGTGTTTTGAACGTGTGGTAGATGTGTTTCCGCCAGCTCTCGACGGTTGTTTCTGCGTCGTCTCGAATGTAGTTGCTGCTCGGTAGGACGATGTCTTGGAGCTGGCTTCTATCGAGTTCTTCGACGCGAGCGGGATCGACGAATCGTTCTGATTGCTGTTCGTCGAGTAAATCGAGTTTGGTGAGAACGGCTGCGATTTGAACGAACCCGATCCGGTTGCTGGGGTAGTCGTCGTTGGTCGGTACTTCTTGGAGTGAGCCGTCTATCGAGAGGAAGTAGTTTAGTTCGACGCCCTCGTTCGGGAGGTCTTCTAACGCGTAGCTGTTGTCCTCGATTGGGGCTTCGTCCGGGTCTACTTCTTTCGTGCTGAATCCGTCGAGTTCCTCTTGAACTGACTTGTTCTCGATGATCGGGACGTGACCTAATCGTTGCGCTGTTTCGTACACGCCCCCGCTCTCATATGGCATCTTAGTCGCCTCCGTCGTCCTCTGCTTCGTTTTCTCCGTGGTAGTAGCCGTATAATCGGCCTGCTTGTTCGATGAGTTCGGTGTCGAATAGGTCGATCTGGGTAGGGACGATGAACTCGCCGCTGAGTGTTTTCACTCTCGCGAATCCTTTATCCTCTGCTTCCCGAGTTAATCGCTCGAACGCTTCGAAGTCGTAGTACTTCGATAACTCTTTCGTCTCATTCTTGTTGTTGAGGTGGGTAACGATCCAGTTCGCGGTGTTCGCGAGTACTCGATCGTCTACGCCGGTCACTTCCTGGGTCGCGTACACTAACCCGATATGGTATTTTGCGGCTTCCTTTGCTAGTCGCACGTACGGGTCGTCGTCTGCTGCATCATCCAGGTAGTCGCTCCCGAAGAGACGGTGCGCTTCCTCGACGTAGATCTGGATGTCGTGTGGCTGTTCGCCGCTCGTGAAGATGCCGACCTGTTGCTCCACGATGTAGTCGATGATGTTTTTCGAAATTCGCTGATTGATCTCGTCTGTCCCGGTGGTAAGATCGACGATCACGATGTCGCCTTCAGCGAGGCTCTCGTAGATCCGCTGGGGGTAGTACCCTGCGGCTCCGGTTCCGTGGAATCGGCGGAGTGGTTGGAGGTGCCGGTACCCGGAGCCTCGTTCCTGGTTAAATACAACGAGGATCGCGTCTAGGTCGTTGTCGATCCAGTCACCGTTATTATTGGCGGTGTTTATCGTGTTTTTGTTGTTGGCGACGATCTCCCAGAACGTTACGAGGTCGTCTGCATCGACGAACATCCATCCGGGTGCGCCGCCGTCGGATTCTTCGAAGTAGTCGTCTTCGCCGAGGATGTTGTTGATTTCGTCTCGGACTTGTTGGTTGGTGGGGATGGGCGTCGTCCAGTTCCGGGGTGGTCTGAATCCTGCCTGGATGAGTGTTGCGTAGAGGGCGGATCGGCAGCGAACTGCTGTGTTGCGTTCGCCCCAGTCGCCGTCGTCGCCTGGCCCGATTACGTCGGCGTCTTTGAAGCTCCTGATATAGGTTGCGTCGCGGGTGAGCAGGGTTCTGATGGTTTGCCAGACTTCTTCGATTTGGTTGTAATCGAAGAAGTTCATTTGGAGGGATTCGACGTTGTCTTCGTTGGTGGCCCAGCTGTAGACTGTGACAGCGTCGTCGTGGATGTCTGCGAGTGCTGTTTCGTCGTCTTGGGTGTTGATGTTGGCGTACTCTCCGGTGGGGTCGAAGAGTAGTTGCCCAAGTGTTTCTCCGGTTTCGACTGCTTCCATGAAGGATGCGGTAGCGAATACCTTCATGGTGTTCGATTTCCCGCTTCGAGTCATCCCGAATAGCGCGGTTTTGTTCCCTATGATGTCGTGAATATCGATGGGAACAGTCGCATCGTCGAGATCAGATCGTCGTTCGGTTGAGGTGTATCGAACCCGTCCTAATCGAAGACCTTCCCGTTCTTCCTCGTTTTCCTCTTGATCGATTTGGACTTCGGAGAGGATCTGTGCGAGTGCTTCTGGCCCGGGTTTGTAGACTTTGTAGCGCGCCGACGAGTAGAACGTCTCTACGTCGCTCCCAAATTGCAGTTCGTTGTCCTCTTGGTAGATCGTACCGAGGATTTTGGCTTCGATCCCGGAGAACTGGATTCGGTCTCGGGTGAGAACGTCCATGATGTCTTCGCTTGACCCGGGGACGACGCGATCTGATTCGATGCTGGAGTCGCCCGTGATTTTCTTTCGCATCGCTTCTTCACGGACTTTCATCAAGTCGTCCTCTGCGGGGAGCTTTTTGGGGCCTTCGGCGCGAAGGAGCATCGCGTAGGCGTCTTCTTCGTCGAAGTTCTCTGGGTTTTCCCAGTCTGCTGCTGTTGCGAGCAGGTAGCAGTGTCGTGGAACGCCGTCAGCGTCGTCTTTCCAACGGTCGTTGCTCACGATGGTGCATGTGTCGTACTCCATGTAGTAGACGCCCCCTATGAGCTGTGATCCCTCGATGATCGGTTTGATGTCTTGATCTTCGAGAGCCAGCTCGTTCATCAAATGATTAGCCATATGTCATTCTAACTCAAGCAAAGGTAAATAAGGTTACGTGATTGGAGTGAAAGTAAAAATCATTATGCTTGCTACGAGATTGAAAGGTTCTCTATCTGCGATCCTGTGAAGGAGGACTTGGTGAACTACGTCGTGGCTGTCGGCCAGTGTGTTTGTCTTCGCGTCCTTGATGGTGACTGATTCGGCGGAGTCGCGCTCTAGTTCAATTAACTCAACGACCTGCTCACTTCTCAAACTGACTCAACTAGACAGTGCCCCTGTTCAAAGTGTGTCAACAAACGACCACTTACTTCCCGAAAGTCAGTCTGTAATAATATCAATTTGCTCTTCTAGTGCTTCTCTGTGAAGTTGAAGAGCATCCGCTCCTAATACTTGAACAATTACATTTGAAATACGAGTTGCTGCAATACTTATTCCTGCATCTGAAGCTGAATATCCTTCATCACCAATGTCTTCATCATCTGTTTCATCCCCGCCGAAAGTGTCTTCTACTGTAATTTCAGCATCTTCTATCTCATCCAAAATAATGATGCCCAATTCAACAAAATTTCCCTCGTTGACAGGCTCAAAAGTGATAATTTCTGAAGAAGCGTAACCTGATGGTTGGGGTTCTGGGCCTCTACTTTCACCTTCTTCATATTCCTCTGGATATATATTGGAGACTTCGTCAGCCGACAGAATGTATGAATCTGCGTCATCCTCATATAATTCATCACTACCAAGGCAGCCTGCCACTGTGCTGCCAAATCCGATCACACCAACCATTTTTAAGTATTCTCGTCTGTCCATATGAATATAGTAATTACTCTAATTATTAAAACCCAATCATAATCCTGATTGTGATCGTTTTTTATTCACTTATACCAGTGCGATTGTATTCGCTGCCATCTTTCGTTCTGACCATTCAATAATCTCCATAGTCATGTGTGGATTGTATCGTGTCTAAAAGTCGAGAATCTGTTTTGACTCTACTCTGCCCCCACTCATGTACCATCAAAACAACTAACTTAGATTGCTTCAGATGATTTGTACCGAATCAGGTGATAATTAGTATTGCAAATTTATATTAGACAACATTTCTCCATTTCAAAGAGAGTGAGATTTTTATCTTGATACTCGTGAAGCTGGTCGGTCAGGCGAGTATAGCCCTGTTCCTTATAGAACGGAACAGCATTGAGTGACGACCACAACCCAAGGAAAGTAACACCCTCTTGGATGGCTTGTGCTTCCAAATCGGGTTAAATACGTATTCCCACGCTGTGACGAACGACTATCGGGTGAACGTAGATTGCCGTAATTTCTCCATCAACATCTGTTTGAACACAGTTGTCTGCCTCGAGTTTTATCCAGCCGCTGTCAACGATCTGTTCTTAGCCATGTAGTCAGCTCACTCAATATTTTCCAGAATTATTTCACCGGCTATGACGAATTATTTCACCCTCAGCTGTGAGTTATACGGCCTTGTATCCAGCACGGTTGCCAGAAATCATCATAGATCCAGTGACTCAACAAGACCGGGAAATTATATAGACGAGGTCAAATATTCAAACATGGCGTTTGAACAGCAAAAGAATGAGTTGGCAGATTCGGTCGAAACAGTCCGCTCTGACCCAGACGTGATCAATACGATTGAGTCCAAAAAAGAAAAAGGGCGGCGTTGGTGGGAAAGAGACGATGTGATATGGTTGGAGATCGTTCTGAGTATCTCAACACTCCAAGGCAGTCGGGGAGCACAGCTCGTTCTGGATGAGAACAATGAGATAGACGAGGATTCATATGGCAAGGTGAGTTTCGAAGCGATAGCTGAAACCGATCCAACACAAAGAGAAGAGTACCTTGTTGAGCAGTTGTCGAGTAGTAAGGTGAACATGTACCGCATGAAGTCTGATTGGATACTGAGTAATTATGAGCTTATTCAGTCGGATTGTGGAGACCTCATATCTGTCAAAGAAGAGTATGATAGTCGGCCTGATGCTGATTCGAAGATCAAATATTTGAAACAATTCAAGGGTATCGGAGACAAATACGCCAGAAATATCGGTATGGATTTGTATGATCCTGATTTTCGAGACAAGATAGCCATTGATACGCGTATCAATGCGATTTCCGAACAATTGGGGTTACCATATGATGAATGGGGTTATCAGGAACACGAAGCGTTCTATCAGTCAGTAGCAAGAAAGTTGGATATCGAAGGATGGGAACTCGATCGCACCCTTTATAATTACAAAGATAGAGTTAAAGCTGATCTTTGAGTGGCCTCTTGTCCACAATCTATTAAGAGCATCATGATTCCGGCCTCATACTCTATTATTTTCCACATCCACCTCTGGGAGTTTGTCGATTACCTCTGAATCACAACTAAATGGAGCGGGGAGTTCTGTTACAAGCGCACGTAAAAAACCGTCATTTCCTGGCTCAAGATGAATCTCTTCACCATGTCGGATTTCAGACGGTTGACTCGAGTCCATAGTCCTTTTTACATTGGTCGTAACTCCATTTTCAAGATACCGCCCACAAACTGCACTGAGTGGCTCGCTCTCTGTTTCGAGATTCCCCTCCGAATCCACTGACCCAACAACCTCACCCTTTTTTTGATTCCAGATGTCAACTATAATGACATCTGCATCGCATCTATTACCATCTTTGACCGTTTTGGAAATCCCCTCAGCAACCGAGCGAGAAAAGTCCTCTTCCATCCATTGTGCTATCTCAGATGGGCTTGCACTAGGTGATGGACGATCAATGGAATCTGAGTCATCCATATACACCTATTGGGACACTATGCGTATAATGGCACTGTCTAATTTAGCACCTCCTCGATTGGCGTTCGTCCATCGAACAATTGGCAACGGCCACCAAGGAGTACAGCCCACATGTTCTGGTCATCTAACCAATCTCGCACCTCATGAGTGGTATATATAAGCATGAGAAACTCCCACTGTTGGTTTGTTCGGTGTAATTGAGGCCCACGAGAGTTGTTGAAGATGCAGACGGTCATCAACCCAGCCGTGTGATTTCCGAAAAGCAGTCTTGTGGTCGAATCAGGACTCCGGGAGGATTTCAGGCGGTTTGCAATTGCGGACGGTGTCCGAGAGCGAGTTCGTCAGTTCTGTCCACCGCTCTTGGTTGTCAGCGTCGAGAACGCGAACAATCTTTTTCCCGGCTTTTTCGGGGTTGACATCAGCCCACTCGAAAACAGATTCGATTCCGAGAGCGTCTTCGATGTCTCCTCTATACTTTGCGAACCGTCTGCTTTCCTCTTCCGTGGCGTTCGTGACCGAACGGAGTTGGACTGCACTTAACAGATCCTCCGCACTCACGTCTCTGTCGACCATGTTCTCGATCGCTCGCACAGTGAGTTCTTCCTCTTGGTGCCCCGCAAACAGGAGGTCACCCTGTGAGAGTACCTCATCGACCTTTTTACTGCTCTCTGCCGTCTCGTACAACGCCTCTCGATCATACTCCGGCCCGAGCGGTGTATTCACCTTGGCCGCGAATGCGATGACTTCTTCTGGCAATATCGAATCGATTTCGGAGCGGTAGAAGGCGCTTCCCGACGCGTAACGGGTTTCGACCGAGATCAACCACATGTTCACCTTCACGGTGTCAGATCGTTCTCCGGTCTCCGGGTCGACCGTCTCGTACTTTCTCCCGAACTTGATGTAATCGTCGAACTTCCGAGCGAGTATCCGATCAATGTCTTTGTTGCCACCCACTGATCCGTCCCAGTTGAGTACCCGAGTAATGAGAAGGAATGTTCCCCTATTCCCGGTTTCTTGTCTCAGCCGTTCCCGCTCTCGCATAATGTCCTCAATGAGCTTCGATTGTGTCGCTCCAACACTCAGTTCGGCCTGCACGAGTTTCGCGATGTTGCGTTTGTACTCACGGAGAGTGGTCTTGTTGTACGCGGGATAGGACTGCCCGATGGGATAGTGGCGATCCATCATTTTCTCGTATATCTGTTCTGGCTCCGCAACGTCGCCTTCAAGAGTTATCCGGGAATCATCGTCTTCGGAGTCAAGGATCGATTGAAGGTCACTGTACCCTCGAAGCAAATTCTTCTCTGGCTCCCCTGGGTTAGTGAAGTCGAAATTTTCCAAGCATTGTGCGATTGCCTGCTTGTGTTCGTAGACGTTCTCCGCCGTTGTTTGGAGCTTTGCGATGATCAGAACGGTAACGAGCAACCGGTCGTCCGACGAGAAATCTACGATCTCGGGGACTATCGTGTCCTTCACTGCGTGCGGGCCAGGGCTTTCCGACTGTGAGACGACTGACGCGGCGACCGTTTCGACTTCGTACCCGTCGACCAACCAGTCCTTTCGATCGAACTCTTCCGTCACGATGATCTCGACTTTCTCGACGAACTGCCGCGCCCTAACAATGGCTCGTTCTCGCCTGAGATTCTCGTTTCGCCGCTCGGCCAATTCGATAATCGAACGCAACGGCCACCCGATAGGTGAGTGGGAAATCCAGATGACCAACTCGTTCACCCGACGTTCGTGGTTCTCATTCAGCACCGACCGCCTCGAAAGACTTAGGTAAGCCTCTGCAATCGCGATTACGGCGATAAGAACAATCGCGATGTGTACGAAGTCGATTTGTAGTGGAAACGACGCAGTCGCCCAGATCAACAGCAGAAGGGCGACCAGAGCGGTCTGAACGGCCCTGACGGACTTGGAACTCGCATCCTCCAGCGGTCGATCAACCATTGGTGGTCTGTTGACATGGACGACATAAAAGGTCTCGAAATTGGAATGTCGGGTTGGACTGGAGTCCTACGTTACGGGGTGTTAGGTTAGATTGCGACTTTCCCATCGACACGGACGAGGTTGTATCGTCGCATCTTTCGGAAGGGGTTTTGCACCGTTCATCGCGTTGGGGGGATCGGCCGCCTGATCGCGACCGTCCGAAACTGCTGTCCCGTGACGGAGCTTTATCGAAAGCTTCAGCCGACTCGGTCTTCGTAGACGCTGACCAGTTCTTCGACCCCTATACCCGCCAAAATTCACGCTGGTGGCCGTGCGCACCCGATTGGTTAACCCGTTGACCCATCTCGGCGAGTGATTCGCTTTCGTCTTTGGCGGTCAGCACTGACAAGATATCGCGCACCGGGTGAAGGTTGCACTGTACCGATCGTCCTCTAGTTGGTCGATCTTATCGAAGTGGCAACAGTCGATATAGCGTAATGAAGCGGGTGTAATCCACACTATATGGCGATGGTGGCGGGTATACTTAGTGTACTGAGTGGAAAGTTTAAATACAGCATACTGTATATACCATATACACACAATACACTGGGTGTACCAAACGTTGAGGTAAATAATGGCCGACAAAACAATCAAGACAGACGAAACTGTCCACGAAGAACTTGAAAGACTCAAAGGCAAACACGGCGCTGAAACGTTTAACGACGTGCTTAGACTGGAATTGGGAATTGATCCTGGGCCTGATATTGAGAAACTCTCTGCTTTCCTGAGCGAGCACCAACAAACTGATGTTGAGAAAATAATATCTGATATCGATGAGTCTGGAGATTTTGAGCGAGGATACGATCGTGAGTACAGTAGCGATTATCTCACCTTCGAAATCCCTGACATCGGCAGAAAGGTAGTTGACATTAAATTCAGAGATGGTCTTTTTGTGGTGAGGTACCGCGATAATGCTGGTGAAATGGAGAATTGTATTAGAGCAGAAGAGGGAGACGATGGAAAGGTGTTATACAGCATCTATAGTGATGGTTACAATGATTATGATAGGGAAAATGCGAGAGATGCTGTCCGAGAAAAAGTACAAAAGTCCTATCGTCGGTGGAAATAGTTCCAACAAATCTAATTTACTTGTGGTTTGCTAACCGTGTAGTATTTTATTGGCTCTGTTTAAATTCTTCGATCCTGACAAGAACTGTGTGCTGCATACAAGGAGTTTATGTTGCATAGAGAGTCCGAGAAATCGCGAGACAAGTTCTCAAGCCATCCTAAGTTATCAACGTCTATCGTAACGCGACGCCATCGAATCAGCATTCCACTGGCGAAGCCCGTTACGTTCCCCCCATTGAAATTCGAATTCACCGCGCACGATGCGGAGAGACCTTCTGGGAGACAATAGAGGCGTCACTAGCTTCCACCGAGTCTGATACCATCGTCGTAGAAGGGAATCGAGTAAGCAGATCAGGGTATGGACGGCGTGCTCGTGGACAACGTAGCTATATTCTGTTTCGAGCCAGAAATTATGTCCAACATCATTTCGGCATTCACGAACGAATTGTGCTAATTGTTCCTGCTCGGTCGAGATCACCTCGTTGTCCTTCGCTTCTTGAATAAGAAACGCTAGACGGCTGCTGCTAGATAACCGCTCTCCGAGAGTTTTTTCAAGGAATGTAGCACCACGCATGAGCGCTGCGAACGGCTTATTGGTCTCAAGAAAATGTTGACACTCACTGAGTTCGACGAATAACAGAATTTTGTGTTCTTCATCATCGTAGAAATGTTTGAGGTTACCGATGAGAGAGTATAGAGTCCCAGTTCTTCCTTGTGTTTTGAGTAGATACTTCATTCGCTCGACCGCTTCTTTTTTTGACTGGGTCACGACTTTTTCACCACGGGAAATATGGTAGTCGGGATTTATTTCACGGTCATCAGGGTCTGTGGCGTAGATGTACGCGAGGAGTTTGAGTCCAAATTGACGGTGTTCTTCGTAGATATCTTCCTCTATTTGTTCCCGGAGTTCATTTTTATCGAATGTGAATGGGTTCGGGGGCATGGGTGTTGTTGGAGTGTCGAGGTGTAGTTGTGATGTTTATGTAAGTTGAATCTATTGATACCCTCTCGTTTGGCTCTGTTGATATCATCAATGGTTGATAGAATTCGGTTGCTGAATAGAGAGGTTGTATTCAGCATTTCCTCACACTCGGGACGGGGAAGCGATAGATATGATACGCGGGGGGATTGCTCAACCCGAATACCCCGGTATCTGGGATATGTCCATTAGGTATATGTTTATCCATAACTATATTCCTATATGTATGAAAACTAAAATTCGAAAAGAAAAGAATGGTCAATACCGTGTAACCGTGCCAGTAGGTATTG
>LFCJ01003102.1_pt1 | contig 12117 bp, 21 predicted proteins | sample 643141 | NCBI WGS metagenome assembly LFCJ01 (sample SAMN03766243, study PRJNA286221) | soda lake metagenome | biome: soda lake; feature: Kulunda steppe; material: water; isolation source: sample B1-Br-g2 brine of Lake Bitter-1 | place: Russia: Kulunda steppe | collected 2010-07 | reverse complement strand
TACACTGAAAATATAAAAAACAATTGTTTTCAATTAGACGTTATGAATTAAAAATAGTTAGATTTATATTTTAATATAGTGAATTGTGTTATATGATTGTTAACACAGATATTGATACGCTTGAAATAGGTGAAGAAAAGACATTTAAAACCGGACTTACGATTAAACGAACCATGGAAGATGAATTTATGATTACTATTGATGGGAACGAATCTAAAATTTATGATGAAGAATTTAAAATGATGGCAAATGCTATGGGTTATATCACACGCGAGAAAAATGATGTTGATTCTTGGTAAGTAACTTATGATTACAGAAAAATAGTATAAATGTGAATCATCTTGACCTCAAGGGTAGGTATGTTCTCCTATACCACAAATAAATAGTTATTTAACCTATCATTAAATATATAAATTATGAAAGAATATTATTTCGAATATGCTCAACCAAAACAATCTAACTATGATGTTGAAAATCCTAACCCTACAAATTTTGATAAATATGAAGTTAAGTACAATCGGGTTGTAATTGCACCGACCATACATGCTGTAAATTCCGTAATAAAAGATGAATTAAGAGATGCATATCCTGAATATATAAATTATGATTATGGTGTAGTTCTATTTACAGAATTTGATTCAATTAATGAATCACCGCCTATTACGTTATCACAAAATGAATCTAAATTCAGTGATAAAGATTGGACGGGAAGATTAGAACGAGCCGTTACGAGTCCTGATAATATTGTTCATATTAATTTAGATTAATATAAACAAAAGTTATTTAATAATTATATTAGTATATTTATATATGACTGATATTTTATCAACAGAAGCACAATCCGTTTTTAAATCAGTAATTCAAAATGGGATTAATAAAATAGTTAATAATGATGGACGAATGCAACGGACACCGGTAATTTCATTTGAATATTATGATTCAAACGCCGAAGAAATATATGTTGCAGAATTATCTTTAGTAATCACTTCACATACTTCTAAAATGAATATTATGATTGATTTGTCTTTAGAAGAAGATGCTATTCCTGAAAAATACATAGGCGTAAAACATTCAATAAATAAGATTTCAAAAGATGTTAATACAGAATTAAATAATATATTATCTGATGAATTATCACAATATAATATCATTTCATTACATACGGTAAATCTTGAAACATCCGGCGTAAAACCTAATTTAAAATATGATTCAATTAGTTATAGAGGTGAAAAATATCTATGTATGTCATATTATGATGAATTAGATATTATATTTAATTAAATAAATATATAGTATAGGAGTTATTAAATTAAATCATGAGTGATTCATATAATGGCAGTACATACGAATTTATTACGCAGAAAACAAATAATAAATTTAAATCGAGAGAATTTGAATTGTATGTAGATAATGAATTAGTTATCACAGCTTCAGAATTAGAATCGAAAGGAATTAAATTCGATGATATTCCAACAAATTGGAATGCAACTTTAAAAACATTTGCTAGAGGATATATCGATGGAAACCGTTCTAAAGATGCCGGTATTAAAAATGTCAAATATCATTATGACATTAATTAATTAATTAATTTTTCTGAAGAATCAATCCACTTATTTGCGTGTTCTATAGATATACCTAATTTATCCGATAGAGTATCGGATGAAGTTTGGGATAATTCGTATACAGAATTAATATTAATATCATTTAATTTTTCTTCATACGTTGGACCTACACCTTTTACGTCTTGAAGTGTATATTCAGAATTAGCGTTATTAGATTTATTTTCAATAGTTACTGTTGTCGTATTATTATGTGTAATCTCTTTACGTGATTTTGAAATATAAGATTGAACAACAGAACGAATAAGTAATGATATATTCATTATAATTGTATCATAGGTTTTGTATTATTTAATACTTTTTATTTCAAATTTAATCTTCAAATTTTTTATATAATTCTTCCATTCGTTCTATTCTTTTTTCTTCATCCATATTGGCCCAATTAATAATATCCTCTACTGTACGATGACACGTAGTACATCTATTATTCTCATTTAAATTACAACTATCTTCCGTATCTTTACACGGTGAGCTAACCATATCTAATACATATAATAGCTATGTTTTAAATTTAACTGTATTAAAAATAAATTTTAGTTATTCGTTAAGAATATTTCTTGCTTCTTTTCGAGCTGCTTTTAGTTCTGATTCATTATCTGGATTTCGGATGTAAATCCCCAAATTCAACTCGTCGGATTCTTCAAAGAAATGACTTGCATCATCATTAACGAAATTAAATTTATCCTCTAATTCTTCTTTCGTAGGAATATCATTTCCAAAAATAGATTTCAGTTGTTTTGTTCGATTTCGATGTTTTGGAAGAACTACCCATTCTTTATGTGGTGGAATTGGATGTGAATCCATTTTTGAAGCATCCCAAAGGTTAAACTCAGGAACATCATCCATACAATCACCACATACGGGAAGAAGTCGTCCTGATAGAACTTCATCATCCCAAATTGCAATCGGGACTTCTGTAGTACAATTATTACATTCTTGCCATCCTGTAATACCTTTATTCTTGACCGAATCGCATTTGATTGTATCAACGACCATATTTTGTATAGTCTGTTGTATAATATAAGTCTAACGATTATATCCTAGTTATTATTATAAATTACTACTATTATATGGTAAATATACTATAATATAATAGTAAATATACTATATTTATATAGTATTTTAAATTATATAATTAAATACATTAAACATATAGTGATATAGACAAATATATTATAATAACTTAATGAATAATATTAATTCCTCCTCTTCTATTAAAAAAGGTGTATCTCCTATTATTGGTGCTATCCTACTTGTAGGATTAACGGTAGCTCTTATTACGCTTGCATCATTTATTCTGTATGATTTCACAGGTGATGTAAACGAAATAAGTGATTCTGACGTTGATATACAAGATAATGGTACAATACAATTAACAAATAGTGGAAACGCAGATGAAGTTATTGTAAGAACAAATGAATCTGAATATGCTTTAGAAACTGGAGAATTGCGTGATATAGAAGAAAATGAATATTCTGTTATAGCTATTATTGATGGAGATGAAACATTAATAGCACAATATAATAATATCTCATCATCTCAAGAATCATTATCACCAGATTCTTGTGAACAAGATGATAATTTAGAACCTATATTAAATAATATGAGTGGTTCTGGAGATGAAGATAACCCGTATCGTATTACGAATGTATGTGAACTTCAATCTATGAATGAAGATAGAAATTCATATTATCAACTCTCTAATTCTATTAATGCTACAGAAACAGAAAATTGGAATGATGGAGAAGGATTTATACCTATAGGCGAACCAAGTGATGATAAATTTACAGGTGAATTAGATGGTAATAATTACAAAATTGAAAATTTATATATAAACCGAACAAACCCTGAAGATAGTGCATGGGATAATACAGTCGGTTTATTTTCAGAAACAGATGATTCAAAAGTTCATAATCTATATTTATCAAATGTCAATATCACATCTCAATTTAGAACTGGGGGTTTAATCGGGAGAAGTGCATCAACAGATGTTAACAGTGTTGAAGTTGAAGGTCAAGTAGAAAGTAAATCAGGAACATATACAGGAGGAATTATTGCCTATGGTATTAATAATGGTGTGGAAATATCTGACTCAAGAGCTAGAGATATAAATGTTATAGGTTATAATAAAACAGGAGGTGTAATAGGTGGAACAAGTGGATTGGTTACAAATACACGAGCAGAAGGTGAGATAGAAGGAGAATATGATGTTGGTGGAATTGTAGGTTATGTGGATTATACAAGTATAAATGAAAATATGTCTGATATGCGTACAGAAGTGAATGTTCGTGGATATCAAAATGTAGGTGGTATTACAGGATATATAGATAATGAAGGTGGAATTAATAATAGTGTATCACATGGTACAGTATTTGCAGATTTAAAATATGTAGGTGGAATTTTAGGATATAATGAGGATGGCGGAAATATTAATGATTCATTTTCTACAACAACAGTAGAAGCTACAGAGATTAAAGCTGGAGGTTTAGCTGGTTATGTTGCTGTCGATATATCAAATTCATATGCAACTGGTAATGTAACTGTTACAGACGGACGTGGGTCGTCTGGTGGTTTAATTGGAGCTAGTATAGGTGATATTATTGTTGAAGATTCTCACGCTACAGGTAATGTTCAAACAAAATCTCGTCATACGGGAGGTTTAGTAGGTTATTTAGATTCTGAATCTCAGATTATAAATTCTTACGCTACAGGTAATGTTGAAAATGAAAATAACAAAACAGGTGGTTTAATTGGTTTAGTAGAAAATGATAGCATTGTTGAAAATTCATATGCTACAGGTAATGTTAAAAATGATGGGGAACATGCGGGTGGTTTGATAGGTGAAGTTAATGATGATTCAATTATTAGAAAATCGTATGCGACTGGTGAGGTTAATTCAACACAAAGGTCAGGTGGTTTAATTGGTCACACATGGAGAGATGTAACTATTGAAAATTCGTATGCGACTGGTGATGTAAATATAGATGAATTTACAGGTGGTGGATTAGTTGGTAGATTATATCCAAATAGTGAAGTTACAAACTCATATTCTCAAAGTGATGTGATTGTTAATAACGGAGATGGTGATTATGCTGCAGGTCTTATTGCATTTGCGCACGATGATACTGTTATTGAAGAATCATACTCAACAGGATTGGTTCAAGGTGACGGGGATTATGTTGGTGGCTATATTGGTGAATTACGAGGTACATCTACAATTGGATATTGGGATATAGAATCATCTAATCAATCTGAAGCAATTGGAGACTTAGGTTCTGATGGGAGTGATGATTCTACTGGATTAGAAACAGATGAAATGCAAGGTGATGAAGCCGCAGCTAATATGGATGAATTTGATTTCGAAGATACATGGAATCTCATTATTGACCCAGATGATTATCCTGAATTAGATTATCAAGAATAAGAATATATCTAAAAAACATACAATCCATGAATTTAAATATTTAATTAACGAATAATCTTATATGCCTCCACAAAGATTAATTGATTTGGTACAAGCAGGAGATATACAAAGTGCGAGAATGTTGGCGCGTGGAATATTAAAAAACGATGACGTATTAAATGTCAAATTTAGAAATAATTACATTATTATTGAAACAGAAAATTTCATCGGTAAACATAAGACAAAAACTGTAGATATGAATGAAACTATGATAAATCCTGAAGGAAAATATGATTTAAAGTCTAACGAAGTAAATTATAATTTTATTTGTCATACAATAGATAAAAAATTACTTGCAAAAATATATTCACAAATTAATTCAATGGATTCATTTGAATCTGAGAATATAGAATTGAATACAGAATCAAATAATGATAAAAACAAACCAGATAATCAACAAGAAAAATTAGATAAAAGAAAAACAATGTTAACAAAAATAATTAGTTATATTTAGAATATAAATCATCTTTAACGATATAATATGACTTAATAAATGTAATTACAAATTGTTCCAGAATGAAATAACTCCAGATTAATATGATTCCACCCCAAAACCAGAGAGCATATAGAAAAGAATATATAAATATAAATAATCCTATGACGACGGTAGATACATAAAAAAGTCCAAATATAATAGAATCTGTTTGCATAATATATGTATATCCGGTTAAAAATACACCTATACCAAATAGAGAAAATATGATTGTTCCCCAAAGTGGAAAAGTCCAATTTAAAAAACTAAATGATGTTTTGAACCGTGTATCTTGTAACGGTTGAAATATTAACGACATTAGTTTCAAATTATCTTTAAAAGTAATTAAATCTTATGATTTGAATTGATGTTTAGTATTTAAATAAAACCGTATAATAACATTTATACATCTATAATTCGAATATACTACTATAATGAGTGAAGATGTTTCACCCGTCCAAAAAGCTGCACAGGAAATGATTGATAACAATGATGATGAAAAACTGAACCAAGAAATTGCAACAGAAGGTGCATATCATGTTGTAGTTGAAGGTGGATATCATCAACAATTGCTTTCAGATGAAGAAGCTGACATTCTCACAACTGTTTTAGTTGAACATGGTCTTAGTGGCCTTATTAGCCTCGCAGATGACGGGCGGGAACAAGATAATCGGAACATTGCCAAGATTGTACCTCTTGTAAGTCCAGAGGATGATGGTTTCCAAGAAGTTCTGAAACGTCTTGACGATGGAAATAATTATCCGGGCTTGTATCTTGATTATAATTCAGATAACAAAAGCTATACGTTATATGAATAATCGTTAAAATAGTAATATAATTTTTTTAATTATCTTGACGAGGGTCTTTTTCTAATACGCACCCACATGAATCACGCGTTAATGTTTTTGTCTCATTCCACCCATCTGTGATTTCAACAGTTACATAATCTGAATCTATTTGCGTATGTTCTTTCAATTCAATATGTGAAGTTAAGTCTGTAATATCCGTAGAACCTATATCATCTGTTTTTTCAACATTTGATTTAATATAGATACCCTCTCCTTTAGAACTATTATTTAATTTGACGGATTCAATTTTTAAATCATAATTTGACGCAGGAGCTTGTGATTTAATGTATATATGCATTGAACCATCTGATGTTCTGGTTCCTAAATCGAAAAAGTGACTTTCTGACTTATTTACACTGTTATGAGTTTCAGACCATATTTCACTTTCATAAATTTCATATTCTATATCTTCTTGCGTATCAAATCCATATGATTCATCTTGTTTATCTGCAGCATACGGAGGACTTATTACGCTAGCAATTGATAAAAATAATATTATAATTATAAAAATAATTATTTTTTTAATCATGTATTCAATATTATCATTACAAACATATATATTTTATTATATTTATCAGTAGTCAAGGAGAATACCCCGACCCTTGAGGTCGGGGATGAATCCTTGCTGTAATCGAAACATTTAATATTAAACAGTAATACATATTATATACGGTCGGAACGTGTTTGAAACTCCGAAAACGAATACGATGAATTCCCGAATTAAGCTTCATAAGCTGGTTCACAGTAGAGCTAACCTATTCAAGTAAGACGAGTAACGTTCCGGCAAACATTGCTAGGACTGGGATGGTCCAAAGTTACGCCCGTGGAGACTTGAACCTCTGCAACGCAAGTTCTGTCGTAGAAGCAGGAAGCCTCGACCCTTGAGGTCGAGGTAATTCACTATCATAAATTATATAAGGTGTCTTTGTATATGATTTAAATACATGAATGTAAAATTCTTAAACCAATTTACGTATTGGAATCACCAAGATGGACAAAATTATACTTTAGATGCACATGGAAAGTACATACGATATGAGCACGGGACGCAACCAAATATCGTTGCACAAGTTGAATATGTTGCATTTAATAATCAAGATGATAAATACGTTGCAACAATATTAGACACATATTCTAATAAAGTACTTGAAAAATCTAAAATGACTTCTGATAAAGATACAGCTTTTGAAAAATTAGCTCAATATATGAAAGAAAGAGATAAAAGCGATATATAACTATTTTATAACCACTTATCCAAAGAACAATCTGTTCGATGTTCATAAATATTTAAGGATTCTTTTTCGGCATTCTCTTTCATATTCTTTGAACCGTTACTTGACCCATCCCAAATTAAAATTAAATTATCTGCATACTCAGCCATTTTTTGATTTCTGATTAAAGGAGCGACGTTGGCACTTGGTGCTTCATCTAAATAATTATTATATGGAAATTCTTTTATTGGTATATCGTTCTTTTTTGCCCATTTTTCACCCACAGTATCAACGCCATCAGCCTTACCAGATACAACTTCATCAATATCAAACGGTGAATTTTTTATATGTTTAAATATAAGTTCTTTATCATCTATGGTTCTTGAACCCGCAATAATCGTAGACATATAGTTAAAATATAATTAAAACCATATAAATTTGTATCTAATAAATTAAATATATCCTGTCGAAAAGAATATCTTCATAGTACTCTTGAAATATAATGTTATTGACTACGCTCGTGAAGTATTCTACCTTCAATATCCCTCGCTAATACTTCACCTGCTTTATAAAGTAGGTGTTCTTCTAGAGATTCAGCTTCATTTACATCAGCAATGTGTGGTTCGGGTTTAACTTCATTATGTTTTAATATATCTTTATAGGCTTGCTCATAATATTCATGAAGCCCAAATAATCTAAGATTTGTAACTAAGTCATCGACAGCACTTGTTAATTGGCTATCAAAATTATCAATATTTGAGTCACATGCTCTTTTTAGTCCATCAACGAGAGCTTCATATTCTTTCTTCGTAAATCCGTTTTCCCATTCTGGTAATTCTATTGTTCTACCCGTATTTAAAGATGATATCTTTGGCATGTAAATAGATACTCTATGCGTACCTAAATAAGTTTAGTTATATAAATATTTATGACTACTTATAATTTATATTATATATGGACAGTGAATTTGAAAAAATCGTAACGGTAGTTCAGAATATAAATAAAATTCAAGATATTAAATCAAAAACTTCAAATCTTAATTTACCTATAAATTTTATAGATTATGGATTAGACTGTGTTGTATTTGATATTCAATCCCCTAAATATAACCATTTTGTTTTAAAAGTTTCTAGAAATCAAAATAAGAATAAACTAAATAAACAAGAATATAAAAATTATCATAATTTAAAAAATACAAAATATCATAATTGGTTATGTCCTATTGATAAAAATAATTTTGGTAAAGATTATTCTTATATTTTAATGGAAAAAGTAGATACATCCAAAGGGAATTATGAAGAAGTTACAAATAATTTAATTGATATTTGTTCTGCAGAAGAAATATCCTCTCATAACATTGGATTACATTCTGAGTTAGGTGATGTACTAATTGATTATACGTACAAGATGTACTAAGTTAGAAAGCAACTCCGGTATTCGAAATAGTTAGTAAATATTACAAATGAATTTAAATATAATATTAAATTAATTAGTTATAACGTCTAAAATAGCTAATGGTGGTACATTTCCATCAATAATCAATTCTGTATGCCCGTCTATTTTTGCGTCGTATAACGGTATATCTTCAGGTGAATTTATTTCATAGATATTGTTTTTATATATTTCTACAGATTCTTCTACAGTATCAGCGTTCATTAATACTTTATTTCCTCCGAATTTATAATCAATTAAATTCGTAATCATACTCATATCCGCCACATATATTGGACATTCAATTTTTGTTATATCAATAATAACAACAGCATAATCCTGATTAAATTTGTCTTGGTCAAACATATACTCAATAGATTCTGTTTCTACATGTGCATAATTCACATTTTCTCTTGAAAACGGAAAATAATCTTGATAACCTAATTCTTCCAATACATCAATAATTATTTCTGAATCTGGATTTACTTCTTGGGAATCTATTCCATTTTCAATAATAGAATTTACATGCTTATCTTGCGTAGAATGATAAGCATACCTCATACCTTCAGGAATTGATTGCATTGTTTTATTTTATTCCTATCTATTTATATAACTGACGATTCTAGATTAGTTTTTGATTTTGGACAGAATATTATTTTATTTTAAAACAGTATAAAAGTGTGTATTATTCTGCAGCCAATTCTTTAATTTTATCTCGAAACTTTCTAAGTTTCTGTTTTTTCTGATTAAGAATTTCAAGTTCATATTCCATTTCCTTTAATTTAAATTGGGCGGCATTACGTTTCTCAGCAGCTTTGAGAGCAATATCATATTTTTGTTTTTCAAATGCACAAGAGGATTGTTTATTGTGTAGTTGAATCTGAGATTTCATTTCATCACACCGTTTCTCTTGTTTCATACACTTCATCTTAATATCAAGGAGTGTACTTTCAATATCTGTAATATTTTGTTTATAAATTTTGATATATGATTCATACACTCCATCATAATCATCAATATTCACGAATTCACTATTTTCTACAAAATAAGTAAAGTAATCATGGTCAAATTCTTGTTCAACCATCGAAGTAAATGCGTTTTTTAGATGTACGGAATCTTCATGTACGCATACGTTGAAGAATTTTCCAAGTCCTACACTGTAGTACACGCCAGTCCAATCTTTTTGATGGATGGTTTCAACCATAGAATATATTTCTTCAGGGGAGTTATTAAGCCTTATTATATAATTCAGTAGGAGTAAAATCGATAGATATAAGTTTAATCTGTGTATACTACAATATGTGAAACACGGAGCAAGTGTAGCCAAGTCAGGCCAAAGGCGATGCACTTAAGATGCATTCTCATAGGAGTCCACAGGTTCAAATCCTGTCGCTTGCATAAATAGATAATTATATAACATATGACATAATAATTTTTAATATGAATTATATGGCTGTTAAAGTAAATGCAAACTATAATATTGAAAAAGATAAAATAACCATCAGTTTAAGATATATTGATAGTGAGTTACAAAATATATCTGAACAATATTTAGAAATAAAAGAAGGTATCCGTGTACCAAAATATGAAGTCGTTGAACAAATTAAACAATATTATACGGAAGAAATTAACAAGAATAACGTCAAAAATATCGTTGAAAATTCTGTAGATTCATATACGGGTGAATACTCTGTATTTATCGGTACAGTATCTTTAACAGAAGATGGAAAAATATATGATATAAATCACCGTCCATCATATAAGTTTGTAGGTGAATCTTCAAAATATATGAACCAAATTTTAGATAAATATAATTAATAAATTACTTTATCGAATTTAATGGATATAGTTTTAAAACAATAGTATGAATAAATAGTATATACTATGTCGGAATTGAAATCTGCAATATTATATTTATTTTCTCAAACAGCAAGAGGTTTTGGTGTCGATATACGAAAAAGAGCAACAGAAAATAACACCAATCGTTCTAAATACTTATGGAATGGGTTAATTGTAATTATACCGACTTTGTTATTTTTATTTGGATTATATATTTTATCGTATCCTTTGATTACAGAATATAGTTCTATTAATTTAGATTTTTCTGTTGTTATTGCTACATTGTTAGCTACAACAGGATTTAGTATTTTAGAACTTAGTAGATATTATTTAGCGGGTTGTAATAAACCGGGTTTTGCAGAACTTTTTCGAGCTATAGTTGGTAAGATAAGTTTGATAATTATAACTTTCACTTTAGAGTATACAAATTCGTAATTATTTAATATTCTTCTTGACGTAGTTCCGCTTCAATTTTAAACTGTTCTTCATCATCGTCTTCCTCGTCAAAATCTTCGAACATAGTACACCTACATATATAATACACGTTGTAAAAAAGATTTCGAATTAAGAGAATGAGATTAGAATAACAAATTATAAGAGGATGTATCTATATTTATATATTAATATGGGTTCTGCACCAACATTTAATATAGAAATTGAAAGCGCACCAAAAAGTATATTAGAAGACGTTATTGAAAAATTATCAGATAAATACACTATTGAATTTATTGATGGTGAATTATCAGAAATTGTATTCGATGACTTTAAACTTTCATTTCAATATACAGATTATCATTCAGAATATCTTGGTAATAATGGAAAAGGTATAACTATTCAATATCAACCATATTATTCAGAATCGATGAATGAACTATTACCAAAATTAAATATGATGAAAGAATTAACAGATGAATTATCTAATATGGATATTTTATCTGATTATGAAGTTAAATATTATACCGCTGGAAGTACGATTTAATATATAGTATGAAATTGTTTTAATTCACGTTTAAATAGTCATATAATATCTTGAATTACGTATTTATTTATTTATTTAAAATATCCATTTTAAATTTATTAATTTTACCTTTTGCACGATATTTCTTATCTCTATCACACCCCACACGTTGAATCTCTACAACTCTACCTTTTGATTCTAAGTCTATATTATCTTCAGATAAGTCTACAAGTGAATACGTTTGCACAGTTATATCACTTTTAACCACACAAATTA
>LFCJ01003101.1_pt1 | contig 12120 bp, 15 predicted proteins | sample 643141 | NCBI WGS metagenome assembly LFCJ01 (sample SAMN03766243, study PRJNA286221) | soda lake metagenome | biome: soda lake; feature: Kulunda steppe; material: water; isolation source: sample B1-Br-g2 brine of Lake Bitter-1 | place: Russia: Kulunda steppe | collected 2010-07 | reverse complement strand
GGCGCCATAGTTCCGGGGGTCCCCCAGAAATTATTGAAGACGCCGTAAGCGCCATAGACGCCTTAGGCGCCGTAGTTGCTGTAGTTCCAGGGGTCCCTCTGAAATTCCTGTAGACGCCGTAGGCGCCATAGACGCTGTAGGCGCCATAGTTCAGGGGGTCCCCCAGAAATTCCCCGGCTGTAGGCGCCAACTGGTAGGCGCTGTAGTTTCGCTTAGTTTGTATTTTTTAACAGGTGTAGACGACAACTACAGCTACAACTATGGCGCCTACAGACAAAACTATGGAATAGCGACACTTTGCCTCAGTCTTGTACTCAAAGCAACTGCCAGCAAATTTCATGTCAACTGCTCAACTTCTACACCATCTGTACGGTGGTGTAAACCCTAACCTCAGGTCACTTGTGGCAGAAGTTGGCAGCCAAGTGTTCTTCCCCACATTGAAAACATCGTTTACGCTCCACCCTGCGTAGTGCTGCTTTGCCAGCTCAGTTTGTCACCTTTTCTCGATAGGCGCACGGCTTGGTTGCAAGTGTAAGGCATAATACAGAAGGAGAGCCATTGCAGCAAGCATTCCGCAGCACAGGAAAACTTCATAGCAGATCCACCTGCGGGCAAGATGTGCATCAGCAACAAACATTGTGTGTGATTCGCGCTGTGCAATGAGATGCATTTTTTTACGGTTCACAACTGCATGCTTGAATTCATGGTGGAAAGAGGACCTAGGCAAGAAAGCATCATTAGATGCTCCCACCTCCTCAACGGGCCCTGCATTTAGACAATGCCCAAAGAAGAAGCACGAGCTACAATTGCCACCACAGGCACCCTTGGACTACGTAAGCATTTGCTTCAAGTTGGGCGTGGTCAGTCCCCACAGTGGACCTATCTATAATCACCTGTGCACAACATGGAACAGCCAGCATGCAGGGAACAAGCCAGAGCAGCATACGTTCAGAAAAAAATGCTTGCCATGCCTGCCTAACTTCTTGGATGCCTCAAGACAACCTATCTTGCCAGACTTAAATCTGTGGTGTGCATAACCGTCATTGCCATCATGCCTTACCAACAGGTCATTGTTCCCCTAAACACACGAGGAGGGGCCTCTAGGATATGCCTCTTTGTGCCATGCTGACGAGCTCCTGTGTCAGAGGTGTTGATGCGAGCTCTCATTCAGAACTCTAAAAAATTAGACAGTGTAAAGAAGTGAGGCCCTAGTACATCAAATCTGCATGGCACTTGGAAGCATCAATTTGTGCACATTCTTCAGTAAGTATAAACTGATTTTAATTTAAAGTTTGAATAAACATGCACAAAAAACATGCATTTAAATTTTAAGATCTTGCTCGGACAAGTGAGGGAGACGTTGCAGGCAACGCTGAAAGGTTGGCAAAACTTGTCCTGGCAGCAGGCTGCTTTCCATTATCATGTTCGCATTATTTGGATATATACATGTATGTACATGTGTGCATAATATTATCATCACAGCACGGTTGATGGCAAAGTGTCCAGCCAGTCACAAGCTTGAACAGTCCCTTTGATGCACTGCAAGTTACTACTTGGACCACCAACCCAGCCGCGTTAGAGCTTAATCTTTCCCTGACTAGGAGGTATGCTGATTGGCTACTATTTTCATTAAAAATTAGGCGGTCCAGGAACCCTTAGCGGTCTAGCTGGTTAAGTTAAAGCTCAAAATTAAAACTTGCAGAACTGCACACTATTCCAGGGTCATGTCATGCGAATTTTTTGTATTTAAGGTTTCGCTAAAATGGTCTAGGGTGAAGGATTTAGCTTTAAAATCAGCATATTTTAAACACCCAACATGCCCAACGCCATCCCTCCCCCACCCACTCCCCTAATGCATTACCAGTGCTCCTGATCAGCCTTGTTCACTGCTCCCCTGCACTCCTTGGCGGTGTGGAGGGGTATTCGCAGTTGCTGCTGCACTTCTTTTGGGCTAGCAGTGCTGCTGCTGCTGCTTTGCTCTGAGAATTGACGGCCCGTCACCTCATTCAGGATAGGCTACAGGACATCTTCATCCGCTGTGCACTTCAGTACCCCACAAGCTGGAGTAATCTGCAGGAAGTGCTTCCTGCTGCAGGAAGCACCAGCTAAAAAGATAAGCTTGCATTTCTGCTTGCAGGAGTACTTGCACTCCACCTTATGCTGATATAACTCATCTTCAAGCTCAATGATTTTGGCATAACCTTACCCCTAACCCTTATCTTGGCATTTTGAGTATATGTACATGTAAGAATAAGCTTGGGTGGTACCAGGTAGCTGGGGGGCAGTAAGGGGGCTCAATGCCCACCCAACTTTCCTCTTCTACCCGCAATCTTTAATATGATCCCTACATGCAGACAAACATATGTTGAATATGCACATAAGTTGTATGATACATGCATTGGTCAGGGCCTCTGGACGCATAACACAATCTTATGGCTATTCTAAATGCAATATGCATTTTCACACGGCAGAACTTGGCATCCTTGGTCAAAAGCTTTGCTAGGAACATATGCTGAGCTTCAGGCCAGTGTGTCGGTTGGCTGGTCCTGGCCAATTGCCTACCTCTGTTTCTGATTTTGTTCAGCAAGATTATGCTGCACCAACCCCTCCTGACACTGGCCTTCCAGGATCGATTGGGGTGGGGGGGTTAGCCAGAGTTCCAGGGCGGGGGTTGGCCTGGTAGGGCCTAGATGGTCCACTGTGAGCTTCACTAGAGACATGTTAAACCCAGGGGTGATGCCCGATGACTGAACAGAAGGTTGACATACTCATGGTTTCCAAAGATTGGCTTTCCTCAACCTAAGTATACAGCCGCCATCACCAGCCTTGAGGACACATAAGGAGCAGCTCCTAAACACCCTACCATGATCTATCACCATTGTGCTGAATGCAATCCCAAAAGTAGGTTGTAGACAATTGTACTCACCACCTTCTTCAATAGCCACATCTGCGGCCTGTTTTGACATCTGCTTATCCAAGCTATCATCCCCAAGCTCATCCACGAGCTTGCTTGCAGCTAACTCAGAAGCTGCTTTGGCAGCAAAGGCCCCGTCCTCAGGACTCAAACCCTGTGTGCAATAAGCACAAACTCAGCAGTGAGATGCCTAAACACTGTAGTAGTGCCATAGTAGAGCATGCAGTGCATTCCACTGAATATGCAAGGACATGGGTGAGCAGAGGATATGACTAAAGGGCAATGCGAAAGATTCAGCAGGCATGGGCATGTGCCATTACACACACTAATTTACCTCACATTTGCATGAGTACATGCCTGAGGGCAGACGTGGTCATTTCCCTTTGTCCAAGAACACCTCTTACCTCATCTGGATTTTTTTGTCGAGCTTTGACACGGATGTACCGCTCATGGATAGGTGGTATTGGATGATCATCAACAGTGGTGTCATCGAAGTTGTCTGCAAAAAGGTGCATGCAGCAGTATCACAGAAACATTCTGCTGCAAACTGTGCATTTACTGATGTTATTCACCCACAGAGCACCAGCAATGCTCAGGAACATGATGGGATGGCTTGAAAGAGGGCCACAGCAGCAAGCAGCAGGCATGGAAGTGTTGGTCACGTCAAGAAAGTTGTGCGCTGAATTGTGTCATCGATGCAAGCCACACCTTGGCTCCATTTTTGAGTGCAGCGTTTGGTAGGTTTGGCTGGGTAGCTGGAACGGTGCCTTTAACGCCACAAAAAATGCAGCAAATGTCACCCCTGCAGCCCCAGTGTAGCTGCTCTGACACACAGCATGCGCGCGACTCTGTTCGTAAGTGAGCAAGGGGCAGCTGATGCGCCTCACCTGACCATGATCCATCAGAGGGCCTGCCCTCCTCCGCAGATGGTGCACCTGCCACGCAACAGCCCATGGCTGGGTCCCTGCCTTCGCCCACGGGCCCAGCAAATGGCATCCACGGGCACGCAGCAGTGGGTGCGCCAGCCTGCAAGTCAGGATCATGGGGAGGGAGGGGGAAAAGGTGTCACGTGAGATCAGGCGCAAAGACTGCACCAGCCTGCGCACTGCTTCCACGCCCATTGCTACACTGCGCTTTCATTTGGGCCCCGCACCAAGGCTCACCTGGATCAGCTCTGCGCGGTGCCTGATCACACGTTGAGTGCTGCTAGCCTGGGAAGCCGCACCACCCTGTGAGCAGCCCTCCAGTGCAGCTGGTGCCTTGCCGGTCCAGGCGGGCAGGCGCGGCTGGGAGCAGCTGGAGCGGAATGGGACAGGCGAGCCGGCCTCAGCCTTGTCCTGAGAACGTGAACCTGCCGCTGCACTCAAAGACACAGCCTCAGCCACAGGGCCGGGGCAACCGAGCCGCCGCCGTCGTTGCAAGGGGGGCAGCGCCTGGTGGTTGCCAGGGCCACTCGCCTTCCGCGATCCCCTCTCCATGGATGGCAGCTTAGGGAGGTCAGAAGAATTGACACTAAATGGCAGTGGTGCATGCTTGACGCCCTCCACAGGTGCTGGCGGCCAGCTCTCGGGGAGGGGCTCCCCATCGTGTGCCGTTGCACCTGCCTGCCAACTTGCAGCAAGCGTGCTGGAGTGCTTGCGCCCAAAGCTGCCGTCGCGCAGCACTGCATCCAACCCCCCTAAACTCGGGCTGGGCTGCGGAATGGTACGGGACTCAGGTTGGCCCTGAACAGGGGGACCAGCATTTCTGCTTGGCAACGCTGCAAGGGCTTCAGCATACAGTTGCCCAGCAGCAGCAGCATCGACAGCAGGGGTCGCAAGCCTGTGGCAAGGATGAGCAACAGGGAGCACAAATTGTCTGCAGCTTGCTTATGCAAGCATATTCTATTTTGTGTCAGTGAGAGCTGATAAGTTTTGATGTTGGCAAGGACACATCAGGAACTCATAAACAACACCAGGGGATAGAGCAGCGCAGGACTGTTGGTTGTGACCAACTGCAAGCAGCATTCCCGGAAGGGCATGCTTAGATACACCAGCTCATGCCCTCACCAGTTCAGGGCCAGCCAAGAGCAGAAAGCTACTTGGATGAGATGGTACCATCTGTACCTGCTAGCAAGCACACATCTAGTGACTAGGAAGGACAAGCAGAAAGGGACATGGTGCTACCTTGTGCGCATTGTGGTGCGCCCCCAGAGCCCTAGCCTCCTCCCTGGTGGTCCAGAAACCTCATTGGCCAAAGCCATGGTTGGAGCGGCGCCCTTGCAAGCCGTCTTGCGCAGTTCCTCCCACAACAGGCGTCGTCGCTGCTGCGCCTATGGACATAAGGCACAGTACGGGTCCAATGTGAGGGTTGTTGCCTCATATATGCAGGGCATCTATGAAGTGTCAATGTGAAATAGCAAGGTGAAATATGTCAAGTGGTAAAGCTACTCATCGAGTGGCGAGATTTAGATAGGCTGCAAGATATGACATGCTCAAAAGGGTGCTAATGTGCCACAAGCTTACCTCCTAGAAGTATTGTAGTGTCAGTACTGGCCAGCCTACAAGTTGGGATTCTACTGCATACACTTAAGACAATCCTACACGGAATCCTCATGCAGAATCCAAACAAGAAAATTGCAAGCATACCTTGATTGAAAGCACAATGTCCCTGGCAGTTAGGGCACAGTACATGACAATGAGACACAAAAGAACCAAGTCTCCAGCAAGGCGACCTGGCATTCCCCTTGACTTTAGGCCCTGCGGTGAGTAATCTCGATACTCCAAGGCCTGCAGTAAGAAATCAAGAGTGATTGGACTCATACAAGGGTTAATTGTCAAGTCTGTCAAAAAACAGCAGACGCATGTGCTTCAACGCAGGACAGGGACTCCGTGATACCCTGATACAATCTGTTGCCATCCTACCAATGACATGGCCACCTGGCCTTGTGTACTGCAGGCAAAGCAAGCAGGGTGCTCAACATGTTCTCCTTGGCCGTGCTAGCCCCGTCATGAAAAGGAAGTTCATGAAAATGCACATCGCAGTAAGCCTTCTTGGCAACCTCATTGCTGGAGGTAGCATTTATCTCCACAAATGGATGTAACACGGTCAGGTACACGGCATTGCCTCAAGATTATGTGTGTGAGATCCGCATGGATTCTACCGCCTCAGATAGACACCTGTATTCCAAACATCGCAGCTGTCACCACCATACAGCACACGCATAAATTAATCTTGGTCTATACTAGACTTCTCCATGCAAGAACGTGCTCACCCGTATCATGCATCTGGCCAAACGTACGTAGATAACGCGGATATACATATCTACAAGCTTGAAAACTGAACTAATCAAGGCCTGCCTCTCTTATCATAGGCATCTGAGCACGCTGGAGCACTTGCAGACTGTATAAGCAGAGAAAGAGAACCTCCAGGAAATAGCAAAGTTGATCTGCATTCTATCCTCCTTTGGTAGGCTGTGCCAGCTCACAAGATTTACACATTCACTTCACATAAGCAACTTAGGCTTTAGAAGTTTGTAGCAACAATGTGTCAATCCAGAATGGTGTGTGCTTAAGCCATAGATGCACAACAAAATTTAATGTTATACCATGTATGCCTTACAATTTTCAAGGAATTGGTATCACAAGCTTCTGCTGGTGGCACACTGAGTTTTTTCTCGAACAAGGACTATACAGGCTACTAAGTGTATGGGATGTAATCCACCAGAACCACTTCAGTCTTAAAGCTGTGCAGCCATACCCAAGCTTGAGGCCCCAAGGCCCTAAATTTTGTGTTGGGATTACCTGTTGTCCCTCCCACTTTGAAAATTGTTGCTTGTTTGATTTGCATGAATTTAACTATTGTATATACTAAAAAACATCAAATGGACTACGAATGTAAGCATAAGAGCAAGGCTCACCGAATACCAAACTTGCACTGCTCAGTGTGTTTTGTTAACACCACTGTGTTGGGGCAGCTCCAATAACCAACCTGCAAATTGAAGGTCGTCACGATCAGTCCAGCATCATCCCATTTTGCGTCCATGATACAAAGGCCGTACAACTGCTCATTTACACTGTAAGTAGCCACTCTGAACTGCAGAGCACGGGGACATGCACATTGCAATGATAATGTCACAACATATTTGTCCCAACGTGCCCCAATTTTCTGAATCAAACTTGTCCTCTTAAGGACAAGTGGGCAACACAAGAAATGGACTAAGACGCACGCGAATTTGTCATTGAACATTTTATCTGCATCATGCTGACGTCAGTAATTAAAAATGTTTTAATCTTTAAGGTCAATTAAATCTTGTAAAATCTGAGCAGCTCGGGAAGCACCAAGTCCAGCACCCGATTTGCATTGGAAAAGAGTATGCACATGTTAACAACAAATAGCAGACAAGGACATGGTAGTCAGGCAATCTATAGCACTATGACAAGCCTTGCAACACGTTTAATCAAGGTGACAGTCTTCTGAGGCTTGACTATATCATCACTGTGCCTCATTAAAAATGGCCTTTCTATCTGTTTTCAATGTGCAAACCATAGTAACAACAAAGCAAATGCAATCATAATTACAAGAGGAAAACACATAAACCTGAACAAAGGCTTGCAAACATACACAGGCAAGCATATGTACACACAAGCACGCACGCACACATGAACACACAACCACATGCACGCATACATGCACACACACACACACACACACACACACACACACACACACACATGCACGCACGAACATGCACACAACTGCATGCACACACCCATGCACACACCCACACAAACGCACGTTCAAAGATGTTGTGGCCATTTGGTCAAAGAAACGCCCCTCCTTCATGAACTGCACTGTATCTGAAAAGCGACTGTTGGACAGATTGATGTCAATGACCAGCGGGTAGCCTACAGGCATGCCTGCAATCCATAAAAAGAGGAAGACACAATCTAAGGAGAGCCAGAAGTGGGTACAGGTGAGCCGAGCTGTGTCTTATCTGTTATTGGTCTGTTCTGATTCCTGTAGGTTCCAATAAAGATGTTGAACCAGGTAAGCGGCTGTTACCAAGAGAAGCAACACATCATGTGCAGACACATCTGGCACTTGACTTGAATTTGTTTGTTCAGAAAGATGCCTTGATTGCCAAATCCATGTTCAAGACTATGATGCTAACAATCCTCACAGCATTCAACACTTTATAGAGGTGAATATACCTGGAAGTATACGCGGAGCAAAGCCGAATGGGACTCCCTGCCTGTTCAGCTGCGTGCTTGTATTGTACCAGCCATCAGGGTCTTGCGCAACCTGCACGCGGTATGCATTCAACTGGTCAGAACAAGCATCACGCTGCACTTTCCTAGACACTATGGCACATCTCAGAAAACATCAGGCGGGATGCATTGACAAGACGAAAGCTTCCTTAATGACATGTTTGGTCTCCTTGGAATGTAGGAGGATCACCTGTGGGTTGTACATGGGTGAGGTCCGGACAAAGGCAGGGTCCTGCATTCCCGATACATGCACACACAGTTGGCAGTGATGTGAGATGCTGCGCGCATAAATGCATTGCTTTAGTTTTTAACAAATACTGGCGGGAGCTGTCATTTGCCGGGACTTGCAAAGATCGCAAGCACAGGCGAGACACCATTTTACTGCCCGGCCAGTTGTACTTACCACACCAATCCATGGCAGCCCTGTCCGCTGCCTGAGCTTATCTCCTTGCTCCCTGGCTAATGCGTCATCAGCATCTGCAGCCTGCTCTGCAGCATCAAGGTTGCTAGAAAGCGATTCCAAGCGTAAACTATTGCACTCGGAGGCCAAATCTTTAGCGAGCCCGCCTGAAATTATGCACAAATGAAAGGAAATGTGAGTCTAGGCTGCTTGAATGCAGCACAAGGCACAGCAAGTGAGCATCCAGGAAAAAAGAAATGCCCAACTCTCAAGAATGAACAGAACCTAACATGCGCACTGGTGCTGAACATGATATGGCTTGCATCACCGTGCCCAACCGCTAAAATTTTATTTTTTCCTTAGTGTTTGGAAAAGCATGTGACCAAAACCCCAGCAAATGGTATCAGCAACCTCGGTACATTGACCATGTAAATTTTCAAAAAAGAGCAAGTTAGAGGTACCCTACCAGCAACACAAATATGCTTGTGCCGACTGCCCCCTTGCTGCATGCTTGAGGGATGACGACGCTGCTGGAACAACATTGCTCCAGTGAGTATTTGGTTTGACTTCAGTCCCACGAGGCGATCCACACCAAACCATTTGTTGCTGCCTCCTTCCAGCCCATCTCCCATCTCTACAGATGCGGGGGAGGTCAGTGACTGCGCAGGCCAAACGTGATTGTGAGTCTCCATAAGAAAGGGGCAAAGGCCTCTTCTGCCTCTTCTTGACAAACGTTTTACAAGCCAATGCCTAGAAACAAATTTGTTGCCAATAACTTAAAACAATGGATGAAACATCTAAACTCTCTGCCATGCTTTTGGTTTTGTCGGTAATAAAGTTTAGATTTGTGAACACACCTGTGCATATTTATCATACTTCATAGCCGCAGACGTCTTTTGTTGATCTTGACTTTCAAGGGTTGTGTGGCATGCATGGCTCATGTGCTGGCTCCCTGCACCAACAATACGGTGTCAGGTGATCTCTTACTGTGTACAAGCAGCAGCAACCATATTCAAATCCAAGGAAGATTGGGAACAGCAGCAGAATTTGCAAGGGAAATTTTATCTAAGCAATCAATCATAGATAAAAGGTTTGTCATTGGCATGCTGTAAGCACTCTCAAGCGAATTGTGCACTGGGAGCAGCTATCAAGATTGAAGTAGAATGATGCACGCCAAAACAACCTTACGCATTTGAAGTAATCTTAGCTGGAGAGCTTGTATCAAATAGAAATGTCCAAAGCAATACATCAGCAAATGTGAACGTCAGACTGTGAAGCTGTGATGCATTGGCTTTTGCAGACATTTAACAGTTGTGAAAGGGTAAAAGGCATGTATTTCAAGAGGCTCATCTTAGAGGCATTATCATTGGAGCAGATTTGGGTGAAAATAAATTTACCTGAATGAGTCTTGGATCGTGGCTGGTGTGGAACATGAAATGAAAATCGGGTCTCAGCACCACCACGCTGGTGTTGAACACACTGCTGAGCATCAGACGTTAGATCTCCTATTTCATTTGACTGCGCTACAGGCTCTGGGAAGCCAACTTTGAGGGTGGAATCAAGCCTCAGGTCCAATGACCTGAATCTGCAAGCAAAATACAGTAAATGAGCATTTTTCAAAGACAAAATCCTTAATTCAAGAGTATGTTCCATTTGTCTGCAACAACTCCTAACATACATGAACGGCCTTCAAAAATATTAAGTTGCCACAGTGTGGCGGCATATTTACTACTGGGGACCCAAGCAATCAATGCAAGCGAAGCCCTGTGCATCTCACAAGAACTGCAAACAACTGCAAACAACACATGCACCAGCATTGAGTTCTTTGCCAGCGTTTGGAATCCTTTCACTGGACGAGTCCCTAAATATCTATAATTGCTCTTCATTGTCGGTAAAATCATTACCATTTCTTTTTTGTATGAAAACGCAAGAAATAGTAGTAGAGCGCGCTTGTTAAGGCCATTTAAGACTTAGAAAAGCAGATGTTGTGAGCAACTCACTCAGTGAGCCCTGAAAAGTCATCCAGGTTGTTGATGCCGAGCACTTCACTTGCTTGTGTTAGGAGTTGTGATGCTCGCTCCATGTTTGAGATCTGATTGGCAATCCAAGTTCTCGTCAGCCGACGCCACTGCATCATGTGGTGAGAAAAAACGATCTTGTATCGGCAGTAGCTGTGCACCTACCTGCCAATGGCAAATGACGTACGTGCCAACATTATCAAGTGAAGCAGACAGGCCAACAGAGGTGCCGCAAGAAACAATGCAATCTTGAATAAGAACAAAACTTCAAGGCCAATCACTTGCAAAAGTGTGCTATAATTTTAGGGCTGGTCTGGACATTTTCTTTGTTCACTTGGAAAGCACAATATACAGTGACAACAAATGATTGTTTTCAGTCCTCGAGGTTGGGATAAAGTATGAGGGTCTCATCAAGCTCTTCTTTAAGCTATCTTCAAACAGTTCCATTGGCATTACCCCAGCATGGCACCAGTCGACTTCCATGTAGTCTTACCTGCTCCTCAATGTCGTTGCCCATCTGAAAGAAGTGATCCTCCTGTAAGAGAGCTTTCGTAACAACCTCGTCCAACTCAATCAAGAGTGAGCTTGACACATCCTCCATTGAAGATAAAAATGCTCTGCTTTGCCTCAAGTTTGCCTCGGCTGAAGCTGATGGAGGAGTTAAGGGTGTGCAAGTGGGGGAGGGACTATCTGCTTTTGCACCGCGGGGTGTGAGAAGTTTTGCCTTAAGCAAAGGTCCATATAGGTCATCTACAACTGGGTAGGTGCGGTTGGACAAGAGCTCAGTCGCAAACCCGTCCTGGAGGACAAACGAGGACCATTGCACAGAGCAAGGGCACCAGGCATCCATACTCTCCTCGTCTAGGGGGGAATCTTGAAATCCAGGCTCCTCATCGGTGCATCCCACCTACCAAGTCAAAATGTGAAAAGGCAGAGCTGATTGTGGCCTTAATGAGGACATGCAAGAGAGTCAATACTTCTTGAATGGAGAACATCCGTAAAGATGTCCGACACAAGCCCAATCTGTATGGTTTTGCTCCAAACTGGGTGATGCTTTCCATTTAAGGCACCAGTCCACAACAAACAACAGCATCTCCGAGACGTAAAAGCAGCATTTCCAGGTTAAAAACAGGCTTGTTCAGTTTCAACAGCAACTAAACATAAATTGAGCAATTTGCGGCACTTTATGACATGTAAGCTTGCAAACCTAGTAAGTGTTTTATCCATTATGCGGTGAGGAATAGCTTATGTGCAGGGTCGCTGAATACTATTTACTTATACATAACCGTATATTTATGTCTGCGCTACATACCAAATTTTCATGGGAGTGGGAGTTACATATCCCAAACACCCAAACCGTATACACGGTTTGCTCCACATATATACAGCCATCATCCGTATATACACAGGTATTTATAACGTCAAAATGAGAGTTTCTGCGGACGTCCACCTTAATCCCATATGATTCTTCGTGGTCGTTTGGTGTTGTTTGACGGACTTTGGCGACCAAATTAAAACATGAAAGCATGGGACAAAAAG
>LFCJ01003100.1_pt1 | contig 12121 bp, 20 predicted proteins | sample 643141 | NCBI WGS metagenome assembly LFCJ01 (sample SAMN03766243, study PRJNA286221) | soda lake metagenome | biome: soda lake; feature: Kulunda steppe; material: water; isolation source: sample B1-Br-g2 brine of Lake Bitter-1 | place: Russia: Kulunda steppe | collected 2010-07 | reverse complement strand
TATGTACGGCCAGCAAAGGGTGCCCATATGTACGGCCAGCTAAGGGTGCCCATATGTACGGCCAGCAAAGGGTGCCCATATGTACGGCCAGCTAAGGGTGCCCATATGTACTGCCAGCAAAGGGTGCGCATGCCATGTATGGCCAGCAAAGTGTGCTCATGTATGGCCCAGACTCTTGCAGCAAAAGCACCTGTGTGCTCACTGGCACAACATGAAGCATTGACTGATCATGCGTGGGCCTCTTCTAGACTCTCTGGCTGGCAGGACAGTGACTGTTCAAAGGAGGGGCTTACTCTGTTGCACTGGAAACGCTGTCCCTGAGGCCATGTTGCGTCAACCTTCATCCACTAGAGCACATTTTTACGCAACAACCTGTGCTACGTGTTGAGTGCCTCGCATGAAATCTTGTCCAGACAGTGCGCACGTGATCCTGAGCCTTCAAATGCCAGGCTCCTTCCAGGTGCTTCAAGCATTGTCATGGTTTGGGGTCCAGAAACTTAATTGTGCAGAATCGGAGGACGGATTAAGAAACAAAGCCAGACAGGTCTTGAAGGGAGGACAGCAGGTGTGTAGGACATGGAGTTTCATTAACATCTCTACATGCAGGTTTCATGAGCTTGCAACAAGTGGCCGTCCTTTCACTTCTGAGGACTACATGCTTCCCACACCCAGCTGGGCTGTGTTTGGTGCAGCAGAGGTGCGTGTGTGTATACTTCTGTATTGTCCAGGTGCGTACGTGTTTGTCCACTTTGGTGCCGCAAAGGCGTGTGCTCGTGCCAGCGCCAATAAGTCACACACCAGTGCGCTGTGCTTGCACTTTCTCTAGCAAGACTGGGGAAGCAAATAGTGTGCGCGCGTTCCAGTGTTCTACGTTCGCTTCCATAGTTGTGTGTTCTGACCTTACATATTCCTGTGTGGATACTTGTGGTGCAGGCCGGCTTTGACCCCGCAGAAATGCGCTGGAAGCGCAACAAAGGTAAAAGCAAGGCGTCGCTTGCAGCCTCAGCTCCTGGGTCCGACCCGAACGCTGATGCTAATGGAAGCAGCTCCTCCCCTGCCGCCCCCAATGGCAGTCACAGGTGTGTGGTCGTGGTTCCGCTCATACTCAAGTGCGCCGATACTGCACTTGTGTACTCTGTCGTCTGCCTTTGGCATGCAGCACGCATGCATGTACTTATAAGCATGCGGCGTTACAATGCATGAAGGTGTTTGTGTTAAGTTGAGCAGGGAAGGAGAGGGGGGCAGGGATAGGTTGCGTTCTGCAGTTGCATGATCAGAGACGCAAGGGAGAACAGCGTTGCCGCGAGCTAGCCCGGTGGCATGTTTGGGTGGGCGCTGGTGTGATGCCCTGTCCCCACATTGCATGTAGGGTGGTGCACTGCACAGTTGCTGTGAACATCACAGAGGCTTGGAAGATGGACAGGCACGTGGGCCAGAAAGTCGACCCTTGCATTTGTCAATACACAGCCTGCACTTAAGGGCCCCCAGCGCCTGCTACAACTTGTGGCTGCTGTGCTCCCGCCAACTGTCCCCCTTTTGCCCCTCAGCCCACCCATCCACTTGTGCGCGGTCGCACCCTACCTGCAGGACCTCTTTTGAAGCGAGTGCTGCTGCTGCTGCAACTGCGGCAGCGGCACCCCCAAGAGCTGCATCTCCGGTGCGTGCAGCCCCCGGACCCAAACAGGAGCTCCAGGCCCGACAAGTGAGAGTGCGCGCATCCTTGCACCAATGCACAGCATCGCTACAATATGCAGTGCGGACCATGTGCATGCCTGGCTAATCATGGACTGCTCGGGCTGCGGGAGGAAAGGAAAGGAGAACTATGTAGCCAGCCAGTGAAAACACCCCCCACATCAATTCAGGGAAAGGGACTGCTTGGCAAGTGAGCGCGTGCCATGAGGGGGACACAGGTTTCCTGCGCACTCAGTTGCGCGAATGCACTGTGTATCATTGCGAGCTTGCTGTCCCCTTAAGGGGGTAGTGCTCCTTCAGGGTCCAGGGCACCCATGTGAGCGTGTGCCCAGTAATGCATGCACTGCATACCTGTGCAAGCGCATGCCGCCCTGCTCCACCCTCTGAGCCGCGCGCCTGCTTGCTGGCAAGTGCGCATGCAGATACACACACATGTCCTGTGTGCGCCCTGGATGCACAGGTCCAGGATGGGCTGCCCGCCCCAACGCCTTCACGCAAACCTGAGCAACCCTTCTGTGCAAACCCAAGCAATTGCTTTTTCAAATGGAATCACTGTTTCATCTCGGCCATGTCCTCTCTTGTGCTTGTAACCCAAGCAATCAAACCCTTTGCTTAGCCAAGCAGTCTTCTGCCCCCTGCTCTGTGTAGCTCCTGGACGCTGCGCAGCCTTAGGCCTGCTCACATGCCCACTTCCTGCCGCTTGTGACGCCCTCATACATTCATCCTAATGCATGTGCACATCAAAACTCACGCTCGGTCTCATGCACAACGCGTGGGTGCACGTGCAAACAGTCATGTCCTCACATGTGCACACACGCACTCACGCAGATGCAGCCCACCCTGCGGGCATCAGGCCCAGCCGCTGCCGCAGCGGCTGCGCCTGCCGTTCGAGCTGCAGCAGCCGCAGCGATTGAAGAGCGAGCAGCTCGCAAAATCGCAGCTGCAGCAGAGAGGGCAGCGCGTGCAGCTGCGTCTCCGCGCGACACTCACCCTCCAACGGTGGCACCAGTATAGAGATGAGCTGGCGGGAGGCACCCCATTCATATTCAGCAACGCAAGGCCAAAGCCAAGACTGGGGGCCTCCATGCTTGAGACGAGATTCACTCGCTTATGCATAAGGCAGCAATGTAGGGCGCGTCAGGCTTTTGAGGCATGGCACCCTCCAGGCGCAGCTGCGTAACGTCACACTGGCGCGGTTGTTTACGGAGGAGATATGCCCATGCCCCACATCCTCTTGCGGGCACGTTCCTTTGGCGCAAGGTGGCCAGCCTGGCAGCTCCTTCGCTTGCTCTCCCTTGTTTCAAGGCAGGCCTGGCAGTTGGTGTACCTTAATGCCAGTGATGAAAAGCTGAGGCTGCAAGGCTTGTGGTCTTTCGTAGCAGGCCTCTAACTTGCTGTGCAACCTTCCGAATTCAAGTTCAAGGACAAATGTCCCACCATCCAGGACTGAAAATTTTCCACAACTTGTGTATTTCGGAAAGCTTAATGCGAGGGTGAGAAAGTTAGGCCATAAAAATGCACGCGCACTGACAATATCTTGGTCTTCAAATGCAGAGTTTATGACGGCCAAGTAGCTCAAGATTGCAGGGTAGTTTTAGAATGTAAAGCAGCTTAACTTGCTCTGCTGTGTTGAATGATTGATTCTCTGCCGCCTGAGTTTGTGTCTTTATTGTTTGGCCATGGCTTATTACACAAAGTTGTGCATGATCTTGCCATACCTGGAAGTGTAAGGTTTGGGGCTTAATCCTAGGGCGCTGGTTTGCAAGGTAAGGTAAGGATTACATGGCTGTACCTACTGGGTGATTCATCATTGGAGCTCACTCGAGTGCAGCCTATCTGAAGCCTTCAACTTGAAGTTTAAGGCCTGCAACCTGAATCTCAATCAAGGAAGGCACGATCACCAAACAAAATAGCTCATAAAGCAAGCTTTGAAGGAAGACGTAGCCTTTATGGTGCTTCTGTAAAAAACTTGACTTAGAAAGCTGCCTTTCGCGAGGCTTATAAAGGAAGCTTCTTCCCGACCAAATACGTTTGCGTTCTAAAGGAGGTTCATGCATTGCAGCTTTGCGTCAATGTACGATCATGTCCAGCTAACAAATTGACTTAGCTTGTGTTTGCAACCGAAGGAGCCAACTGCTTTTTGGCCAACCCCAAACTAGCATTATCATTCCTGAACATCCAAAAATCTTATGAATAGTAGGCCGCAATGTCGGGAGCCGCAGAGAAGCTTTTTAAGGAAGTGTCCGTGAAGAAGCTCTACAAAGATTGCCTATTGCTTGCTCGTTTTTACGGACAGAGGGTAAGTTAGTTGTTACGCTGCCTGGTAAGGTTGTGTGTTGCACCAGTGCATGCACGCGTTTGAAAGTGCAGCGCCCATGCACAAAGAAGAGCTCTCATGCAGCATTCATTCTCTACCAGACTGCGTGGTTCTTTCAGTCAGGTGCTTGAAGACGTTGCTAACTCTATCATTTGCTCAAAACACCTGCTTTCCAGAGTGGGAACAAAGACAGCGCATTTGCAGACATGGTTCGTCAGCAGTTCAAAGCAAACATGGGAGAGCTGGATGATGAGAAGGTGGGTAAATGATGCGCAGAATCAAGCTCATGAGGTTGGATCCGCAGATCAAGCACTCACACTAGCATTTCTTGCAAATGTAGCCATGTGTGCGTGCGGTACGCCACTGGTGCTGAGAGACTTTCACCATCACTTGTAATAAATTCAACACTCACAGACTTGAGTGTTACTTACACGTGCTAGTGTCATGTCTGATCTAGTGTGTGCGCATCATCATCAAGCATCAAAATGCTCGAATGCGAGATGAACATGCCAAATCTACACAATCTACCTTTTCTCATGCGTGCAGATAAGGGAGCAAAAAGAAGCGTGAGTCCCCCACGCTTTTTAGATTTTGCATTTGCGTGCTTTCCGGCCATGGCACTTATCTATGACGTACTGTAACAGCAAGTGTGATGCCAGTCTGCTGCAGCTATAGCAACAGGCCTTCTTATCTTGCTCATGCTGCGTTTGTGATGCACCAGCTATGATTGCCTTTCTGTATACCTTGTGAGTTGACTGGTTTTCTTTGGCTGAACAATCCCGGACGGAATTTTGAAAATTTGTCAACAATTTCCGGGATCCCTGTTGATCCCACTTCATTCATCTCTGGGATGTACCACCCTGCTGAAATTGAAAACTTTCTTGCAGAGCTATCAGAGGCTTGCATAATATGGCTTTACTGGAAGCGGAGAAGTATGCAAAGGTGAGGCAAGCTCCATTCTCACAGGTTGTTCAGTGGTTCGTAGTTAAAGGGATGCACACACTATGAGGAAAGGTGCGCTACTTGTGCAGCTGCAGAATTATAGACAGCCCAAGTGCTTTTACTTATTGAGGTCAATCAAAAAAATAAGACAAAACGGCTGCTGAATTCCTATACAGTCTTTTCCTCCTGGACTGCTCGCGTGCTTGCAGTCGCCTGGCAAACGTTAGGAAGTGGAACTGGTTGCTTGCGGCCATGCGCATCCTGTGATCTCAAGTGTGGTAAGCAGGATGAAAGGGCTGTGACGCCACGCACTGCTGAGGTATGTCATACACATCCTGTATTGGCTACAAATACCAGAAGGTCATACAAAGTGCATATGCTCTTGCTGGAAAAAGGGACGAGTGCTTCTGGTGTATTTTGTGACAATAAAGGAGGGACTGAGAATTGGTATGGCATATTATAGCCATATTTACTTTGAAGAATCAGAGGTCTGGGCATAGTGAGAGGGCCTCTGGCTGTTGAAGACGGAGCTTGTGAGCAGATTTTGCGATTACTTGCCTCCAAGGGTTAGGCATGCTCTGTGAATGTATGCATTTGTATGTGTGCATTGGTGAGCGCATTCAAGAGTTAGGGGAGCTTTGGGGTTGCAAGGAAGACATTAAACCTCAATGAGGTCCTTCACGCTTGCTCTGCGCTAGTCCAAACTCACACTTAACAGTGTACAGAGAGTGGTATATGAGAGCGTGTAATTAGAGAGTGGGCCATCAGTTTGCTTGAACAATGGTGAACCTTACTTTATGATCTCTGTCAAATGTCCCTCTTGTTTTGTTTCTTATGATCTTCTAGCTGGGTTGCAGATGCCTTATTTAAACAAGATAAAATGTCACTCTCAGACATTTGATCATGCACATGTGTGTGAATGACTCTGTGCTTCTCATTTTAAGAGGGGCCTTTTAAAGGCCCATTAGGCTGTATGCTGTTTTGCATGCTTCCAGAATAGGTATTTCCAACAAACTTTTTGAAACCTAGGCACTCCTTGACTCCCAGCTTTCAGGGATATCAACCCCCACCTCAACCCCCACTCCCTCCCTCTCTGTTTCTCACGATCTATAACATGCTAGAAAACCATCTTGTAGATGCTTTAAAGACTCATGTACACTAAATTCGTGCCAACAGGTTTATATCTGAGGCATAGACCCTCTTCCTTTCCCGTCTTACCTTTGTGCTTGTAAGCTAATCATCTATTGAGGAGGGGGTCTTTTTCAGGATGCCTGTTGCTATGCAAATTGCTTTTAAGTGTCCGCTCTACGACTTTTCTATGGAGCAGAATGCCTTCGCACCTAGTGGCAGCAAAGTACTGAGTGTGATCTGAGAAAAACTACTTAGTCCGCGCTCCAGGACCTCGATAAGCAGCCCCCTTTCCTTCATTTGAGTCGAGGTCAATTGTAGGAATTGCCTCAGGCTGCTGTCTCTCCATGCCTCCCTTCTTACGGTCAGCACCTCCATACTTCCCTGCAGATACAGCACAGTGAACTTTGTTGCATTTGTGCGTGCATGCATATGTGTGTGCGAGCCAAGCCCATCAAGGCTTACTTGCAGGGACTTGCCCTAAAGCATGGACTCTGTTTGCTATGCCATTTGTATGTTGCCGTGTTGGCTGGTTGTGTTTGTGCACAACACTGCACTTATTGAGACTTGGAGAAATGCATCCTCTGAAATCGAGCCCACTCGCACCAGGTGGAACAGTCTGCTGCTTAGGGCCTCTGCCTTCACCGCTCAGATCCCTGACATTCTTGGGCAGGTTGTCGCCTTGGCGGCCCCACTACAAGGAAAAATCAAGCGTAGTCAGAACTTGTGACGAAAGGTGCTGTGCACTGATGGTGGATCCACTGGCAGGACATTGTGTTGATTGTTAGTTGTGCAAGACCAAATAGGGGGGGCATTTAGATAAAGCAGGGGGCAGCCCAAGGTTTTCATGCAGCCAAGGTTAACCTCATGGATCACAAGGATTACAAGGATGAAGCCTTCAGACAATCACTGTGAATGCTACCCTGCTCATAGAAAGCAAGTAATCAATGAGATAAAATGGAAGTGCAATGATGCTATCAAAGCATGATTTTAAAAAGTTGACACTTCAAGTGATCCTGTCTGAAACGAGGGAGCATATTCCTGGAGGGAGAAACCACCTGGGGATGTGTGCAATGAAAGATGGCGCGTTGCTTCAAGCAGTAATTTATCCTGGATATCATCATTTGCCTTAACTAGACCGTTCTGTAAACGGTCGCAATTTGGGGAAGACCTGAAATTCTATGTGGCTGTCTCATAGCAAAGGGTGTGAACACAGTGTCTAAAAAGAGCCACCTTGCGAGTGACATCATGAAGGAGGTCAAGGAACATGTATATTGGAAGAGTGTCAGGAGAATGCATAACCAAGGCCCTGGATGTAGACACCTCATACCACTAAGTAATTTATTACAAGCTCACCCTGTCTGATCATCAGACATTCATGATGAAGTGAGCAGCAGGGAAAAAGTTTCTGATAGAACTCATGTAGAATGTGCCAACGAGCAGGGCAACGTTTACAAACTAGTAGTTCAAGCAGGCAGACCTTATGAATGATAAGTTAGACGTAAAAACAATCGCATTTCAAATGCAGACCAGGCCAAGACCAAAACAAATGAGAGCAGAAGAGGGCAGTCCCCCTACCTGCCCCATATCCTTGAGCTGCTTCTCGTTGCCTGCGGCAATCTCTGCACCCTGCGATCGGCCCAGAGAGAGAGACACACATGCTACTAGTAGTCATTATCGGCACACACATGTATACATGTTCCTTGATGAGCGTGCCACCGGATTTTAAAGAACCATCCCTGGTCCTCAAATACAATACGCGTCCCAATAAAAAAGTTTGTTGTCCACATGGCCTCCCCCTTTCCCCCCGGACATGCCTGTGTCCTAACAGCGGATGTAACATTCTCAGGGTAGTCCTTCTCCTCCTGGGTGGCCCCAGCCTGCAGGGTGACGTGCCAAGGATGTGCAAGTATTATTGCACAGGACATAAAAAAGCCAGTCCCAATGTGCTACCCACATCATTGGACATTAGACAATAGTGTCTACCGAGCAGGCACCATTGCCGTAGTGCATGTGACAAACAAGGACTGTAAAACGTGGAAGATCCATGTCAAATGCTGCGGGAAGCTTGGATTCAAAAGAGTTTGCGATTTGATGCTCATGAGCCTCCAAAATACATGCTGGAGTGTGAAGAGTTGCATTTTTAAGAGCAGGCATTGCATGATCTGAGGTTGAATTCATGATCAAACAGCTCAAGGGCTGCCAGGCGTACCGGTTCTTGGGCAGCACCCTTGATGGTCTCTGATGGCGGGAAGAAGGCGCCTCCAGTCGACGTCACAGGTGGCTCGCCTGAGGTGCACACATAGCTCACTGCATATTTGGCAATATGAGGGTTTGCAAGCGCGCCTGAGGTGCATGGATAGCTCAATGCATGTTCGGCAGTTACGAGGACTTCAAAGCTCCGAGCTGAGTCAGTGGTGCTCTGATAGTGCTCATGTTGTTGCTGTCCAGTCAAAGTTTTACTGGTGTGCTGATTCGGGCTTTAGATGCACAACCGCCTCCTTCTTGCCGCTGTTTTATCAAAAAAACCACCGGAAAGGCGCATAGGCAGCAGCTTTCATTATTTATTTGTGTAGCAGCTCCAAACAGAGATATCACCAGAGATCGTCAATCAGTGCATGAAAGCAAGGTTGACAAAAGGACTCCTTGCTCCTGCAAAAATGAGATACACGTACCCTCCTCAATGATGCGTCCCTTTAGGTTTTTAAAGGCTGTGTCTTCTTTCCTTCCAGACATGTGGGTGGCGTGTTGAGCCTCCCTGCCAAGCACTCAGGCGCAAAAGCAATAAAATTCATTCATTTGTTCCAATGCCACCTGTGCCTGCTTGTGCCATTGATGCAGACAATTTACATTCATATGCTAATTTCTGAACCTCTTTCTTTTTCATAAGCATCCTATCTTTGAGAAGGAAAACGATTTTTAATTATCAGCAGGGCTTTTCACACCCTGGCAGCATATTTTTCCTTGCACATATTAGGCATGATATCGAGTAAAATCTGGTGGGTCGCATATTAAGACGCGCACTCCTGTTTCTTGTACATTAATTTTACTCCACACAAGGCCACCAAATGGGGCCTGCTGATTACATCATCACATGCCGCTGCAGCATGCCAAGCTCAGATCAGCGATGGCTGCGTGACAATGCCAGAATTGAGCCCTCAACTGAGCATCTACTGCATAAGTGACCAGGAGATGAGTTGCATTTACAGATTGTCGTGGCCATGACATGGCCTGTTTCTAAATTCATAGCCAGCCCATTCCTGCCATGCTTGGGAAAGCCTTAGAAGCAGGTCACTCACTCTTGCACGGAGCCTCCTCGCCCAGCAGGGTAACCCCCTCCGATGCCCAATTGTTGGTTGTGGGTCGTAGTTTCAGACAGTTGATCCCCCTGCCTGCTCGTGTGGAGGGACAAGGGCTTCTTCTTGTCTCATCAAGTGGAAACCGCATTGCTTGGCTGGATTATGTGTGGGTCTGCCAGAGGCAAGGCCGGCATCTTGTTTGTGTGCTGATTGCTCAATTGTAAACCTTTTTGGGCCGCCGATATCAGTCTCGCTCGCCAACATGGGCTTCTCCTTGATGCATTCTGCCAAATTCAATCATTGCCTGCACTTTATCCCTTGATCTGGAATTTGCATGCGTCTGCAAGGTCATTGAGTGGAGTGCTTGCAAAGCACATCAGCCTACAGGCATGATACCTGGACTTGGGCACTCACTTTCGACCGCCTGCTTGCTCTTGCTGGTGCTTCTGGCCCTCTGCGCCTTGGTGCATCTGCTGCTGTTGCCCATCCAATCCTGAGCCCTGTGCACCAGCATAAAGCCACGTATGTGTCTTTCTGTCTGTGCATGCGCTCATGTACGTGTCTGTGAGTATGCAAGATTGGGCATACATAAATGTATCATACGTGCAAGGTGAGTGAGTGCTCGGCTTGAAAAACGCAATGGCAAGCGCCCAGCCATCTCCCTGGCTTGCAGAGCACACAACCTGTTTTAAGGGGTTAAGCTTCCCATCTGGTGAATCAATTTACAAATGTACCACTAGTATTCAAGGAACATGTGGCCCCCCATACACAGAAGATGGATGGGTGACTGGTACCTGCAAGAATGGACTCGTGTTTTAGGCTGGAGTTCAAAGATGCATTTGTTGCACTGGTCTTGTGGTGCAATCTGAGGAACAAAACTGGAACAATTCTCAGGTTGTGTGTGCGCTTTAGGAATTCCCCCCTTTCCCTAGTTTGACGCGCACCTGCGTTACGTTCCCTGTGTCGGGGTTTGAGGTCTGGTTCTTGTTAAAGGCATACGGCCAATCCACGGAGCCTACGTCTCCACCAATCTGGCGCAGCTTCTCAGGCGTCATGACTTCACCAGACTGGAGCTGATTGGCCTTTGCCTGCTGCTGCAACTGCTGCTTGGCCTCCTGAGGAATAATGACCATCCGCATGCAAGGGGAGTTCTTCCAACGGTCCGTATTGCAAATTGAAGCACTTATTTGCACAGCAACAAACGCTCACCTCATGCTGGGTGGGAGGCTCTGATCGGAGCATATCCCTAAGAACAGATGGCAAAAGAGGGGTCTAAAATAAATGTGATCACTGTGGTCCGCCAGGAGGAGGGCGCCAAAGAATGACTCACAGTACCTGCTACGCGCTCTCAAGTGCCTCCAACCCTTACCTCACTCCCTTGCCCACAGTTTCCAATTTAGCTTGAACCTGAACACGGAGAGAGATCGCAGGGAAGTGCATGCGCATGTCTACTCACAGGAGGCACAAAATCAATGCACGTCGAGCACTTTGGGAACAAAATTGTTCTCTTGCTCCACGATCGAAACACCTGCTCAGACGAATCGGCTCGCAGCTGGGACATGACGCGAGACAACACTGTACTACAGTGTATGGGCTCGACTAGAGTACCGACGCGTGAGTACCGACGAGAACAAGAATAAATTTGACATATGCAATTTACGAGTTTGATTTCTATTAGATCTTACTCCTACCATTCTTGTTGTTGCAGCCGCTGTCTCTTCAGGTAACGAGGGGACGGAAGAAATGACTGAGGACACTGTTGGGGCTAGAGCTGCTGCTGTCATGTGCTGTAATGGCTTTTGGGAGGAGGTGCCAGCGTTTGCCCCTGTGCGCATGCGCAAAACCAAGCAATGTGTACTAAAACATGTAGGCAACAATCTTTGACACACTGGGAGGGCACATCCATGGAACTTTAAACTGCCTCAATTTACTGATTTTAAATTGATCAAAGGGAGGCTGAGGAGCATTCTATAATGCGAGATCAGTAGGTCATGGAACTCTATGTGTCTGCCCTGTGGATCTTGGCCAGCTAGCAGAGCGCAAAAAGATGTGGGAAGAATGTAATGCAAGATACGCCTGAGCATCTAAAATGGCTAAATCTGCACCTCACACTTGATTTTTGAATGCGATGCTGCGGCAGGCCTTGAATGAATGTGGCCCATATGGTGATCTGAGAAACCCCACAGTGCAAGGCTGCATGGACGTGCATGCTCACCTGTCAAGATTGCATAAGCATCATGCACTGTGTCCACAGGATCCAGGGGGTCAGCTCCAGACGCCACGCGAGGTTCCACGCCCAGCTTGGACACCTGCATAAGCACGCAAAATGAATGGACGGGCGAAAACACTTTTAACAGAGCCTCCGGGAATCCACGTCTTGCAGCAATCTCAAGCAGGCAAATCATACTGGACGCCACAACGAAGACTGGCAACAAATATAGCCTGACCTCCTTTGCCACAGCCACGGCCTGCTCATGATCCAGTGCAGCTGCGCGCTTTGCAAGTGCTGCGTTGGCCTCAATGGTCTCCAAAGGTACTGCCACAGCTGCTTTAGGTCCTGCAGGGTTCCCTCCCACAAAAGTCTCAGAGGAGGGGACGTGCAGGGGCACCTGGTGCACAGCAAAAAAGCATTAGTTGACCAAAGCATACATGTGAGCTGTCAGTCAGGGGCAAAGTGTGATGACGACATTTGCAGAAATTTCTGGGAATGCATGTTGGTACACCCTAGTTTTCAGAGAGAGAG
>LFCJ01003099.1_pt1 | contig 12123 bp, 10 predicted proteins | sample 643141 | NCBI WGS metagenome assembly LFCJ01 (sample SAMN03766243, study PRJNA286221) | soda lake metagenome | biome: soda lake; feature: Kulunda steppe; material: water; isolation source: sample B1-Br-g2 brine of Lake Bitter-1 | place: Russia: Kulunda steppe | collected 2010-07 | reverse complement strand
TAAGGGTCCAAACACAGGAAATGCGATATCTCCGCAACACATGCATGCTTTCAAGCCAGAACAAGTCTGAGGGTTGCGGCCAATCAAATCAAATCTAGGAAATTCAAAATGGAGCCGATCGAGGGTGTGGGTGGGCAGCGGCGGGCCTAAACGTTGCATCACATTTGCCTCTTTTGAGTGCACAGCTCAACAGGAGAGCTTCCCACGCCAAAATCCACACAGGATGTGCGGCCCAATTTTACACATCTGCAGGCATCTCAAGCTCGGAGTTTGGGGCTTTGAGTGGGAAACAGTGCGCAATCTTTCAACATAACATACCACTTTTCCGAAATTGCCTTTCACTCACCGCACCAATTTCGACCCCAAGACCACCATCAGAACCGGAAAAATATGTCAGGAAACGGTGCGGTGGATGCAAAGTTATGCCTTGAGAGGCCTATTTGGCCACGTTTGCCTAAGAAAGGGGTGACCCAGTGGTGGGGACGACCAGGCACAAATTATGTGAACCCAGGATTACTCTGACATTGACGCATAAAAGAAAAAATTTGTGGCATAAGACTCCAGTGCTAGCTGGCCGTTAGACATCCTTCTCTATGTTTCAAGGTATCCACCGCATCATGATTGAATATTTTTGTTTGCCTTTATCAGAGGAGGTAAATGCGTCAGAGATACCCAGATGGCCACATTCCTGTTGGATGCAGGATCGGATCATGCAGCTTTTCCCTTTGAATCTGTACCCGCATCTTTCTGCAAGCCAGGCCTACCACATTCAAACATCATGCTGCTCCATCCTGCTCTAATCATCGCAGCTCTTTTCAGCCTTGAAAAGTCTCCTCCAGCTCTCAACACACAAGACATAGCTCCTGTGCACATGTCCAAAAGATGCATTCTAACCCCACCTGACGCTTCATGTCCACCACATGTGGACCCTCCAGTGAAGTGCCAAATTCAGTGCCGAGCTCCTGAAAAAGATTCCACAATACGAAAGAAAAAGAAATTGACAATTTGATGGGAAACAGCATTCGAGGTAGTTGCCATCAGTCAAACTTGCAAATCGACCTAGCGCCACCCTATGCATCATTCCCTGGATAAGAAAGCAAGAGGATGTGCATTCATCATACCACACAGCAGGTCCACAGGCCTATTCACCAATTGCACACACCTGTGCAAAAGTGCCCAGGGGAGCAAGAGTTCCACTCGTCAAGACCGTGCTGTATGCGCTGCCGCAAGCATCCAGGAATGGGAGTGCTGGGTCTAGGCACCATAGAGACAGCTGTATCACTTCTTGAGAACTGCCCAGTGGCCGCTCACTCTCCGAGTGGCCTCTGCATGCGAGTAAGGCAAGGAATTTCCGAGGGAATTTGTATCCATATACAAGCTATCTCATTCAAGACACCTGTAACGCTGCACCCACATCTCGTTTTTGAACAGAGTTGTTTGGATGCAAGCGCACAAGCTTCTTTCAAAGCTAATGAAAGGATTTTAAAGTGAAGGATATATTTGCAAACCAGCACACGCGCACACACAAACATACACACGTACCTAACCCGCCGATGCTGCTCGGTGTTGGAGCGAGCAGCCTTGCTGACCAGCATGCGGTAGCACAAGCTACTTTGCTCATGGCTAGATGCTGGTATGCCACCTGTGCCTCCCATCTGCAAAAGAAATCCAAGTTGTTTTGGCATGAACACAAATGGGTTGCCTGAGGATTGCTTGGTTGTCCTACTGGCTTTTAATTGATGGGCCAGCTGAATTGGGCCTGATTTAAATGAACTTTGTAAGAGAGCGCTTATTTTGCCTTAACATCACCTATTGCTCCACAAAGAATTGAATTTACTAGGTTTGGGTCATGCAAATTTTATCGCCTTTAATGCAATGCTTAGAATGTCTTGAATTTGCGTATTGAAAGTCCTCTTTGCGTCCAGTGTGGCAACCCCCCCAGCATTTCCCGTGTTCCTGTGCAGCCTTGCTCACTGCTCCACTGCACTCCTTTGCGGCCGAGGCTGTGCTTGCATTTGCTTCTGGATTTCTATCAAGCTGCCGCTGCACTGCTGCTGCTGCTGCTACTGCTGCTGCTGCTGCTGCTTCTGCTGCTGCTGCTGCTGCTGCTGCTGCTGCTGCTGCTGCTGCTGCTACCTTGCTTTAAGCATCAATGGGCCCTCATCTCATAAGGATAGGCGGCAGGACTGATTCATTCGCTGTGCACTTAACTTCCTCAGGATGTGAATGAAGCGTTTCCTGACACTATAATAATATAAAGAAAGTGTCCCCTGATGCAGGAAGCACCAGCTACACAGACGTACTTGCAGTACTTGCACTCCACCTTGTGCTGGAGCGACTTGCCTTTCAGCTGTTGATTTCGACATGATCCCACTCCTGCCCCTTCCTTTGGCAATTTGAAAATGCATGTATATGTAACAAAGAATTTGGGTGGTAACTAGTAGCTGCGGGGGCAGTTGGGGGCCCACAGCCCCCCCCCAATGTCTACCCTAAATAAGACCCTTAAATGTACACACATTGACGTTAAAAATGCACATTCTTCACATCATACGAGCATTGATCTGGGCAAATGGAGGCATGACCCAGCCCTAGAAATCACAGAGATAACACGCCCAGCATAAATTAATAAAAGAAGGGCTACCACGGGCCTCCACCTTATCTAGCTCCAGATGTGCTCAAGATGCAGTTGTAGAGTCAACCAAAGAGCTCACCCCACCAGCCTGTCATGCTTAACGTCTGCTGCTCCAGCTGCATTTTAAATGTTTTAAATAGTGCCTGTACAAATTGCTCATAGTGTCAAGTCTTACATCCTGATCATCCTCCAGCCTCTCACTAATTATCAATGCTCTCTGATAATTTTACTCTGGATAGGAAGTTGGAAAAGTAGAGAGGCCAAGCATGCATTCTCATGTAATTAAATCCAAAAGACATAGAAGATGGTAATTTTGCATAAAGGTACAGAAGCTGACACTGGCCAAAGCCGCTGCTGGGCCTCAGGGCGCAGAGTCTTCACCCTAAGGCATTGCTGTTGCGGCTTTGGGGGTTATCAGTACAACTACAGGGTGGTATACATGTAAGTTGACAGGCTTACTGCTTACTTCATCCGCAAACTTTAAACGGTGACACAGAGATGGCTTTTGTGCAGGTCCGTGTTGTCATGATACTCCCTCAGCCTTCCTGGTTGAACATGGGATATGCCTTGTTAATCTACTTACCCCATACATCATGCGCAGTGTGGTAAGTAGACGGCATATGACTCCTAGGGCAACGCCACCAACACCTGGCCTGTTCGCTTCAGACGGGACTGCCAGGTCTTGCATCTCATTCTCTGTTGATATGCGAGAGGGAAAAATGATGATATGCATATGTAAGTTTTGCATACACGACAATGCATTCATTGGTAATCATAGTCTCCATTCAAGCATCAAAGAAGCACCTGTGTCCACTTACCACCCAAACAATGCTTGCCTTTTCTAATGGCACAAGTTTGTAGCCTTGCTGAAACATTATTTGGGCATTAACATGAGTATGGCGCGTTAAGCTTAACAAAGGGTGGCTAAGCATTCCCTCATCACCAGCACACATGATGCTCGACTGTCAGGGCTGAACCTCTTCCTTCCTCTTATTAATGAGCCACTTCAATTAAGGAAATTGCATTTATGGCCCCACCCCTGGCGAAGGTGACCTCTGCTTCCTTATCTCGGGCCTCTGTATATGCTGCATATAGCCTGGGGACGTCTTCTGCAGATAAACCACCAGCCTCCAGAGCAAGCAACATCTGTAATGCACAAATTGAACAAGAATTAAAAGCAAGCAATCCTGCATTTGTAATCAAAATGCTTGGGTGGATCCTTACATGCGTGCTGGGCAAGCATCCCACGCCTGAGCGTGGTGCTTGTTTGAGGATTAAATTCTTTACCTCTTATCCATACCGATTTGAAGGTATATAGCTTCTACAGTCATTGATCCCTTGTTTTCTTATAGTTCAAAAAGACTTTCGAATTTTCCTCTTCCCCTTGCTTGGTTCTTTTCAAACCTTATGTGGCGCTGATCTTTAAGGATCCTTCTTTCTCAGGAAGACATCGTGTTTAAAATCTACATTTCTTTTTTGCATTTGCTGCAGTCTTTTCCCAAAAATACTGCCTAACCTAGTCTTTCAGCACATGTATTTCTGTTCTGAGGCATGAGGACTGGTGGCACCCCAAGGCCCGTCCTGTGTTGCAATCTCCAGTCCGCTGCTGCGGACTGATTGCCTTCCAAACTTTAAGGTCCTCAGATTCAGCCATTTGTCCTCCAATTGTGAGTGCTAGTCTTGAAAAGGGCAAAGAAAAGGCCAATTTGGGGGGTTGCCATTAACTTGGACAGATCTCCCTTTAAAAGTGGTTTGAATTTAATGTTTTGCTTTCAGAAGCCATTATCTCTGAGCTCTGCCCCTTGAAATGTAGAACTTTACTTATCATCATATCAAGGCTTAGACCGCCGTTTGAAATGTCTGACCGTGAAATCAGTATGGTGACGGTACGGTATAATTAAAATAGAGTCAGAGAGAAGGATGGCGGCAAAGCAAAAAGTACGATGGCACCGTCTTGCCCCTGTGACCACATGATTGCTGGCATTTTCACTTAAATGTCCAGGTGCTATTTTATTATACTTCATGACATCAATAATGATAAGGGTTTAGGGCACCAAATGAGCAAATGAGCAATGCTTATGCAAGAGCATGCAAGCAGAGACTGTGTATTTAGGTCCCTGAGGCCCCAAGCTGCATTCACAGGCTCAGAGCATCCACACACGCACAAGCAAAAACTCTGGAGACGACCCCGGGGGTAAAGCAAGGGTGAAACAAGGAGGCAGCACGGCGCGCATGCACGGCTCTTTCCAATGCAAGTGAGGCCACTCCTGCCACATCCACAGGCATCCCTTGGCTCCTGCAGCTTGGCATCGCACCATAAAGAAGTCACTGGTGCTTGTTGCATGGTTAAGTGGAGGGGGGGCAATTGCTGGCGAGAAAGGGGTGCACAGGCTGCTCTTTGTGTAGGCCCACAAACCCCTGACCAAACCATATATTAAACGTATTTCACCGTCTAGATGGTCAAATTTGAGAAATACAGTCTAAATCATAAACGGCACCGTCTTGTTCTTACAGCGTACCGTCTGCCTCACTTGTAGAACCCTGATTACAATGAAGCTGCTGCACAAGAAGCATATGTAGCAGCCTATTAAGAGTACTCTGTTTGCCCATGCCTTAACCCTGCAGCAAGCTGCGGCAAGCTGCTCAAACTGCAATCAGCAAGTGTTAGTTCAACAAGAGTAGGGCCAATTAGGAGACTTCATCTAATTACCTTGTGTATCTAAGTTTTCCCCAAGTCAGCATGCTCCTCTCTGGCCCATGCCTTCTCCCATGCTCTCAAAGTAGCTCGTAAGTTACTAGCATCGAATCATGCTTCTTGCTGGTGGCTTTATGCCTTATTGCGAGGGAACGATTAACTTGGACTAACATTTGCAGCTAATAATCAGCTTTTAGATGCACATTTTAGGCCGGACAAATGTGCATGGTCTAACCCTACCGGAGGTATGGTTAGACCATTCCTCATAAAAATAGTGAGACAATACGCCTAGAAGACAAAGAGGTTGTGGGGGGAAGGACTTCAGTGAGCTAAACTGGACATGCTTACACCATTCTCAATGGGACAGATATCTTGAACCGGTATTACCTCTCCTGTACTCTCATAATTGCTCTCAAGAGCCGGAAGTAAGGCAAACTTCCCCTAGTCCTCCCCGCCTCCTTTTCGACTTGCAATCTGATAGCTCTTCTAGCCTTAGGCCTGAGATTCTAGCAAAAGCAAAAGCAGCAGAGCAGCAGCAAGCAGCACTGCAAGCAGCAACAAGGTGACCAGCCGGAAATGGTTCTGGAGAAGACAGCTGCATGTGTGAGCATGCCATGGTGGGCTAAAAGTGAATTTGTGAAGGATCTGACTGGACGGCCAAATTGTACATCGCATGCCTATTCTAAATGAGCAGCTTCTGCAACCACGTGTTGTCTTTTTTAATTAAGATTCTTTTACATAACTCAGGGAGCGCAGACAGAAATACAAGCCCAAAGAAACTACCCATGGTTTGTGCATAAATTCAATGGGGATGAATGTGGGTTGTTGCTGGTCGTGCAAAAGCTTGAGCTTGAAGAATGACTGTACAGATTCAGAACAATGACTATTCAGGCTAACAGGTGCATGACAAATACACCCAACCAGACTCACATAATCATAGAATTGTTGCCTTATTCTTCCTAAATCCTCACCCTAACACTGTCACAAGGCTCTTTTTGGGGGACTCCATTACCCAACCTTCTTCGGGACCCTATGTTCGCACCTTCTGTCCGATTTTTCCAAGTCCTGTCTACTAACAAAAGTACAACTTTGAAAAACAATTTAGCAAAGATTACCCTCGGTCAAAGGCATGAGGGCTGGAAGCTGGCAGAAGCTGTGCTTCTTGCATGCAAGCAAGGCTTAAGAGCCCCCCGCAGGTGGCCATTTTGCAACATTCTACGAAAAAATGCATCGTTGCGGACCCATAAGAAACCCCTTAATAGAGTTGGGAGACAAAATCCGGGCCTAGGCAGGTTCACTTTTAAACGCCTAGGTCAGGCGCCCCATCCCTGGGTTAAATACTGCCATTGCATACAGTTCCACAACCTGGCTAGCAATTCCAACTCTGAGGACAGCTGATAAAAGGTCTTCAAAGGATAAGTACGGTAGAAGTCGGTGGACCCTACTGCACGCAGTGCACCCATGTTTGCAATCCTTGCAGATACATCTCACCCCATGCCCTCATGACCTCCCCAGATGCTCCCCTCAGAGTTCATTTCAATTATTACTATTCTTGCGGTAATCATGGATCACCCCTATAGTCATGCTGAGCACAGGCCCCTTCCAGGAGTTGACCATGAACTATCACGGATAAAAGTTCACATAGCTCGCAAAACGTGTTGTTAAGAGGTGACCTGCACAACCTCGAATACTTCACCTACCCGTTGGCCTTGGTATGTCGCCTCCCTCCTGCCATACGTCACTGATCGCATATCATTGCCGTCAGCAAGTTTTTGAAGCCAGTCAATTATCTGGCCCATCATTTCCAGTAAAGGCCTGCAACAAAAACAGGTGATGTAAGTGACTGAAAAAGACAGGTGAAGAAGAAGTTGCAAGCAGCGCTCAAAAATTGGCAAAGCCTGCTCTGACAGCAGAGCCCTCTGCTACACTTGACCATATTTCAGATGGTGTACATCACATCACCATTTGAATGGTGACAGAGCATATACCCAGTCAGGATGCTTGAACAATCCCGCTGGTGCATTGCGAAGTAGCCTCCACACCCACCCCCAAGAAAAACAAGCAAGGAGGCATGCTGAGTGAGCCTGCACAATCGACCAGCGGCCTGGGGACCAGCGGTCTGGGGAGGTTTGTTATGAATACATGCCCTAATTTCAAGCCAGGCATAGGGCTGGCCGGCCCTGGCCAATGATTGCCCGCACTTCTTTTTGAAACCCATTGAGCAAGGTATCTGCTGCACCAACCACACCCTTCAATGCTCTTATGGTAGTGCAGGCCTGCCAAAGCAAATGTTCTTGGGGACTGTCAAATTTTCTGGGGTGGGGGTGGTCTGGGTGTCCGCCCATAAAATTAGCTGGATACCTTTTAAACCCAAGGGCTCAGCCCAATGACTGGGGCTTCATCATAAAGTATGCAGCACTCTCCAAAGCAATACAGAATATGGATGGAACATAGGTCAACTTGCAAAAAAATCACAAGGGATGCAGAGGGCAAAGTGTTCTGGAGCTTGAAAGTAACATTGTAATAAAAGTAAAGTAAACTTTTGAAACAAGTGGTAGTTTCCTGTCATAAATCAAGTCATCATGATTCACGAGTATTTTTTATTATCAAGCAAAAGAACGCTTGCACCCCAAACCCCTGGATGAATCCCAAATTGCTTGAGAGGTTGACTCACAGGCATGTGCAATGATGCCGCAGCTCAAACAGTGCATGGCTAGGCTTAAAATTTAGGGAGCTGCCTGAAAAATGCATCTACACTGAAGCCTAATTATATATTCTGACATGCCCCTAATCATATCCTCTGATATTAGAGCTGCTGCACCAAGAAATGAGAGGGGCATCATGAAATTGGGCAAATTCTCTGAACTAAGGATCAAGTTTTTTGTTTAAGTGCATTTGACACAAGGGATGAGTTCAAGCACTTTTGCTACATAAGCAGACCGGGAGCAGCGCCCATGGAGGCCTAGGCAGATCACTTCAGTTGGGCTCCCTGCTCTATTACCTAATTGCTACACACTCAGTCACCAATCTCTGCGCTCTCAACGCCAGATAGCATGATTTTTCAGAGCTGCACACTGGCACAATATCATGGCCAATGGTTCAGGTAAGGTGGCTTCAACTACTCCCTCTTTCTGCGGCCATGCTGGGTCTGCTCGTGCGTATTCAACTTAAGAATTTGATGGCACACAGAAAACATACATGCCAAGCTCCACTTCGATTTACAGGTTTGAACAAGCACGGGCAGGACCAGTGGAGAATCACCTAGTGAACCAATTCTTTTAGTGTTCCCTTCAGGGATGTGTCCTCAAAACTGCCCTTCAGTTGCCTGAGTTAAATGTTTGCTTTAAGTCAGGTGCCCAATCCCTGCGCTTTATACTGCCGTTGCACACAACCATGTTGCTAGGCCAACGTTTCCATTTCTGAACGCAGCCACTGACAGTGTTTCAAAGGAGAAATAATGTGGCACAGGGATGGAAGCAATTGGTGCACCCTGCAGCGCAAAGCGCACCCATGTTCACAAGCTTGGTGGGTAAATCACACCCTCCTCCCCCAAGACCTCCCCAGGTGCTCCCCTTTCAGTGAATTTACTCAATTATTCCTTATGTGGGCCCTGTTGACCATAAATTTATCCAATTCAGGTCTAGCATAGGCCACATCACGGAGTGGGCAGTAAGCCTATTGTAATATGTAAATGCTTTTGTTAGGATTTGATATATTTTTAGAATCTTTAATATCTTCCAGGAAAGAGCAGGATCCGTTTTGCTTCACATCAATTAACTTCCAAGACAAAAGGCAGGCAGTCCAAGTTGCAGGCAGTAAAGCAGCATGGAATGATTTTCAATAAAACGAAAAAGAAGCGGACATCACACATTGGCCGGGATTAAAGAAAAATTTGCTGTTCCCTGCAACCGCTTCCTTTTCTTCTGTAATTAAAATCCCAGCATTCTTTCATCCATTATCTCAGGGTTGGGTCATGTGTATTTTATCGCACTTCATGTATTTCTAAAAATGCCTTAAATTTGTGCATCAAATCCTACGCGTCCAATGCGGAACCCCCCGCTCCCATACAGCATTGCTATCCTGTAGTTCCGCCTATAGGCGCCTGTAGCGTCGACGCCGTATGCGTCGAAAGAGCCTAAACCCTAAACCCTAACCCTAAACCCTAAGCCCTAAGCCATGACACCCGGATATAGCCAGGCTGCACCTCAAGGGCTAAGGCCGCGGTCACATACAAATATTTTTATAACGAAGGCAATTTTTTTTGTGATTTGGGCGAAGATTTTTGGGAAATAGGCACACATTTTGCTGTCACAAGCAAATTATTTTCAGAAGTATGATGATCAGGGTGCATGATTGCCCCCTTTTTGAGGGAGCTCAAAAAGTTCGAGGAATGCCACGGGAACTTAGGGTTTTACTTAGGGACCAAACAACTTCCACATGAATAAAATGCCCCTGACACAGGTTGTTTTGCTTGAAACCTGCATATCTCCATACATTTACAGTATCTCAAAATGGGGAGTCATAAAAAAAACTGACCAAAAAGGGCAGATAGGGCCAGGCCAAAATGCCCCAGCCCATACCAAGGTGCCAAGAGTGTGTGCAAGCCTGCGACCAGGATTACCAGCCTGCCCAGGTGCCCAAACTAGTCTGCGTTTCCCAATGCTGAAGCATGACAAAAAGATAGCTAAACCAAGCAGGCAATAGCGATGGGCATGGGTATGAGCAGTGCACAGGTGTACAATGAGTTGCTAAACAAGGCATTTGTGCAGGAAATGAATAAGGTGTCATGCCCAGCAACAAAAGCACACAAAGGGAAGCCTAGCCAAAGAAACTGAATTTTAAGGGACAACATGCTAGACAGATAGATGGGAATGGGTCTGCATGCAAACCTGCGCATGTATGAGTGCATAGTTGAGTTGCTGGGTAGCGTATACATGTTGCATCTTATAGAGTGCTGGCGAGTTGTTGCTCATGCATATGCACCTTCCCACTTCTTGCTGCACACCCTCAGCCTCAAGCACCTCCACCATGTTGCGCATTGTATGGCAGGCTGTATGCAACACTGTGAGCCTGCAAGCAGCCTTGTGCAGGTTAGATAGGCCAATGAAGACACAATTTTCCACTTGTTGAGAACATAGTTCATGGTTTTTCTAGCAGGAATATGAGCATAAATGATATAAACACCGGAGATCATGAGGCCACCAGAGACAGTGTTCCTCTTATAGGTTGCACAGATGTGGGCTTCTATTTAACAACAAAATGAACTATGAAAGAAGACGTGTGACTGCTGTGATTTTTGGGGAAATCGAATTCCCGAATTCCTTGGGGAATGGGCAAAGATTTTGCGTGTGACCGCACTATTTTGATAATTCAAATCTCCCCCCCCCCCCAATATGTTTGCATGTGACTGCGGCCTAAGGGTCCAAAGATACAAAAATACTATGTTTATGTTTGCCTTCAATTTTCAAGTGAGGGGCTGCCACTAAACTGGCCGCAAACATGCATTTTGTGAGTATTATAAGGCTGCTCCCAAGCAACCTCTTGCATCCTGGATGTACAGCATGAGTTTACATGTGTCATCTGGTAATCAATTTGAAAAAATATTTGCAAGGTCTGCAAGGATCCTGGACAATTATTCTAATACTCATGATAACCCCAGGAGTAGTACAGTACATTGAATATTCTAAACTTGAGCATGTACTGCCCGAGGATGCTCTGGTGAAATCAAACACCCGCTGCCCACTCTGTGAAATGGTTAATGCTGAATGTGAATCAGACAGGGATTCCTGGTGACCAGTGTCATGATCATGACAAATAATATTGACTGTAGAAAGGAAAGTACACTGTTTGGGGAGCAACTGTGGAGGACTTAAGGGCATGGGGTGAGGTTTACCTCCCAAACTTGTAAGCATGGGTGCGCAAAGCACAGCAGGGTGCAATTTCAACCATCCCTGTGCCAGAATGTTCCTATTCTTCATCAGATATGCTCATAGTTTAAAGTTTTGGCCTGGCTGCAATATTGTGTTCAACATTAGCTTTCAATGCAGGAAAGGGGCGCCTGACCGTAAGTGGATTTATTACCTGTAGACTCCTGGATGTGAACTAAATTTGCATGAGATGTCCAAACTTGAGAAAACTTCTTTCATTGTATCCAGATCAATGTCGTAGGAACCGGCTTCCCTAGAAATGAGACAAAAAGTGAGCAAGCTCTCAGCTTCGTGCTGTGGTGCTTTTTCTGGTTCGCAAAACATGCATTGGCAGGCTAAGTTTAAAAAATGACGTAATGACATGTTTTAAGCAGGTGAGAATGTAACTGGGTGGATGTTCGCCAGAAACAGTACATTTTTTGCCATATTTGTACAATGTTGCACTTTTGATAAAGAAATGGCTGTACAACCTCAACCACAGGAAAGAGCGTCTTTCCTGTGCATGTTCAAATCTCTATCTCAGAAGGATGATAATGATAATGTCTGGCAGTCAAAGACACCCTTTCATGAAGACACACCTTGCGTTGTCCTCGATATTGTGCGCCTCATCCTGGAGCATGGGCACGTGTATGCATGCTTGTGTGTTGTGTGTGTTGTTGTGGTGCATGATGTGTGGTGTGTGGTGTGTCGTGTGTGTTTGTGTGTGAGTGTTTGCGTGCATGTATGCATGTTTGTATGTATGTATGTAAGTATGTATGTATGCATGTATGTATGTATGTATGTATGTATGTATGTATGTATGTATGTATGTATGTATGTATGTATGTATGTATGTATGTATGTATGTATGTATGTATGTATGTATGTAT
>LFCJ01003098.1_pt1 | contig 12125 bp, 11 predicted proteins | sample 643141 | NCBI WGS metagenome assembly LFCJ01 (sample SAMN03766243, study PRJNA286221) | soda lake metagenome | biome: soda lake; feature: Kulunda steppe; material: water; isolation source: sample B1-Br-g2 brine of Lake Bitter-1 | place: Russia: Kulunda steppe | collected 2010-07 | reverse complement strand
CTCGTCCCGAGAGCACCCACATGATCATGTGGGTTATTTCCGGCTTGAGGGAGGCGAAGTCCCAGAACGTGTCGTGGGCCGCCGACGCCTGGGGCATCCCGTCGTCGGGTTCGGGCTTGATCGCGTGGACGAGATCCGGGAACTCCATCGCGTCCTGGATGAAAAAGGGCGGCATGTTGTTCCCGACGAGGTCCCAGTTGCCCTCCTCCGTGTAGAACTTCGTCGCGAAGCCGCGGACGTCCCGGACGGTGTCCGAGGACCCCCGCGAACCGACGACCGTCGAAAACCGAACGAAGACCGGCGTCTTCTGGTCGGGATCCGTCAGCACCTTCGCTTTCGTCAGCTCCTCTATGTCGTCGTACTCGTCACCGAGGTCCGGGTCCTCGTACGGCTCGAAGTACCCGTGCGCGCCAGTGCCACGGGCGTGGACCACCCGCTCCGGGATCGACTCGTGGTCGAACTGGGTCATCTTCTCCCGGAAGTGGAAGTCCTCCATGATCGTCGGCCCGCGTTCGCCCGCTTTCAGCGAGTTGTCGGTGTCGCTGATCTTGACTCCGTGATCGCTCGTCAACTCCTCACCTTCGGGATTCTCGCGAACCTCGTCGAGCTGTCGATGCTTGCTCTCCTCGTCGACGCCGTCGCCGCCATCGTCGCTGGTTCCAGCAGCCGACTCGTCCGTGCCCGACCCGTCGGAGCGTACCACTGGCTCGTCGGTCTCCTCGTTCGCGTCGGTTTCCGTACTCTCCAGGTCGTCCGACTCCGTCTCACTCGAGTGATCGTTAGTCATAGTACTCCCGCTGTTCGGGTGCAGCGGTCTACCCCGGGGTGCCTACTGGGTGCTCTGCCTTTGGCTGCAAGCTACTTGCTGAGGCCAGGGGAGAGGCCCTAAGAACCGATCGTCAGTCGCCAATAGTCGGCCCGAAAGACGTCAACAGCCCCGGCCGAGAAGAGTATATCACTGGGGACCGTAGGTTCGTGTATGCTCGAGGCAGCTACGGATCTGACGCTGTCGTTCGCCGACCGCTACGGCGTCGTCGTGCTCCTCGTCGCGTTCGTCCTCGAGGGCGCGCTGGTCGGCAAACTCCTCCCCACGCGAGCGCTGTTGATCGCGGTCGTCCTCGCCGCCGGAACGTCGATGCTCGATTACGCGACCGTCTTCGCCGTCGCCGTCCTCGGCGCGACGACCGGCCAGTTGCTGTTGTTTCTCGCCGTTCGCCACCTCGAGTTCGATCCGGCGAGTCACGAACGGGTGCCGGTCGGCGACCGTCAGATCGATCGGGCCGACCGGTGGCTCGGCCGGTGGGGGCCGGCCGCCGTCGCGGTGAGCAACGCACTCCCCGTGGCTCGAGGAACGATGACAGTCCCCACGGCGATGGGGCGGGTCCCCACCTCCCGGTTCGCTACGTACTCGGTCGTCGGCTCGTGTTGTTACGTCGGCGCGCTCGTCGCGGTCACACTCGGGGCGGCGAGTCTGATTCCGCCAGGCCTCGCCGAGACTATCCTCTCGGTGTAATCGACTGGACCAGAATTTTGCCGGTCAGCAGCTCGAGCGAAGCAGGGCCACCCGAGCAAAATTCGACTGGTCGGGCAGAGCCGGTACCGACGATGGTTCGTTCTCGGTCGGTCAGTGTTCGACGAACTCGACCAGAATGCCGCCGGTGTCTTTCGGATGCAAGAACGCGACCGAGTGTCCCCACGCGCCCGGCCGCGGCTCCTCGTCGATGAGGGTGACGTCGTGTTCGCGAGCGCGATCGAGCGCGGCGTCGATGTCGTCGGTCGCCAGCGCGAGGTGGTGGATGCCGGCGCCGTTGGCCTCGAGGTACCGCGAGATGGTGCCCTCCTCGAGCGGTTCGAGCAGTTCGAGATAGCCGTCGCCGACCTCGAGGAAGACGACGCGCATGCCATCGAACGCCTCTTCGTGGACGGCCTCGAGGCCGAACAGGTCCTCGTAGAGGGCGGCGAGTTCGCGGGCGTCTTCGGTCGCGATTCCGGCGTGATCGAAGTGCATGATCGACCGTTACCGACAGACCACTAAATACCGACGGATTCGCCGGTCGACGCCAGGGCTTCCGATCGGGCAAACCGTCCTCTCCGTTTATACGCTCGCGGCGAAAACGGTCCGTTCGATGTACATCTCCAACACCGAAACGGTCCCTGACGGGGAAATCGTCGAAGTGCTCGGAATCGCCCGTGGAAACACCGTCGAAGCGAAGAACGCCGGCCGCGACCTCACGCAGGGTATCCGTAACGTCTTCGGCGGCGAACTGAAGGCGTACTCGGACCTCCTCGCGAAGGCCCGCGACGTCGCCATCACCCGGATGGAGGAAGACGCCGCCGAGATGGGGGCCGATGCGGTTGTCAACGTCCGCCTCGAGACCTCTCAGATCACCGAGGGCGGCTCCGAGGTACTGGCCTACGGCACGGCCGTTCGACTTCGGTAACGCATAGCGCACGCCGTTCGTCGCTCGTCTCACCGGAGCCCCAGTTTCGCGGCCAGTCGCGACCACCGGCCGCCGCCGGCTGCGGTGACCGCGTCCATCTCCTCGGCGTCCAGTTCGAAGTCGAAGACGTCGGCGTTCGCCTCGAGGTGGGCCCGCGTCGCGGCTTTCGGAATCGCCGCGACCATCGGCTGCTGGAACAACCAGCGCAGGGCGACCTGGGCGGCCGACTTCCCGTACGGCTCACCGATTTCGGCGAGTCGATCGTCGCCCGGGACCGCTCCCTCGGCCAGCGGGCTGTACGCCGTCAGGCAGACGTCGTTCTCGACGCAGTACTCGAGCAACTCGTCCTGGTGGTGGTAGGGGTGGTATTTCACCTGGTTCGTGACGATCGGCGTCGAGGAGCAGTCGATGGCTCGCTCGAGCAGGTCGACCGAGAAGTTGCTCACCCCGACGTGTTGGACCAGTCCATCTGCCTGCAGTTCGTTCATCGCATCGATCGTCTCCTCGAGCGGCGCCCGCCGACTCGGGGCGTGGAGCAACAGCAGGTCGACCGTCTCGAGGCCCAGTCGCTCGAGGCTCGCTCTGGTCGAGTCGACGACGTCGGCGGCGGCAGCGTTGTCCCGGTGGACCTTCGTGACGACGAAGACGTCTTCACGTGGGACGTCGCTCGCTTCGATGGCGTCACCGACGGCGGCCTCGTTCTCGTACAGCTGGGCGGTGTCGACGTGGCGATAGCCGACCTCGAGGGCCCGCTCGACGGCCCGGCGACACTGTTCGCCGGTCAGACGGGCCGTCCCGAACCCGAGCGCCGGGACGTCGGCACCGCCTGCGCTGATGGTCTCCGTCTCGATGGCTGACTCCGGCTCCATAGTCGACGGTCGACGCCGACGGTCTTCAATGGGGGGCAGCGCCCGTCGCCGATTCGCTGCCAGAAGATGGGAACGCGTACCTAGACCGCGCTACCGGGCTGGAACTCGCCGAACTCGTCGCGGAAGACGTTACAGACCTCCCCGACGGTCGCGTACGACTTCACCGCGTCGATGATGTACGGCATGAGGTTCTCGTCGCCCCGTGCCGCCTCGCGCAGCGCCTCGAGTTTCGCTTCGGCTTCCTCGTCGTCGCGTTCCTCGCGGACGACCTCGAGGGTCTCGATCTTGCGGCGTTCGTCCTCCTCGGTGACCTCCTGGACGTCCATCTCGGGCTCTTCGTCGACCTCGAACTCGTTGACGCCGACGATGATGCGCTCCCCTTCCTCGATCTCCTTCTGGCGATCGAAGGCGGTGTCCTGGATCTGTCGCTGGACCCACTGCTGTTCGATGGCCTCGCGCATCCCGCCGCGCTCGTCGACTTCCTCGAGCAGTTCGTAGGCCTCTGCTTCGACCTGGTCTGTGAGACGCTCGACGTAGTAGCTGCCGGCGAGCGGGTCGATCGTGTCGGCCGCCCCGGATTCGTGGGCGAGAATCTGCTGGGTGCGAAGCGCCGTCCGCACGGACTCTTCGGTCGGCAGGGCGAGCGCCTCGTCCTTGCCGTTGGTGTGGAGACTCTGAGTTCCGCCGAGGACGGCCGCGAGCGCCTGGTAGGCGACGCGAACGACGTTGTTCTCGATCTGCTGGGCGGTGAGCATCGAGCCCGCGGTCTGGGTGTGGAACTTGAGCTGTTTCGACTTGGGGTTCTGGGCGTCGAAGCGCTCGTCCATGATGTCGTGCCACATCCGGCGGGCGGCGCGGAACTTCGCGACCTCCTCGAAGATGTTGTTGTGGCCGTTGAAGAAAAACGACAGCTGTGGGGCGAACTCGTCGACGTCGAGGCCCGCGTCGATCGCCGCCTCGACGTACTCGATCCCGTCACCCAGCGTGAAGGCGAGTTCCTGTGCGGCCGTCGCCCCTGCCTCGCGGATGTGATAGCCCGAGATCGAGATCGTGTTGAAGTTCGGGGTCTCGTCGGCGCAGAACTCGAAGATGTCCGTGATGATCCGCATCGAGGGCTCGGGCGGATAGATGTACGTGTTTCGCGCGGTGTACTCTTTCAGCAGGTCGTTCTGGATCGTCCCGCGGAGTTGCTCGCGGTCGACGCCCTGACGATCGCCCACCGCGATGTAGAGGGCGAGCAACACCGACGCCGGCGCGTTGATCGTCATCGACGTCGAGACCTCGTCGAGGGGGATGCCGTCGAAGACCGTCTCCATGTCCGAAAGCGAGTCGATCGCGACCCCGGCCTTGCCGACTTCCCCGGCGGACATCGCGGCGTCGGAGTCGTGGCCCATCTGCGTCGGCAAATCGAACGCCATCGACAGGCCCGTCTGGCCCTGATCGAGCAGATAGTGAAACCGCTCGTTGGTGTCTTCGGGCGTCGAAAAGCCGGCGTACTGGCGCATCGTCCAGAGCCGTCCACGATAGCCCGTGGAGTAGACCCCGCGCGTATAGGGCGGCTCGCCCGGATACCCCAGGTCCTCCTGGTAATCGAGGTCGGCGACGTCGTTCGGCGTGTACAGCCGGTCGACGTCCTGGCCACCCGTGTCCGTCGTGAACGTCTCCTTTCGCTCGCCGAAGCGATCGACGACGGGTTCGACTGTTTCCTCGTGCCACTGCTCGCGGCCGGCACGGATCTCCTCGAGATCGTCGGGATCGAACATTACGAATACCGAGGAGACGCCGGGGCTTGAACCTTGATGTATTCGCCAGCGTTGCCCCGGGTGAAGGTGGCTCCCGCGAGACGTCGGGCTCGACCGCCCCTCAGCGGCCGGTGTCGTACTTGTAGGTCGCCGACTCGGGATCGATCCCGAAGTCCTCCGGGGACTCGTCGGTCCCATCGTCGTCCCTGGCCTCCGGCGCGCGCTTGAACGCCTCACGCAGTTGGTCGGGCATCCGAAAGCGGTCGACCTCGAGTGCGTACGGGACCGCGTCCGAATCGACCCCCTCGCGTTTGGCCTCGAGTCGCTCCTCGAGCGCCGGCGGGAGCTGGGACTCCTCGATCCGGCGGAAGCCGAACTGCGCGAGGTAGCTCCCCTCGTCCGTGAGCGCGTAGACGGTGTCGAACCCCTCGTCGCCGGCGTACTCGAGGAGTCGTTCGACGACGTGGGCGCCGACGCCCTGGCCACGCCAGCCCTCGAGGACCCCGATGCTGGTGAGTTCGCAAACGGCGTCAGTGCGCCCGCCGCGACCGGAGTCGGCGTCACCCGACGACGCGTCGTCGGGCTTGTGGACGCGGATGCGACCGAAGCCGGCTTTCTCTCCCGACGCTTCGTCGACCGCGACGACGTAGTCGCGCGAGCGGAACGCCGTCTCGTCGAGGCCCATCGCCTCGATGTGGTCGAGCAGCCAGACCTCTTCTCTGTTTTTCGCGCCCCGTACGTACATGGATACACGTAGGGTACCTGCGGTCAAAAGGATTTGTGGGCCTCGCGTGATCACTCGTCGACTGCGGGGCCAACTCGAGTCGACGTCCGGTCGAGGGCTCGAATCTCCGACGTCAGCCCACCCGTGGCGTCGAAATCGATCGGCTGGACACAACGTTTTCATCAGTGGCGTAGTATGACACACCCATGCGACACGCCACCGGGCCCCTGCTGACGGTCGACGTCGGCGAGCGGGTCGCGACCGAGACGCCGATCGACGAGATCCTCGAGACGTACGTCGGTGGGCGAGCGCTCGCGACGGCGCTGGCCCACGAGCGGATCCCGTTCGACGCCGACCCGTTCGGGCCCGAGAACCGTGCCTACCTCACGACGGGGCCGCTCCAGCAGTCGGCGATGTCGTTTACGGGGCGGCTGAACATGACCGGGCTCTCGCCGTTGACCGACGGCCTCGTCTCGACGAACGCCGGCGGCTATCTCTCCCGGAACTTTGTTTCGACCGGGATCAGTGCGCTCGAGCTCGTCGGCGAGAGCGACGATCTGTTGATAGTCCACGTCACCGACGAGGGGGTCGAGTTCGAGGCCGTGTCCGAACTCGAGGGGGCGACCGTTCCCGAGACCTCCGACTACCTCGCCGAACACCACGATCTCGGACCCGAACACTGCATCGCCATCGGCCCCGCTGGTGAGAACCGCGTCCGGTTCGCGTCAGTGATGACGTTCGACTCGCGGGCGTTCGGCCGCGGGGGGCTCGGCGCGGTGCTCGGCTCGAAGAACGTCAAGTGTGTCACCTTCGACGGCGAGGTCGAACCCGGCCTCGAGGTCGAGATTCCGGATCCACCCGAATCGGAGATCCACCGAGAGGCGGCCACGTCCGACGATCTGATGCGCCGACAGGGGACCACGGGCGGGACGGAGTTCATCAACGACAACTTCTCGCTGCCGACGCGGTACTTCCAGGCGTACGGCTTCGAGGACGTCGCCTCGATCGGGGGCGAGGCTGTCGAGGCGAAAAAGTACAAGAAAGGGGCCTGCTCGGCCTGTGCCTACGCGTGCAAGCTCCCGACGCGTGACGAGGAGACCGGCCTCGAGACCGAAGGGCCGGAGTTCGAGACGGTCTACTCGTTCGGGTCGCTGCAGGGCGTCGGTGATATCGTCGACGTGATGAAGGGCAACGAACTCTGTGACGTCCTCGGAATGGACACCATCTCCGCGGGCGTCACCGTCGCGGCCTACCTCGCGAGCGAGGACGCGTTCGGCGACGCCGAACTCGCCCAGGAGGTCACCGAGAAGATCGCCTACCGCGAGGGAATTGGCGACCTCCTCGCGGAGGGCGTCGACCGCGCTCACGAGGACCTCGAGGTCGAAAACTACACCGTCAAGGGGATGGAGTTCGCCGCCCACGACGGCCGCGTCATCCACGGCCAGGGCCTGTCCTACGCCGTTGCCAACCGCGGCGCCGACCACATGTACGCGACCATGCTCCGCCTCGAGTACCGTGGAGACCTCGATCCGGAGGGCACCCTCGGGAAGGCCGACACCCTCGTCGAACGCGAGAATCGCGCCGCGTTTCGCGACTCGGGAATCGTCTGTGCGTTCGGCGGCGACTACGTCACCGCAGACCGCCTCGAGACGCTGTTCGATGCCGACTACGACGAGTTGCTCGAGGTGGGAGCGAAGACGGTCACGCTCGAACGGCACTTCAACAACGAACGCGGCTTCGACCGCGAGGACGATGGCCTTCCGTACGACCTCCCCGACCTCGAGGCAGCCATCGGGGAGTACTACGACGCACGCGGGTGGACCGACGACGGGACGGTGCCCGGCGCCGCGCTCGAGGCGGCGGTCCCGGCGGACGACTGAGGGATCATCGATTCGGAACGCGAGACGGACGACGGAGCGTCACTCGCGGCCCGACCTGACGACCAGGTAGCCGGCCAGGACCAGTCCGACCGCCGGGAAGACGGCCAGGACGAGAAAGAGCAGCGCCGTCCCGCCGTAGGTGATCGCGACGCCGGCGATCGACGCACCGGCAGCCCCGATCCCGAAGACGCCGAGGTAGGTGTAGCCAAAGGAGAGGCCGTGGGAATCGGCCGCGGCGTACTTGCCGATCAGCGCCTGGTGGATCGGCGCCTCGAGGTAGATAACAAAGCCGAGCGCCGCACAGATCGCGAGCGTCGCGATCAGTCCCGCACTCGTGGCGAGTGGAAACAGCAGCGAGACGACGACGAGGGCGACGAAGGCGGCGACGATCGCCCGTTCGGGCGACCCCGCATCGCTCACCTTCCCGCCGACGTACTGGCCGACCGCGCCGATCAGCAACAGACCGGCGTAGGCGTACTGGCCCGGTTCGACCGTCTCGCCGGCGACCTCGACGGGGTCGAAGACCGACAGATCGGCGAGCACGTCCGGGAGAAACGTGAAGACGCCCCGGTAGTACGTCCCGGCGAGCATCGCGATGGCGAAGACGACGACGAAGCTGCCGACGAACAGCAGTCGGGTCCGCTCGAGCAACACGGCGGGTTCGAGCCCCGACGCGGTAGCTGGCTCCTCGTCGTCGACGCCGGCCGTCTCGTCGAACTCGAGGCCGTAGGCCGCGACGACGCCGACGATCGCCGGGAGGACGAACAATGCCGCGACGAGTCGCCACTCGAACAGGGTGAGCGCGATGGCGGCGACGAGCGGGCCGAGCGCCGTCCCGACGTTACCCGCGACGCCGTGGTAGGCCAGGACGGTCCCCTGTCGCTGCGAGCCGCGAGTGATCAACGAGAGCCCCGCGGGGTGATAGAGGCTCGCCGCGGCCCCCCAGAGGACGAGCGCGACGCCGAGCAGCCAGACGCTCGAGGCGAGACTGACGAGCAGAAAGCCACCGCCCATGCCGAGCATCGAGAGGACCACGAGCCGTTTCGAGCCGTATCGGTCGGCGAGCGCACCGCTCGGCAACGCGCCGACACCGATGAGCGCGTAGCCGACCGCGACGACCGTTCCCAAAAGCGCCGCCGAGACGTCGAAGACGTCGAGCCAGACCACCACGAACAGCGGGATCGTGAGTTCGTAGACGTGGAACGTCGCGTGCCCGAGCATCGTAAAGCGGGCGATCGAGCGATCGTTCCGGTCCATGGGCTCGAGTCTCAGGGTGTCGGGATAATGGTTGTGTCCACGCGCCACCGACGGTGGTGGCTCCAGTCGCCGATCATCCGCCGTACACCGACGGGACCAGTCGGACGACGGCACCGGCCTCGAGCGGCGTCCCCAGCCCCTCGAGGTGCGTGACGTGGCGGGTGTCGATCGTCACGACGGTATCGCCGGCCAGGTCGGTGCCGTCCGCGGCGAGGAGGTCGCCCTCGAGGGACGGATAGTCGGCCTCCAGGTTGGACAGCAACTCGCCGACCGTCGTCGCGTCCGTCTCGTACCGGACCGTCTTCCGCCCGACTGCCTCCCGAAACGGGCCGAAGAAGACGCACTCGAGTTGCACAGTACAGCGTTCGACGCGGTGGCGTTTGAAATCGACGGTTCGGTCCCGAACGTGGCTCCGATCGCCATCCAGTCGCAGCTATTACCACTGGCTGATACGAACGTTACAGCCCATATCGGCCCTTGCAACCACTCTCACCAGTGTGTAATCAGGGAGTGGATTTAACAGTGATAAATATATCTTTACGACTGATATGAACCACGGGGGACAGGCAGTAACGGCGGAGGTACGACGGCAACTCGACGGGGGCCAGCTGATCGACGACATCGGTATCGACGACGAGGAGATCCGGTGGCGGAAATCGTTCACGGGGTTCGAGGACTCCGACAGGCGACGACTCGAGGAGCTCGCCGACGTGGTCGATCCAGCGATCGACGACGCTGTCGACTCCTTTTACGACAACCTCGAATCGTACGACGAGACGGTGACGATCTTCGGCCGATCCTCGAAGAGCGTCGACGATCTCAAGCGAACGCAAGAGCAGTACCTCGAGGGACTGTTCAGCGGACAGTACGACCGCAGCTACTTCGCGAGTCGAGCCCGTATCGGGAAGATTCACGACCTGCTGGATCTGGGGCCGAAAGTCTATCTGGGCGCGTATGCCGTCTTCTACGAGGAACTGATCGACGCGCTCGTCGCGGATCTCAAACGGAGACTCGACGACCCCAACCGGGACGGAACCGAGGAGTCACGGGAGCAGCCGCCCCTCGAGCCGGAAGACGCACTCGAGGAACTCGCCACGAACCTGCTGTCGATGCTGAAGGTGATGAGCCTCGACCAACAGGTCGCGATGGAGACCTACATTCAGGCCTCCTACCAGCGACTCGAGACCCAGCTCGATCGCCAACGGGAGGTAACCGCCGAAGTCGGTCGAGCCGTCGGCGAAGCCCAGGAGTTCAGCAGCGAGATCGCCGAACGTTCCCGGACCGTCAGTCAGGACACTCGCGACCAGGTCGAGTCGATGCGCGACGTGACCGGGGAAGTCGCGGATCTCTCGGCGACGGTCGAAGAGATCGCCTCGAGCGCGGAGGAGGTCGCCGCGACCAGCGAGCGCGCGGAAACGCTCGCCGTCGATGGTCGGGCGGCGGCGACCGAGGCGATCGACCTGATGGAGTCGATCGACGACTCGACGGCGGACGTCGCCACCGACGTCGCCAGTCTCGAGGAGCGAATCGACGAGATCGACGAGATCGTCGACGTCATCGACGGTATCGCCAGGCAGACGAATCTGCTGGCGTTGAACGCCTCGATCGAGGCCGCCAACGCCGGGGAGGCCGGCGACGGGTTCGCCGTCGTCGCCGACGAGGTGAAGTCACTCGCCGAGGACGCTCAGCGAAACGCCGGCGAGATCGAACGCCTCGTCGAGGCGATCAAGGCCGACACGGCCGAGACGGTCGCGAGTCTCGAGGAGACGACCCAGCGCGTCGACGAAGGGATCGACCAGGTCTCCGAGGCGATGGAGACGCTCGAGGACATCGTCCGCGCGGTGGGGGAGGCCTCCGATGGCATCCAGGGCGTCTCCGAGGCGACCGACGACCAGGCCGCGAGCACGGAAGCGATCGCGAACATGGTCGACGAGCTCCTCGAGCAGACCGAACGGGTCGCCTCGGAAGTCGAGAGCGTCGCGAGCGCCAACGACGAACAGGCAGCGCGGGTCTCCGAGATCAGTTCGACCGTCACGCGCTTGCGCGAGGAGTGACGAGTACGAGTTCCGGGACGGCCGAATAGGTGGCCGCTCGAGGAGGCGAAGAGTAGCGGCCCCAGGTCAATTCCCCACGATCGGCTGGGCCGAACGCCCGTAGAGCTGTCCGACCGATCGACCTCGTCGTACAGGTGGAGACCGGCTCGAGCCAACGCCGGCGAACGTGAGCTGGAGACCAGCCCCCGGGCTACGGCGAGCCACCGCGACCGGATGAGCGTGCACGGGCGCTCGGTCGAGGGTGTCAGTCGCGGTACGCTGCGGGATCGATTCGGGCCGCTTCGGAGACGGGGTCGCTCGAGACCGCGACCGCGCCCCGCTCGTCCGCCCCGGACTCGCCCGCCAGGACGATCACGCCATCGACCAGCAGCGGGGCGATCACGCCCGCCGCGACGACCTCCGGAATCGCCAGCGAGTCGCGGACGACGACCCGGTCTCCCGCCTCGATGTCGTGGTCGTCGACCACGGCACGCGCGGTCTCCAGGACGTCGGCGTGAGTGAGCGTACGTTCGCCGTCGGTTAGCATCGACGTCGAGGCGTCGACGTCGAGCGGCGGAAACGACGGATTTTCGCTCCAGACGCCGGCGTCGAAGTGGTGGACGGTGGCCTGGCTGGGCTTTTTTCCGTAGCCGACGCGCTGACCACCGCGCGGGAACTCGTACGTGCCGGACTCGATGTCCTCGACGGGCGCGACGAGCGCCCGGAAGTCGTCGACTTCGGTCAGGTCGGTCGGTGGATCGAATCGGGTCGTCGCCTCGAGCATCGTCGCGCCGAAACAGGCGAGCAGCGCGAACGGCCCATCGCCGACGACGCCGACGGTAACCCCGTTTCGAACGCCCTGGTGGCGCAGGAAGTTGCCGGCCTGCCAGGACGTCTTGCACAACCAGTGGTGGTCGAACTCGCGTCCGGACGCGTCGATCAACGCGGTCCGGTCGGGGTCAAGCTCGCCGGTCAGGAGGTCGTCGACTGTCGTGGCGGTCATACCGGACACTCCGCAGCGCTGGGAAAAAAGGACCCCGATCGGATCGCGGCCGCAGCGTCTTCAACCGCCATACGACGGGGTTGGCGGCTCGACTGCGAATTCCTGCGGTCGGTAGGTCGGTACGGCGGCCCGTCTCAGTCGTCTGCGGTCGCCGGTTCGGCGTGGTCGACCTCCGT